>Ga0256837_1001104_pt1 | contig 19256 bp, 22 predicted proteins | sample 4562384metaG_FD_185976 | JGI IMG/M metagenome (GOLD analysis project Ga0256837, IMG submission 185976) | Hydrothermal vent microbial communities from Guaymas Basin, Mexico - 4561-384 | ecosystem: Environmental > Aquatic > Marine > Hydrothermal vents | place: Mexico: Guaymas Basin | collected...
ATCTCTACAGATATTATTGTCGGTTTTCCGGGTGAGAGCGATGAAGATTTTGCAGAGACCATCGATGTAATGAAGCAGGTGAAGTTTGATCAGATATTTTCATTTAAATACTCTCCTCGTCCAGAAACAGAGGCGCAACACTTTACAAATGTAGTTGATGGTGATGTGGCATCTGAGAGACTCAGTTATCTGCAATCACTTCATAATGAGATTATGGATGAGAAGAATGCTACACTTTTAGGAAATGTTTATCGTGTCTATTTTGAAGATTTAAATAGAGACGGTTATGTCTCAGGAAGAAGTGATAACAACCTTGTACTCAAAGTAAAAGGTTCAGAAGAGCTTTTAGGCAAGTTTAGAGATGTTAAAGTTACTGCTATCGGTAGAACAATATTAACAGGCGAAATAGTTGCTTAAAAATTTCTCTCGTCAACTTGCTCTTATTTTTATCCCTTTTATAGGCTCGGTATTGATAAGAGTCCTTTACGCTACAAATAAAAAAGTCTTTCATGCCCCGAAAAAGATAACAGATAAGAGTGTTATCTTTGCATGCTGGCATGGAGAGCTGCTTATGCTGCCTTATCTCTACAGACATTATAGAAAAACCCCTCATGCAAAAGTTTTGATTTCAAGTCATTTTGACGGAAAACTTATCTCTAAAACGATCAAATATTTTGGTTTAGGTACTTTGGCAGGTTCGAGTAATCGAAACGCAGCGAGAGTTTTAATCCAAGCTATTAAGACGATAAAAGAGGGATATGACATAGGAATTACTCCCGATGGTCCAAAAGGACCCCGTCATGAAGTTGCAGATGGTATAATAGTCATGGCACAAAAGACAAAAGCCAAAATTGTTTTAGTTGAGATAAAACCGACAAAATACTGGCAGCTCAATTCGTGGGATAAGTTTGTTATTCCAAAACCATTTGGTACTTTACATTACTATGCGACATCAGAGCTTGACATTAGCTCAATGGAGCTTGAAGAGGCACGAGAAGTGATAAAGCGAGGTTTGTTAGCCCATGAAAAGTAAATTGATTTTTCCCGTCACTGCGTTTATATTCCTTTTTATTATGCTTATCTATTTTTTGACACATCCGTCGTATGAAAAATCATTAGAGGCAAAATATTACTATGAAACAGCTCAGTATGATAAGGCTTATGCTTTGGCAAATGAAGCTTTTTCCATAGATGTATATAACCGTATGGCTTCAACCATAATGGCACAGTCAAAAACTGCACTCAAGTATGTAAAATATATAAATCAGGCAAAAGAGTATATGCAAGAGATTAATAAAATTGCAAATAAGACAAATATCTCAGATGCAGACAGGGCAAAAATAAAGATGATGAGCCAGATAGTTGTGGATTCATATGCAAAATTAGCTCCAAGTGTTATAACTGATAAGTCCCTTGTTGATGAAGCAAGAAAATATCATGATAATTTTGAGAAACTACTTGAAAAAGTTGCTAGATAAGAAGAGAGTTGATTTTTTAGACTACCTTAAAGAGGTAAGGGGATATTCTGATTTGACGCTCAAAAGTTATGATGAATCTATTAAAGAGGCTTTGGGGTTTGCCTTAATCGAAGAGGAAAATTCTCATTTGATATGGGACTTGATGCCGTTTCGCCTGCATATAGCCGAGCTGAATCCTAAAACAATTAGTAAAAAACTGAGTGCCGTACGCAGCTTTAGTGAATATCTCAGTGACAACGGTCTTAATGTTTTTCTTAGAGCAGATGCAAGTATAAAGGTGGCAAAAACACTTCCCAAACCTATCTCTCATGAACATATTTTAGAAGCTTTAGAAAAAGCTAATTTGGATGAGAAACTGGCAGTGTTGATGCTTTATACTTTTGGACTGCGTATATCGGAACTTAGTAGCGTTAAGCTTAATGATATCTCTTTTGAGTGGTTGCGTGTAACAGGAAAAGGGAATAAGCAAAGAGATATTCCGATGCTTGCATCTACAAAAAAGATTCTTGACGAGTATTTGGCAACTTCTGGGGTAAAAAAATTTCTTTTTGAGAAAAAAGGCGAAAAATTAAGCGAAAATAGTTTAAGATATATGATTACTAAAGTCTTTAGACGTGTTGGGCTCAAGGTGACACCTCACCAACTACGTCACTCTTATGCTTCTTCACTCTTAAACGGTGGAGCGCCCATAGTAGATGTCAGTGAATTGTTGGGACATTCATCAATGGCCACAACGCAAATATATACAAAATTAGGTAGTGCATTGAAACAAAAAAATTATAACAAAGCACATCCCCTTTGTAGCGGAGAGAAGTAGTGCTTGGCAAACTATTTGAAGCAATCTATTTAAAAGTATTTGTCAATATTGTTGCAAAGCGCTTTACAACAATTGTATATATTGAAACATATTCCAAAAAAGGTGTTGAGAGCAGTGTTGAAGAGGAGTTTGAGACACTTGAACTCGATACAAAGATGTATGAATTTATTACTGCCTACACTAAAGAATCACCATATTATTATATTGCAGTTTTAGACATGTCACATTCACAGGGTGCAGTGCCGACATGTTCTAAAAACAGGATGCAATATTATACTGACATAGAAGATATGGAGTACAAATGCCACAATAACAGCTGGTCATATTATACTTCCAAGAGTGCCTTAAGAGATATCAGAAAGAGATATGCAGATATCGGGGTAGATTATATTTTTTCACCCTATTCGGTATTGAGCTACTTTTTTAAAGACAAGATAGATGCAAAACTTGCTATGTATATACTAGTGCAGGAGAACTTCTTATCTTTGGCTATTTTTGAAAACTCGCAGTTATTATATGCACATCATCTTGATATGATGACAAAAGATGACTTTGACGGGATTCATCTTGAAGAAGATGAAGATAGCAGTGACCTGCTTTTAGGTGATGATGAGGCGATTGAGTTGGATGATGTTTCCATCTCTGATGACGGGACTACAGAGCTTGAAGATTTTGCAAATATTGAAGATTTGGATTCGATTGAAGAGATAGATGAGTTCTCTGAGAGCAAAGATATAGAAGAGGAGCTTTTAGAATCAACTGATGTGCTAGAAGAGGCGGATGAGACAAAATTTAATGAAGATTATCAAAGATTTACACTTGTTCAGGCTTCTGTAGGACAGTTTTACAAAGATGAACGCTATGAGAGCAGATTTGTAGAGAATGTTTATGTAGCCGACTCAGTTGGCGTTACAAATGATTTTAAAAAATATCTTGAAGAGGAGATGTTCTTTAATGTCTATATTCGGCGAACCGATGTGGCTTTAGAGGTTTGTGAACTTACAAAAAGGGAGCTTGGTATATGAAATACAGTTATATAAAACCACGTAAAAAAACTCCCTTTACTCAAGAAGTACAGCTGGTTATTGCCTTTTTCTCCATTACGATAATTATGCTTTTCTCTACCTACCTCTTTTTACTCTATAAAGATTACAATTTTCAAAAAGAGCAAAATAATATTTTAGCAACGCAGCAGGAACTTAAAAAGAGTATTGCCGATATGAAAAAAAAGATAGAGTTTATAAATAGGCAAGAGGCATTGGGTGAGAAAATCTATACACAAAACAGTGTGCTAAAAGATTCTATTGCCAACCTATTTGATTTGGTGCCGCAGCGTATCACTCTCTCAGAAGCAAAACTTCTAAAAAATGGACTTATTTTGTATGGAATTACACCAAACAGAGATGTCTATAACTTTATGCTTCAAGCGCCATTGCGTTCAATCTTTCAAGAGACATACAGTAGTTTTTATCCTGCGAAAAATGGCTGGCTGCGTTTTGTCTCTACGAACTATATGAAAGATGATTACAGTGAGGGAGTAGATACAAATGAAGATTAATATTTCACGTCACTATCTTTACATTTTACTCTCATCCCTTTTTCTCTTTTTACTTGTGTTGATTTTTGCATTTGTGATTTTAATTCCAAAAGGAAAAGAGTACAGACAAGAGCGTCTTGAAGTGAGAAAAAATAGTATAAAACTACAAAAATACCAAAATTTTCATGATGAAATTTATGAGAAGTTAAAAGATTTACAGAGTAAAAATAGGCATATCATCACTGCGTTTGGGAACACTTTTGATGCGCACAGGTTTCAAAAAGAGCATGAGAGTTACTTCTCCTCTTTGCATCTTTCAAAAATTGCAAAACTCAATGATGAGAGTGGTTTTGCCGTATATGAGGTAAATACCACCTCTAAAATCTCATCTCCTACAAATTTTTATAATTTTTTAGATGCTGTTAATAAAAGTAACTGGATTATAGGTGTAAATTTTCCTATAACATTTAAGCGTGAAGGAGAGACCATCTCCTCATCTTTTACGATGAAAGTTTATTGTAATAAAGAAGAGACTAACTCTAGCACATCTTCATCAGAGGCTAAATAGCCTCGAAGTTTTGGTTCGATTTTTAGGAGTCTCATCTTCTCTTTAAGTTTTTTTTCTATCTTTTTTTCTTTAATAAAGGGTGCGATAAAAATGTACTCTTTTGTAAAGGAGACTATCTCTTTTCTTCCCAAAACTACTGCTGTGTTTCTTTTGAGCAACTCTCTTTCACTTGCGCTAATAATACGTCCCTGCGATTTGAGATACCTGTCTATCAGGTAGATGCTGCTGCGTTTATCATGGGAGTTTTTAAAATAGGTCAGTTCTTTAAAGTATTTTATCTCCTCCTCTTTGATAAGGTTCTTGCAATCTTCATCAATGTAAGTAAAACTTTTCTTTATACCGCTTAGGTGTTCTTTTAAAAGAGGGTTGGTATGGTGCAGGCGAAAACTGTTGCGTTTGTACTTCTCGTCACTATTGCTCTCATCTTCAAAATATTTAATATCATGGGTATGTAGATACTCTAATAGTTCCTGTTTATCAAGGTGAAGCAGAGGTCGATAGAGTGTGTAGCCACTGCGTTTATCTCTGCTTTGCATCCCCGCAAGTTCTATACATCCCGCACCCTTGCAAAACTGCATCAAAAACCACTCAAATCTGTCTCCCAAGTGGTGAGCGGTGAGGAGTGTATTGTAAGAGTAGTGCTTTATAAGTTCTTCAAAAAAGCTGTAGCGTACTTTTCTGGCTTTTGCTTCAAAATTGGAGTCTATCTTTGGTGCTTTTTTTATGTGGCAGAGAATGTTGTACTTTGCTGCAAGCTCTTTCGCATAGGAAACTTCCTCTTTGCTTTGTAAACGCAGCCCATAATCTACAATGGCAATATCGAATTTTATTTTGTTGTCTAAGAGTAAAAAAAAGAGAGCAGTGGAGTCTCCTCCGGCTGAGAATGCCAGAAGATTTTTTGTGTTTAGGAGCTCTTCTTTATTTTGAAGTGTCAGCATTATCTACAGTCGCAGTGAGAATATCTCCCACAAGCCCCGTAATTTTTGCAGAGTAGATTTTACCAAATTCCAACTCTTCATCACGAGTTCTGTCGTTGACATAGATCTCGCCGTCAATCTCAGGTGCCCATAGAAGTTCTCTTGCACTTAAGAGATACTCATGTTCATCACTTTCACCATCGATAACAATCTCTTTTGTCTTTCCTACCTCATTTTGAAGGGATCTCTTTGTAGCCTCAGAGACGATGTCACCGAGTATCTGAGCACGTTGGGCTTTTACTTCATCTGAAATTTTATCTTCCATATCGTAAGCAGAAGTTGTCTCTTCATCAGAGTAAGCAAAAACATTGATACGGTCAAATCCAAAGTTTGCAGCAAATTCACACATCTCATCAAACATCTCCTGCGTTTCATGCGGATGCCCAACAATGAAACTTGTACGGACAAAAGAGTTAGGAAGTGAGCGCATATAGTTTAAAAGCTCCAATGTCTTCTCTTTGCCAAAACCACGTTTCATAATACGTAACATATCATCATTTATATGTTGGATAGGCATATCGAAGTAGTTGTGAAAGATCTTGCTTTTTGCGATGTTTTGCAACAGGGTTATACTCGTCGTGGAAGGGTAAAGGTAGAGAATTCTCGCTGATTTTACACCGTCGATAAGCTCAATTCTCTGCATTAAAAGACTCAGTCCGTCTTTTACATTTTGATCACGCAGGTAAGATGAAGAGTCTTGCGAAACAAATGAAAAATCCCAGTATCCTTTGGCAACAAGTGCTTCAACCTCTTTTGCAATAGAGTCCAAATCACGGGAGTGGAGTTTGCCTTTAAATGAGGGAATGGCACAAAAGCTACAGGTTTGGTTACACCCTTCGCTGAGTTTGATGTAGGCGTGGTATGTTGAGCCAGTGACCACACGCTCTGCTCCGTCTATAAGAAAAACTTCATCTGAAAAACGGCTCTTTTTCTCGACTAAAAGCTCATCAATACGGTCATAATCACCCACACCTGTAAAGATATCCACTTCGGGAATCTGCTCCATCAACTCATCCTGGTAACGCTCGCTCAAACATCCTGCCATAACAAGCAAAGAGTCCTCTTTTCTGGCTTCGTGAAGAGAGAGAACAGTATTGAGAGACTCCTCTTTTGCCGCATCGATAAATCCACAGGTATTGACAATAATAACATCTGCATCTTCATTGTTGTCTGTAAGCTCAAAGTTTTTCAGTTTGCCCATCATTACTTCAGTATCTACAAGGTTTTTCGTACATCCAAGAGATACTATGTGGAGTTTATTGCCCATATTCTTTATTCCCTAATTTTTTTGTAATTATAGCGTATAATACTCTTATGAAAATATATGATGTAATTATTTTGGGTGCAGGTGCATCAGGACTTATGTGCGCGGCAAATCTAAAGAAAAAAACAAGCACTTTGATTATTGATACAAATGAAAAAGTAGCTAAAAAGTTAAAGATCTCAGGTGGCGGGAAGTGTAATATCACTAATATCAGTGTGAAGTTAGAGAATTTTGATGGAGAGAGTGAGCTTATTGAAAAAGTATTTAAACGCTTTTCACGAGATAATCTGCTTGATTGGCTTGAGAGAAACAGAGTAGAGTTAGAACTGAGAAAAGGGCGTTACTACTTTTGTAAAAAGAGCGCCGATGACATTATAGAGTTACTCAAACGCAGCGCTAAACATAGTGAAATGGTTTTAAATACAAAGATAGAATCTGTTGAAAAAAAAGATGATATATTTACAGTAATGACTGCAAAAACACTCTATAGAGCTAAAAAAGTTGTAGTGGCAACAGGAGGGGAGAGTTTTAAAAATATTGGAGCGAGTGCCATAGGACTTGATATTGCGAAAAGCCTTGCAATAAAAGTAAAAAAATTTACACCCGCTCTTGTCGGACTTACCTTACAAAAGGAGCAGTTCTGGATGAAAGAGCTCAGCGGGCTGAGTTGTTATGTAAAGATAAAAGTTGCAGAGAGAACTTTAGAAGAGGAGATGCTTTTTGCTCATAAGGGCATAAGTGGACCTGCTGTACTCTCAGCATCACTCTATTGGCAGAAGGGAGATATCAGCATTGATTTTTTACCAAATAAAAATATTTTAGAGTTGATAAATGGTAGTAAAAAGCTTGTCAGTTCTGTATTGCCGCTTCCAAAACGTCTCTCAAAAGCACTGCTAAACGCAGTGGGTGTAAAAGATAAAGAGTGTTCTAAACTTACAAAAGAAGATAAACAACAGCTTGAAAAGCTCCATAATTACTCCTTCGCACCAGCGGGAAATTTTGGTTTTACAAAAGCTGAGGTAAGCAAAGGCGGGGTTTTGGCCGAGGAGTTGGATTTGTATACTTTAGAGGCAAAAAGAGTAAAAAATCTCTACTTTATTGGAGAAGTAGTGGATGTAACAGGAGAGCTTGGAGGCTATAACTTTCAGTGGGCCTTTTCAAGCGCTTATTATTGTGCAAAAAGTATAAACTAAACTAATAGTTAGTTTAGCCGATTTAGCGCTAGTAGTTTTAATTTAGAATTTATAAACATTCAAGTACAATAGGAATATTTCTTGTTAATAATTGTAAAAAGAGGGGAATTATATGAGTATTTTTAGATTATTTGGGATTGGCTTAATAGCGATACTGTCAATAAGTGGATGCGGAAGCAATAACAGTGATAGCCCATCTACAGAAACCAACAGTAGTGTAGTTCCACCTCCAGAGGGCAATATCACTAATCCTGCCGTAACAGTTATCTTGCCAACATCAAGTACTGTTCTTACTACAAATGGGCAGGTAGTTACAATAGATGTAAGGGTATTTGACAGTGCAAATAATCCATACTCTCAAGGGAATGTAAAGCTCATTAACTCCTCAGATGTTTTAAGCGGAAGGGATGTCGGTACGTTTGACAAGTACACATCAACTTTGACAAACGGTGTTGCCACATTTACATATACGGCACCGGCTGAACTCAGTACAGATACCTCAAATATATATTTTGGTTTTTATCATGACTCAGACTCCTCAAAGACCAAAACTTACACTATGTCTATAGTGCCGGAAACAAATCAGACAGTTATATCGAGCTATGAATTGATAGAGAGTAATAGCAATGATGTAAGGATGCCGCTAGAGAGTATAAAATCTATCTCCTACAGTGTATATGATTCAAATGGTGATAAATTAGAAGATACTGATATGAAATCTATTGTGGTGACAAGTCTTAACCCGAGTTTGGGGAAACTCTCAGACAGTTTTGGAAACAATGATAATGAAAAGCTGACACAACTGGAGAAAAACTCTATGACAGTAAATCTTCACTCAAATACGATTTCAGGACTTATTCCTCTAAAAGTTGATGCTGTTTTTATTGATGCAAATGGAGATGAACAAAATTTGAGTAAAGTCTACAGTGTAGTCGTTCTCTCAGGACCGCCTACTGCGTTTAGCCTCTCTTATGCAGGAACATCACAAAATGAAAATAAAGCAAAATTTATAGAGCACTGGGTACTCACTGCAACGGATAAATACAGTAACTTGATAAATACAAATCCGACAATCTCAACAGGTATGATAGCGGGCTATGCACAAAGCAGTGTCGCAACACCGACAAATGATGGAAATTATCTTTTTTCTTCTTCCTCAAATGGAGGTAGCATAGCCAATGCTGCACCTGATGAGTTCCATGCACCGGTTAATATTTTTGATAATGTAGATTTTGATCATGACTACTTGGTCACATTTGGAAATGGATATACATATGATGCTTCGGGTAAATGGGATATCATCCATAATAGTGCAAGTGTAGTTAACCTGGCTGAAGAGTACTATGGAAATGATGTATCGGGTCTTGGTTTCGCTGTTGGACATAACTATAGACAAGATACTTGTAGAGACAGTCAAGAGTGGCTTGGTAATGTTTATCCTCAAGGGAGTAACTATATCTTAGACTCTAATGGAAGTACAGTACTTGAAGTAGAGTATGATTACTATATGGTCGGTAAAGCTGTAATGCTGTGGGTAAATCTCACAGGTTCTGCAAATAATACAATTACACGGGTAGGTGAAGCACGTAAAGTTACTTTGCGAGGAGCCGGTTTAGTAGGTGATACCTATAGCTTTTCTAAAGGTTTTCAGGGGCTTATTCGCTTAGAGGTACATATTAACGATACCGTAGAATATTATAGAAATGCGAATTTTGGATACCGTGTAGAAGTAACAGCTGATGATACAAACTGGACGATATCCGGTAGCTCGATGAGTGATGGTAATATTACAGACTGTACACTCAACAGTGGTGTAGGATATGTTGATGTCCTGATTACAGACCCTGCAGGTAGCGCAGGTACAGCTAGTTTGACAAATGTATTAGTTGCAGATGAATTTTAGAGGTGAAAATAATGATAAAAAGTAAATTAAGTAAAGCGGTTGTTTTAGCAACGATATTAAGTAGTTCTGTAATGGCTGATACGGTGATTTATCCTGATTATTCTCTTATAGGAATTGAGGGTGGATATACAACAATAAATAGTGATGTAGATGATTTTACAAACCATACAAGTGACAATAGCAGTAAATCTGTGCAAAACATAGGTGTAAAGATTGGTGCGGAATCATATAATTATAGAATTTTTTTAACAGCGAACTACTATACAAATCCGGATGACAGTTATGATTATATGGGTACCTATGGGGGAGAGTTGGATTATCTTCTGAATGTTTCAAATAAAATGAATTTATACATTGGTGTCAATGCCGGTATCGCAAATATGAAATTTAAAGCACCCAATGAGACAAGCAAGCGTCTTATCTCTGACCCATATTTTGGCGGGGATGCGGGATTGAACTTCCATGCAACAAAATTAATTGATATTGAGCTTGGAGCAAGATTAATGATGCTTGATGCAAAAAATACAAAAAATAATTTAACATATACATTTAATAACTTTGTTACAGGGTATGCAAGTATTATTTTTAAATATGAAATGCACTAACTCTTTTTAGCTATTTTTTTGAAGTTATAAAAAGGTGTAAATATCCAAAATAGTGTAAAAGGCGAATATTTTTTTCTATGTCTATATCGCTTTTTACATCTTTTAAAAAACTTCGCAACTCTTCATCGTCCAAGTCACCAAGATATTCATAATTACTATGCTGTTCACAGTTTAATTTAATAAGTCTGTATGCGGTTGTCTGTGTTCGTGATATCCATATTTTCATAATCAGATTATATAACAATAAATGGAGTAGAACTTGAAAACAGTTAAAAATATTCTTTTGTGTCTTTGTATCGCACAAACTCTTTTTGCCTCTATAACTGCATTTGATATTTATCCGACGGATTATAATAGTAACTGTAATCAAAAGATTAAGATACTAGATGTTAAAAAAGTGGATTTCAAGAGAGTAAAAGTGAGTGAGTTGTCTGGTCTGGCATACAAAAAAGCTTATCTGTATGCTGTAAGTGATCAAGGATATCTCATACTCTTTAAATTGAAGATTCAAAATGAGAAGATGACTAAATTAACACTTGTTCATAAATATAATTTACGTAAAAAAAGTTCTGCTTTGCACAGTAATGATTCGGAAGGTCTCGCGTTCAAGGGTAAGAATCTGCTTATCTCTTTTGAGGGAAAAGAGAGGGTAGATCTCTACTCCATCAATGGTGTGAAAATATCCAAGATGAAGATCAATAAACTCTTAAGAGATCAAAAAGCGTATGAGAGTAAAAATAAAGGCTTAGAGGGTGTGGCTTATAATAAAAAATATGGCATTGTAACAGCGCCGGAGAGACCTTTAAAAAATGTCGATGCAAAACTTCATCGACTCTACTCTCGCTCAAATATATATAAATTTAAAGCCAAAGGGAGCATTACAGGTTTAGAATTTATTGATAAAGACAATATTTTAGTGCTCTTACGTCAGTTTGATTATTTCCCGCTTAAAAGAGTGACCTCTCTTGTAAAAGTTAATCTCTCAAAATGTACAAAAGAGCATATCTGCAAGCCTGAACTCCTTGCTGCGTTTAGCTCGGATAAGGGGTGGAGTATTGATAATTTTGAGGGTGTTACAAAAGTAGGTAAAAACAGATATCTGATGGTGAGTGATGACAATGACAATATTTTTCAAAAAACACTTTTAGTGCTTTTTGAAATTAAAGATTAATTTCGCTTTTTATCACTTTTGCAAGTTCACTGCATTGTGAAATTTGTTGACTGTATGAGAGTTTGTCATTAAGAAGAATATTGATAAAAGCACTTCCGACGATAACACCATCTGCACCTTTGGCTTTTGCTTTAGCTGTTTTTTCATTAACGCCAAATCCAACATATACCGGTGTTTGTGTATACTTTTTGATCGAAGCCAGGAAAGGTTGTAGATCTTCTGCTGTACCTGCGCCTGTGATACCTGTGTATGCGACCATATAGATAAACTTCTGTGCATCGCTCACGAGCTCTTTGATACGTTCTTGGCTGTCTGTGGGTGCAACAAAAGAGATATTTGCAAGTTGGTTGGCAGTGAAAAGATCTTTGTAGAGCAGTGCCTCTTCATGCGGAACATCAGGAATAATAAGCCCGTTTACGCCCAGCTCTTTTGCCAGTGGTAAGAGTTTATTCATATCTTGCTGGTAAAAGCTGTTAAAGTAGCCCATCCACAGTGTATCTACTTTTGGAGCTATCTCTTTTGAAATTTCGAGTAAATCTTTAAATTTAAAACCAAGTTCAAGTGCTTTTTGGTTGGCTTTTTCGATCGCCGGACCATCTGCTACTGGGTCAGAAAAAGGAACACCGAGTTCAAGTGTATCGACACCATTCTCTGCGAGTGCAAGTGCAAGGTCAACACTAAAAGATTTTTCCGGATATCCGGATGTTATATATGCTACGAGTTTTTTCATTATTTGTCCAAGTCGGGAGTTTTAAGTAGAGAGAATTTTATCTTGCTGAGCTCATTGTCAAGTTTAAGGTCATCTTGCCATGCTGCAAACATATCACTTATCTGTAACAGCCAGTCGACCGTCTCCTGATTGACTGATGATGCATCATTTCTTAGCTCTTCAAGCTCATCTTCCACAAAGGAAGCAAGTTTGTTCATGGGTAAAATCTGTAAGTATCCTGAGGCGGATTTGATATTGTGAAAGACACGAAAAAGTTCATTTACACTTCTTTTGTACATGTTTGGTTTGGTAAGGTCTATTATCATAACCTCCATGCTTTCAACCATCATAGAGTAGTGGTCTAGAAACTCATCAACGATTTCATAATCAAAGTTTGCATCTAAATCACTTCTTATACCCATTAAATAATTCTCCTATATGATTCAAATTATAGCAATTTTTGGTTAAAATGCTTCTATTAATAATAAAAGAGTTTTTAAATGAGTAAAAAATTAACGATATCGTCTATAAAAAAGGCCAAAGGGCTTAAACCTTTAGTGATGATTACTGCCTACGATGCACTTTTTGCAAAGCTGGTGAGTGAGAGTGCTGACATGATTTTGGTAGGCGACAGTCTCAACATGAGCTTTGCGGGTAAAAGTGATACCATCTCTGCAACGCTTGAGCAGATGATTTATCATACAAACGCAGTATGTATGGGTGCAAAAGAGAGCTTTGTTATTTGTGATATGCCATTTGGAACTTATATCAACAAAGAGACGGCACTTAGTAATGCTATAACGGTCTTCCAACAAACACCGGCTGACTGTGTAAAGATAGAGGGCGGTAAAGATAAAGCGGATGTAATTGCACATTTGACAAACAACGGTATCGCTGTTTGTGGGCATATTGGGCTTCTGCCTCAGTCTGTTCGCAGTGAAGGCGGTTACAAGGTCAAGGGTAAAAGCGAAGCTGAGAAAGAGGCAATTTTGGCAGATGCAAAAGCAGTGGAAGCTGCAGGTGCTTTTTGTCTGGTAATCGAAGGAACAAAAGCTGATGTCGCAAAAGCAGTAACAGAAGCCGTGTGTATCCCTGTTATCGGTATCGGTGCAGGTGCTGATGTTGATGGGCAGGTCTTGGTCTTTTCAGATATGCTGGGACTTTTTGAAGAGTTTACTCCTAAATTTGTAAAAAAATATCTTGATGGAGCGACTCTGGTAAAAAATGCAGTGAAAAACTATGCTGATGACGTAGTCGCAAAAGAATTTCCAAAAGAGGAACATACATATTAATGGAGAGAGTTGTTGATATTGAGACCTTTAGCATTGAAGATGAGAGCAGTGAAGTTACACTGCGTCCTGATGCCTGGAGTGAGTACATCGGTCAAGAGCAGATCAAAAAAAATCTCGGTGTTTTTATAGAGGCTTCAAAAAAGCGTGATGAAGCACTTGACCATGTTCTCTTTTACGGTCCTCCCGGACTTGGAAAAACGACACTTGCGCTTATCATTGCAAATGAGATGAACGCAAATATCAAAGTAACAGCAGCCCCGATGATAGAAAAGAGTGGGGATTTGGCAGCGATTTTAACAAACTTGGAAGAGGGTGATATTCTTTTCATCGATGAGATTCATAGACTCTCACCCGCAGTTGAAGAGATACTCTACTCCTCTATGGAAGATTATCGCATCGACATTATCATAGGAAGCGGACCTGCAGCACAGACGGTCAAGATTGACTTGCCGCGTTTTACGCTTATTGGGGCGACAACTCGGGCAGGAATGCTTTCAAACCCGCTTAGGGACAGGTTCGGTATGAGTTTTCGTATGAACTTTTATACAAATGAGGAGCTGGCACGCATTATTACACAAGCGTCACAAAAACTTGAAAAAGAGATCATCTATGAGGCTGCGTTTGAGATAGCCAAACGCAGCAGGGGTACTCCTCGTATTGCACTGCGTTTACTGCGTCGTGTGAGAGATTTTGCCGATGTGGCAGATGAGGCAGGAATAGGGCATAACAGAACAAAGTATGCACTTGATGAACTGGGAATAAACTCTCACGGCTTTGATGAAATGGACTTGCGTCTCTTAAATCTTCTTGCATCGGCCAAGGGCAGAGCAATGGGGCTTAGCACTATCGCTGCGGCTCTTAGCGAAGATGAAGGAACAGTTGAAGATGTACTTGAACCATATTTGATAGCAAATGGTTATCTTGAGAGAACAGCCAAGGGTCGTAAAGCAACACCTGCGACCTATGATGTACTCAATATGAGTTGTGTAAACGCAGACGGGACACTTTTTTAAATGAGAACACAGTATTTTATAGCCATTTTATTCGCAACGGCACTCTATTGGATGTATCTTCTGTATGCACCTTTTTTGATGGTGATTACCATAGCTGCTCTTCTATCCATCTCAACATCAAATATGCAGGATTATTTTGAAAAGAAGCTCCATTCAAAACTGGCAGCAGCTTTACTCTCAAGTATTCTTTTAGCTATGCTCTTTTTTGCACCTCTGGGTTACTTTTTAACAAATTTGACAATTAAACTTAACCACCTCAATCCCGATACCCTAAAAAGTGTTGAGCTTTATATAAAAAATTTCATAGTAAATCCTCCTGAATATCTTCTCTTTATAAAGCCATATTTCGCAGATACTTTGCAAGATATCAATATCAATACTCTTACTGCAAATGCTTTAAATATTGCAGGCAAGATCGGGGCATTTAGTGCAGGATTTGTCAAAAATGCCTTTTTAGTTATTGTCTTTTACTTTTTTGCAAACTATAACGGTGCGAGTATGGTCGAGTTTTTAAAGCGTATTGTACAGATGTCAACAGAGGACAGCACGCTGCTTATTCGTGAGCTCTCTTCGGTGATGAGTGTGGTTTTTTACTCCATTATAGCTACTGCAATGTTTGAGGGTGCACTCTTTGGAATTGCTATTTCATTTATGGGTTACAACGGACTACTCTTTGGTATTATGTATGGTTTTGCCTCTTTAGTTCCTGTGGTGGGCGGGATTTTGATGTGGCTGCCATTTATGATCTATGAGTTTTCTGTCGGTCATAACAGCAGTGCGATTTTTATCGCCGTCTATTCTGTAGTTGTGATTTCAATAGTAGCCGATACTTTTATCAAACCTTTAATTATCCGAGAGATAAACAATAAGGTTCTCAAAAAAGGAGCGACCAATATGAATGAGTTGGTTATCTTCTTCGCGATTATCGCAGGTCTGACTACTTTTGGATTTTGGGGAATGATTTTAGGACCGGCAATTACCGCCTTTTTCCTGACAATTCTAAAACTCTTTGAAGCACGTTCTAAAGAGTGTGAGTTGCATGATAATTGTTAGGATTTACTCTTGTAAATCTCAGGATTATCACTCTTCCATCTTCTGTGGAGCCAAAACCAAAACTTTGGCTCTTTCGTGATGATAGATGTGAGCCAGTCAGCCTGTAGTTGTGTGGCTTTTTGGATGTCCTCCTCTTCATTGTCCGTTTTAGGAACTTTTATCTCATCAAAAAGTGTCAGAGTATAGTGCTCTTCATCATCAGTACGGATTGTGACAGGAATGATGGCCGCGTTAAATTTCCTTGCAAGATATGCAGGTGTTGAGGTCTGTCTTATGGGCTTACCCATAAAATTGACCATTACGCCCTCTCTTTTATTGATATTTGTATCTATTAGTATTCCGCTTGCCTTGCCTTTTTTAATCAGCCGTATAAGCGGTTTGACTACATTGGACTTTTCAAGATTGCTGTTCCCAAAGCTTGCACGTGCATCCAAAAGCCATTTTTCATAGATACTGTTTTTCATCTTTTTATAAACTGCCGCAGTAGGCTCTACAAAAGCGCCCACAGCTGCACCTCCAAGCTCCCAGGAACAGTAGTGAGAAGTGACATAGATAACTGCTCGTCCCTCTTTGTGTACTCGCTCAACGGCCTGCATATTTTCTATTTTTACTTTTTTTGCAAGCTCCTCTTTGGAGATGTGTCTTAGCTCCATAAGATGCATAAAGTTAAAGAGAAGATTTTTAAAAGAGTATTTTGTAATTGCCCTAATCTCATCTTCACTCATGCTGTTGTCAAAAGCATAATTGAGGTTTTGTTTTACAATATTGCGATATTTTTTACTTGAAATATAACCGATAAAAGCTAAAAAAGAAAAAAAACTTTTTCTGGCACTTTGAGGTAGAGCCATAAGGATTTTTTCCAGTATGAGTAGTGATCTGTAGCCCATTATGTTAGTAGTTCCTTTGCATCTGTGAGAATGATTGTGTAGGGTATCTCTTTTATGGAAAAATCATTTTTGTCTATTTTCATGATGTCCACTTGTGAGGGGGACTCAATGGCAATATTTTTTGGTGTTTCATAAAGCATTCGCCTGTTCGTAGGTCCAAGAAGTGTGATGGAGGGGATATTCTGAGCCCATGCAATATGTGTCGGGCCTGTATCATTTCCAATTAGCAGGTCAACATGGGATATAAAAGAGATAAGCTCATCCAGATTCATAGCAGGAGCGAGCGTTGCATACCTGGAGTGTCGGCAGATCCACTCTGCATCCTTTTTCTCTTTTTCATTTCCCCAAATGATATAGCACTGCTCTTGGAGTGCTTCACAAATTTTTGCGACTTCCTCTTTAGGGTAAATTTTTGATTCCCATGAGGCTCCGATTACAAAAGCAATATTTTTCACATCACTTCGTAACTGGAATTCTGTGCTTACCGTGAAGATAGGCTTTTTCTCTAAAATCATCTTATCTGTAATGGAAAAACCGAGGGCATCGGCAACGACAAAGCAGTTGCGTTTAACAACATTTTCACTATAGGGGATATGTGAAGTTGTTTTATAAAAAAGTGCCGCTAAAGATTCCCGTGTAGAGTCTTTGTCAAATCCATGAGTGTTTTTGCCGATTATCCTTGCAACTATTGCAGATTTTATAAGCCCCTGCATATCTATGATGATGTCATACTCATCTAAAGAGCGCAGTTTGGAGATGTTCTCTTGTAAAACTCTCCAGCTCTTCTCTTTTTTGAGCTTTTTAAGGTTAATGGTATGAACACTGCGTAGCTCTTTTAGCGAGATAAGTGCAGTGCCAAAGAGCTCTTCTGTTATCCAGTCAACCACTGCGTTTGGATAGGCTTGTTTGATAAATTGTAACACAATCGCACTGTTGATTATATCTCCAAGTGCTGAAAGTCTTACTATTGCAATCTTTTTAATATCTCTGTTCATTAATGACATTATAGTCAATCTTTGATATAATTCAAACAATAAAAAAAGGGAGGTGTAAACATGGTTGCATTGGATATTCAGCGTTATGCTGAGGGTCGTACCAAGGCAAGAGCCTATTTCTGTTATCTTTTTTCTAAAAATATTCCAAATAGACTGCCATCCATCACTCGAGAGATGATTATACCTCGTCTGCTTAAAATTAAAGCAGAACTTGAAAAGTGTGAGGGTGTTTATCTTCTTGATGAAAAGGGTGTTCAGGTAAGTCCTACTTTTACACAAGATAAACAGATTGATGATGATATCGGAAAGATTAGAGCGGATCGGGCTTACTACTACCGTGCCGTAAGAGAAGAGCGCTGTACACTGACAGATCCATACCCTTCTTTAATCACGGGTGATTTGACGGTAACCGCTTCTGCTCCTATTTTTAACGAAAATGAAGAGCTGAAGTATGTGGCATGTATGGATATTCCACTTGAAGAGGCGATAAAAATTGCGCATCCTACGACAATGGACCATATATTTAGCGAGTTTTTTAAATTTGCTTACGGTGCTTTTGCAATCGCACTTATCGCTGTTGCTGCATTGCTCTTTTTTAAAGGTATTCAGAGCTTTTTTATCTATGAGATTACACCTGATAAATTTAAGATCAAAGATATGTTTGAAGCGACTATTCTGTTGACTCTCTCCCTGGCCATATTTGACCTCTCAAAGACGCTTATAGAAGAGGAGATACTAGGCCGGCATAAAGAGCACAATATCTCGGGTCCGCATAAAACGATGGTGCGCTTTTTGGGAAGTATCATCATCGCACTCTCGATTGAAGCGTTGATGCTTGTTTTTAAATTTGCGATAATCGATCCGAACAAGTTGATATATGCACTCTATATTGTGTTAGGTGTTGCTTCACTGCTGATAAGTCTGGCAATATATATAAAATTTACAAAATTAAAGATAGATGAATAATGATAGCAATAATTGATTACAACATGGGAAATCTGGCGTCTGTGCAAAATGCATTTGCCAAACTTGGAAGTGATACGGTCGTAGAGAGTAATCCTGCAAAGTTCAAAGAGTATGACAAGCTTATACTGCCCGGGGTAGGTGCATTTGGTGATGCGATGGAGCATTTAAAAGAGCGTGATATGGTAGATGCTATCAGAGACTTTGCCACTTCAGGAAAGCCGATGCTCGGTATATGCCTTGGAATGCAGCTTTTGTTTGAGAGCAGTGAAGAGTTTGGTGACAATGAAGGTCTGGGGTTGATAAAGGGTAAAGTTGTCAAGTTTGATACGACAAAATTTGAAGAGCCATTAAAAGTACCGCATATGGGATGGAACAGAATGTTCACAAAAGAGCATCCTCTTTTTAAAGGGCTTGATGATGAACACTACCTCTACTTTGTACATACCTATCATGTTGTATGTGATGATGCAGAGGATATTATAGGTGAGACATATTACGGCTATAAATTTACATCGGCAGTGGCACACAACAACATTATGGGCATACAGCCACACCCTGAAAAAAGCCATAAGAACGGCTTACAGATTTTAGAAAATTTTATAAACTTATAATAAGGAAACAAAAGCAAAATGACTTTATACCCAGCAATAGATTTAAAAGACGGAAAAGCGGTACGCCTTACAAAAGGGCTGATGGATAGTGCGAAGATTTACTCTGATGAACCTTGGAGTTTGGTAAAAAAGTTTGAAGAGATGGGCGCAGAGTGGGTGCATCTTGTAGATTTGAATGGTGCTTTTGCCGGTGAGCCGAAAAATCTCGAGCAGATAA
>Ga0256837_1001105_pt1 | contig 19244 bp, 19 predicted proteins | sample 4562384metaG_FD_185976 | JGI IMG/M metagenome (GOLD analysis project Ga0256837, IMG submission 185976) | Hydrothermal vent microbial communities from Guaymas Basin, Mexico - 4561-384 | ecosystem: Environmental > Aquatic > Marine > Hydrothermal vents | place: Mexico: Guaymas Basin | collected...
AGAAAATCAATGGAGCTATTTTAACAGGCAAAGATAAAAACGATGGTCAAGTGCTCCAACGCACAGTTACAAAACAAAAACACCTTCGTGAAAACATGACTAAACTCTCAAAAGAGTATGCCACAGGTATAAAGTTTGAAGGTAAAATCGCCAAACATAATTTTCCCATAGCCATTGAGAGATCTTGCATAGAGCTTTTTGAGTCAACTGAACTCTGTTTTCCTAGGCTTTCTGTTGATGTAGGTGAAAAAGTAGGTATAAGTGGAGAGAATGGTGCTGGTAAAAGTACTTTTATTCGTCACTTTTTAAAAACTGTTGATTTTGAGCATGACTACCTCTACATTGCACAAGAGATTACTGATAAGCAAGCAGAAGAGCTTTTTAAAGAGGTAAATGACTTAGATAGCGAGATGAAGGGTGAACTCTTTACACTTGTACAACGACTAGGCTCTGATGCCAAAGCACTTCTAAATAGTGCCATACCTAGCCCTGGTGAGATGAGAAAGTTACTCATTGCTCAAGGACTCTTAAAGCAGCCCTCTTTGATTGTATTAGACGAACCTACAAATCATATGGACTTAGAGTCTATAGAGTTACTAGAGTCTGCTTTGCAGGAGTATGGTGGTGCACTTCTTTTTATAACACATGACAAGAGTTTTTTAGAAAACTTAAGTACAAAGCAGTGGTTATTTGAGAAAAATGAAACAACTCGCTACACAATTGGGGAGGTATTATAATGGCAGACTCAAAACTACTCTTAGCACTTAATAAACCTAAGGGTTACTTGGTTACACGCTCAGATGACTTGGGTAGAAAAACTGTTTACGATCTTCTTCCCCAGTGGGTTTTTGATGATCAGTGGATGCCTATAGGTCGTCTTGATTTAGAGTCCAAGGGGCTTTTACTCTTTACTCAGGATGGACAAACAGGACATAAATTGACTAAACCTGGGAATTGTACTAAAATATATGAAATTTGGGTGAGAGGCCATGTCACAGATGAGCATATTGCTCAGGCAAAAAAAGGTGTCAAAAGTAAAGATGATTTGCTTAAGGCTCTCGTTGTTGAGAAGATAGGCATGGGTGGTGCAAAAACAAAACTTCGTGTTCAAATAAACGAGGGTAAAAACAGACATATTCGTCGTTTATTTGGAGCAATGAAAGATAATAAGTTTGCAACGCCATTAAAAGTACTAGAGCTTAAACGCGTGAGTATTGGAGCTCTTAAACTTGATATTGAAAGTTCTCAGTGGCGTTTTCTCTCAGTAGAAGAGGAAAAATCTCTACTCCAACATCTTAAATAATAGGATACAAATACATAATGCAAGAGATACAAGTAACACTAAAACCAGACTTTGTAGAAGTCTATAAAAAGGGGTATCCTCTTATATCAAAAGAGTCTATAGTGAGTTGGGAGAGTGTCAAAGAGGAAGGCTCATTACTTAACCTTGTCGATGAGAAGGGAAAGTTTATTCTTAAGGCTTATTATGGAGCTCAAAACAAAGGCTTTGGCTGGGCATTATCTACAAAAAAAGATGAAAAAATAGATACCACTTTTTTTGCTAAAAAGATTAAGTCAGCTCTTGAGTATAGAAAAGATCTCTTTGAAGATGGGAGCACTACCGCATTTAGAGTTCTCAACGGTGAAGGCGATGGACTTGGTGGATTAACCATAGACTATTTTGATGGGTACTACCTCCTTACATGGTACAGTTTGGGTATATATGAGTTTAAGGCAGACATTTTAGAAGCACTTAAATCAACTACTGACTACAAAGGTATCTACCAGAAAAAACGCTTTGATTCTAAGGGTAAATACCTTGATGAAAAAGATGACTTCATATGTGGAGAAAAAGCCCCTGAACCCCTTTTAGTAAAAGAAAATGGAGCAAACTTCGCAATCTATCTCGATGATGGTGCAATGGTTGGTGTGTTTTTAGACCAAAGAGATGTGAGAAGAACCATTCGAGACAAGTATGCCAAGGGAAAAACTTTTTTAAATACTTTCTCTTACACAGGTGCTTTTTCTATTTTTGCAGCACTTGGAGGTGCTACAAAAACGACAAGTGTTGACTTAGCTAAACGCAGTCTCCCTAAAACTACAGAACAATTTGAGATAAATAAAATAGATGTACAAAAACAAGAGATCATAGTTGAAGATGTATTTAACTACTTTAAATATGCTGTGAAGAAAAACCTTCTTTTTGATATGGTTGTTTTAGACCCTCCTAGTTTTGCTAGGTCTAAAAAAAGAACATTTTCTGCTTCAAAAGATTATGTAAACCTTTTAAAAGAGGCCATACAAATAACAAAAAAAGGCGGAATTATAGTAGCTTCTACAAACTCTGCAAACTTCAGCATGATGACCTTTAGCGATTTTATCTCTAAAGCATTTAAAGAGCTCAAAGGTAAGTATGAAGTGAAAGAGAGATTTTCTCTCCCAAAAGATTTTAAAGTTTTAGACAAGTTTCCAGAGGGTAATTACCTCAAAGTTGTATTTATAAAAAAACTCAAGTAAGAGAGTATCTAAAGAATGAAATCAATCAAAATTGCCATTATTGGAGCGGGTCCTGCTGGATTGATGGCTGCGCAGATTTTATCTGAGAATGGTTATGCACCTGTTGTGTTTGATGCTATGCCCTCTGCTGCTCGAAAGTTTTTAAGAGCTGGAAAAGGTGGACTTAACCTTACTCATGCTGAAGATTTTTCTCTTTTTTCTAGCCGTTACTTTGAAGCACAAAGTTTTTTACAATCTGCACTAGATGCTTTTACCCCTGAAGACTTACGACAATGGGCAAAGGACTTAGGCTTTGAGACCTTTGTTGGCTCATCTGGAAAGGTCTACCCTCTCGATAAAAAAGCAGCTCCCCTCCTTCGTGCTTGGTTACAAAAACTCAAGGCAAATGGCACAGAGTTTAAAATGAAACATCGTTTACTTTCATGGAAAAAAAACATATGGCAGTTTGAAACTCCTGATGGTTTAGATGAGTACTCTTTTGAGAAAGTCATTTTAGCTTTTGGTGGTGCTTCATGGCCACAACTAGGCTCAACTGGTGCTTGGAGAGAGATATTAGAAGAAAAAGGCATAGATATAGCACCATTTAAACCTGCTAATATGGGCTTTAATGTCACTTGGTCGAAGATATTTAAAGAGAAATTCTCTGGCACTCCACTTAAAAATATTGAGCTTAAGTTTACAGATATTAACGGCAAAACTCACTCTAAACTAGGTGAACTTTTAATAAGCGAATATGGAGTTGAAGGTAGTCTTATATACACCCACTCTAAACTCCTTAGAGAGAAAATAGAACAAGAGAGCCCACTTACAATCTACTTAGACCTTTTTCCCCACAGAACAGCCGAAAAATTAAAAAAACACTTAAGTGCTTCTCGAGGAAAACAGAGCTTAAGTGCTTTTTGGAAACGCATAGGCATTAGAGGTGTCACGGCCTCTTTATTGAGAGAAGTGCTAGATAAAGAGTCATTAAACAATCCTGATCTTGTGACCCAAACACTTAAGAACTATCCTTTAAAACTAGACTCTTTTAGAGCTCTTGATGAAGCTATAAGTACAGCAGGTGGCTTAAAGTTTGAGAACCTCGATGCACATCTTATGCTTAAGAATTTTCCTGGAGTCTTTTGTGTTGGTGAGATGCTAGACTGGGAAGCACCTACGGGTGGGTACTTACTCACGGGTGTGATGGGACAAGGTAAACAAGCTGCAGAAGGCCTTTTAAAAACTCTTGCGCTATAATTGCACTCATAAATAAACAAGGCAATTTATACATGCAAACTACGACATCAAATACACAAAAATTTATATTAAAACTATTTCCAGAGATTATGATTAAAGGCTCTTCTGCAAAACGGCAGATGGTGGGGCAACTCTACACAAATCTACTTACTATTTTAGAAAAAATATCACCAGATATAAAAGTAAGAAAATTCTCCGATAAAATAGAAGTTCTTACTCCCAAAGATGTACTTCCAGAAGTTCGTCAAAAACTCCAAGAAACTTCGGGTATAGAGAGTGTTCTTGAAGCTTTACAATTTGACAATATGGACTCACTTGACCTTATAAAAGTAAAAGTTGGAGAGCTTTTCATAGACGCTCTTGATGGCAAAACATTTGTAGTTCGAGCTAAACGCACAGGGAAGCACTCTTTTACCTCCATAGAACTTGAGAGAACTGTCGGTGGTTACCTTTTAGCACATTCAAACGCGACGAAGGTTGACTTGAAGAACCCTGACGTAAAAATCTCTTTAGAACTTGTAGAGGGTCAACTCAATGTGATCACTACAAAATACAAAGGACTTAGTGGCTTTCCTATAGGGACACAAGGGGATATACTCTCTCTTATGTCTGGTGGGTTTGATTCCACAGTAGCTTCTTACCTTACAATGAAACGCGGCATAAAAACACACTTTATCTTTTTTAATCTTGGTGGAAATGCTCACGAGATAGGGGTAAAACAAGTAGCACTCTACTTATGGAATAAGTTTGGCTCTTCTCATAAAGTGAAATTTATCACAGTTCCTTTTGATGATGTTATAGAGGAGATTTTTCGCTCCACTCCCCCAACCTACATGGGTGTAACACTAAAACGTCTTATGCTTATGGCATCTGAAAAAGTGGCCAATGAGATGGAGATAGATGCTCTTTTAACAGGGGAAAGTGTTGCTCAGGTAAGTAGTCAAACGCTACGAAACCTTGCCATCATTGATAAGGTAAGCAACATGCTCATTCTTCGCCCTCTCTCAACTATGAATAAACCAGAGATTATGGATATAGCAGCAGAGATAGGCACTCGTCATTTTGCTGAGAGTATGCCAGAGTATTGTGGTGTTATCTCTCAAAACCCTATCACTCATGGTTCTTTTAAACGTATGGAAAAAGTAGCACAAAAATTCAACTACGATGTTCTGGATAAGGCTGTTGAAGATGCACAACACATTTATGTGCAAGATATTGTAGATGATGTGAACAATTTAGCAGCAGTAGAGGTTGTGAATGAGTTAGATAACACAGAGTATGTAGTGGTAGATATACGCCCTGAAGAGGAGTGCATTCAAACGCCATGCCAAACACTTAAAATTCCATTTCATAAACTCAAACGTGAGTTTCCAAAGCTAGACAAAGAGAAAAAGTATCTTCTGTATTGTGATAAGGGGATTATGAGTCAGTTGCATGCTCAGTATCTAAGAGATGCTAAGATATGTGAAGATGTAAAGGTTTATAGACCTTTATAAAAAAAGGTTCTAAATTAGGTTTTATCCTAATTTAGAAACGATAGCTTTCTCAACATCTGCGATGTCAGCAGTACCATCAACTCTAATGTAAGTTAACGATGGATTTTTCTCAGCTTGCTCTTTATAGTAAGCAATAAGTGGCTCTGTAAGTTCATGGTACACTTTAAGACGGTCTAAAACAACCTCTTCTTTGTCATCATCACGTTGTACAAGCTCTTCACCAGTGATGTCATCTTTTCCATCTACTTTTGGTGGGTTATACTCTAAGTGGTATGTTCTTCCACTTGCCAAGTGAGCACGACGACCACTCATACGTTTTACAATCACTTCATCAGCAACATCGATCTCGATAACTGCATCAATCTCAATCCCTGCATTTGTCACAGCATCAGCTTGTGGAAGAGTACGTGGAAAACCATCTAAAAGGTAACCATTTTTACAATCATCTTCAGCGATTCTATCTTTTACAAGTCCGATGATAATATCGTCAGTTACAAGTTGACCAGCATCCATAGCAGCTTTTGCCATTTTACCCATCTCAGTTCCTGCTTTGATGGCAGCACGAAGCATATCACCTGTAGAGATTTGAGGAATGTTGTATTTTTTTGTAAGAAATTGAGCCTGTGTACCTTTTCCAGCACCTGGAGCTCCTAGTAGAATTATTCTCATTATGATGTCCTAGTATTTTATTGTTGAAATTATATACTAAGGAGTTTAAAACTAGATGATATAAACAAATTTTTGTGTACAATACAGTTTCGGAGAATATGATGACAAATAAGACAAAACAATTTAACTACCTACTACTTACTTTTATGACAATTGTTGCAGGATATGCCTACCTTAGATATGCTTACAAAGTAACTGATTCAATGCCCTTCACACAAGAGATAGTGCTCATCATACTTGGAACAATAGCAACAGTTTTCATAACCTCTTTGCTTCTTAATAAACAGACAGAAGTTGAGATAGAAAAAGAGCAAAACATACGATTTTTAGAGCTAAAAACAAAAACTTATGAAAGACTACTAGACTTGATGGAAGATATGTCTGTAGATGGTCGCTTTGATGAGAGTAGCATTACAAAGCTTCATTTCATCACTCACAGACTTGCCATCTTTGCATCACCTGATGTTTTGCAAGAGTACAACAACTTTTTGAGTGTAGTTTCAGAGATATCTAAAGATGGTAGTTTTGATGAAGATGAAGAGGCTTTATCTAAAGCTTTAGGACAACTCACGATTCAGATCCGTTTTGATCTTCTCAATGAAAACAGCGAAACGAAAAAATCATATACACTTGAACAAATTAAAAATATGATTAAAAGAAATTCAAATGATGCTTCAAACATCAATATAGACTAGGGAAATTTTTATTCACCCTAGCCTTAACACCTATGAAATTAAAAAATCATCCTTTTATCCCATCAGCTCTAGGCTCAATCAAAAATCTAAAAAACACTTTTATAAAAATCATAAATGGTACACTCCAGATAATAGCAGACCATAAATAAAGCTGCATTTGATACTCTTGAAAAAATGGTATTAAAGCTCTCATAAATGTAGCTAAAATGATAAAAAACACCATCAAATGAGTATAAATATTTGATGTGAGATGTCGTCCCGTATGAATCCACCCAATAGTTACCATAACCATAAGATAAGAGAGCCCAAGTCCACCTGCTGTTATGAAGTGTCTAAAACTTGAAATGCCGTTACCTTCGTTAAAAAGTATGCTCCATCCCATAAGTCCGTATCCTAAACTAAGCATTACAAAGATAAAAAACATATAAATGACATAAGGTTGGTTGAGTATAAACTTCTCTTCTAAAGAGTAGTCACTCGTTATTGCTAAGATTGCCGCTGCAGTTGCTAAACCTATCCAACCTAATGCAGAGTTTGTTGGGTAGAAGTACTCCACAACTGTAAAAAGCATAACACTAAAAACTGCTAAGTTTGTGAGAGGTGGTCGTGAGATATAAATATCGTCTATATTTTTATCTTCCATAAGTTCATTGACTGCTTCCATATTTACACGACGCATCGCTAAAAGTATAAGTACTACAATAGCCCCAAGAGCAACTCTTAAAATACTCATACTATCACTACTGCTCCATCCTAAAACAGAGGCAAAAAACCAAACTTCTATACCAAAGATAGCCACCAAAGCATACCCTAAAGAGGAATGGCGTTGTAGTTTATCTAGTACAACATCTTTTGCAAACCATATGAGCCAACCAAGCATAGCAAGGTTGAGTAGCGCTGTAAGATAGACACCTGTAATATCTATGAACCAGAAGCTAACTCGTCCTGCTACCCATAAAAGCATTATGTATTTCAATCTTTTTCCAACAAATGGAATCATCCCAGGAAAGAGTTCAGGTAAACCTGTTGTTAAAAATGCCATAACACCAGCAGTAAGTACACCAAAGAGCATCTCATAGATATGCCAAGTTAAAACATCATCCATAAATGGAATGTTTAGATACCCACTCCAAACTAATCCCCAAAGCACCATAGAGATTATAAAATAGGGTGCTAAAAGCAGAAATATAGGACGAAAACCATAAGCTAAATAGGTAGGTATATTTTCTTCATCAGGATAGTAAAGATAATGATTTGTTGCATGTAATTTTTCTTCTTCTTGTGTACTCATTATTTTATCTCCAAAGTGTTTAACTCAAATGTTTCTATAATATCTTTGTCTTGTAAGATTTTTGCACTCTCTTCATAAACAAATCTATCATCTCTTTTTTCTTGTGCTAGGTCATAACTAAACTTTTTAACTATATGCCCAGGATCAGCTTTGAGTAGTAGTATCTCATCACTAAGACGTATCGCTTCCATCATGTCATGTGTAATGAAAAGTATAGAGATATTTTCTTCTCTACTTATCTCTATAAGGTGCATTTGTAACTCTTTTTTCAGACCAATATCAAGTGCTGAGAAAGGCTCATCTAAAAAGAGAAGTGATGGTTTTACAACCAAGGCACGAGCAAAACTCACACGCTGTTTCATCCCACCACTTAAATCTTTTGGAAACTTCTCAAAATCTTCCTCTTCAAGTCCAAATTTCAGAGCTATCTCTTTTGCTTTTTGAATAGCTACACTTTTTTTCTCACCCTTTGCTAAAAGTCCAAGAGCGATGTTATCTACAACATTCTTCCAAGGAAGTAATCGCCCCTCCTGAAATGCAAATGAAGAGCTCTCAAATGTGTTAGTAACACTCCCCTCTTCTACATCTAAAAGTCCAGAACAGAGATGAAGAAGTGTAGTTTTTCCGCCACCGCTAGGACCAACTATTGAAAGAATTTTTCCTTTGTTGAGTGTAAAATTTATATCTCTTAAAATCTCAGTGAATCCAAAATGATGATTAAGATTTTTTACCTCTAACTTCTCCATAACTCTACCTCTCTTTTAATCGGTTCTAATATGATGTACTCTATAAACATAAGCGAACCTATCATAATAACAACTAAGGCAAGTGCCGTTGGAGTATCTAACTGACTTCTTGCTACGGCAAGTGAAGCACCAAGTCCATCACTTGTAGCTAAAAGTTCAGCCATAATAACTATCTTCCATGCCATACCAAGCCCACTTACCCAAGCAGGAAAAATGTATGAAAAAATATGAGGAAAATAGACATCCATAAACTTCATATGCCAAGGCAGATGAAAACTATCTGCCATCTCTTTTAAGTCACCATCAAGAGTACGAGTACCTTGTAATGCTCCAACAAAGATAATAGGAAAAGAAGCGACTAAAATAGTAAATATTACTGTTTCATCTCCCATTCCAAACCATATCATCGCTAAAACTATCCAAGCAATAGGTGGCATACCTACAAGTATGGTAACAACTGGACGACTCATCATAGAAGCAGTGGCAAAAAATCCTGCTATGAGTCCTAAAACAGAACCAAAAACCAAGGAAAGCCCAAAACCAACCGATGCACGATAGAGTGTGATATTTATCTCATTCCATACATTTTCATCATGAAGCATTGCATAGAGCGTTTGAAAAGTTTCAAGAGGTGAAGGCAAAACTAAGTTACCATAAGTTTGATTACCAACATCCCATAGAGCTATAAAAAGTAAAATGGAGGCAATAGCACCCCATCCACTCCATAGATATGAGGGGAAATCTTTGAGTATTTTTAGAAAGAATTTCAAATCTAATCCTTGTCATGATAATAATTATCAGTATAATAACAAGTTAATACTTTAATAAAATTGATATATATCAAAGATAGGAAAATTTGTATAAAATATTAGGCTTATCCTGCAATACTTCCAATCTCTCTGTCCACCATAAACAGTCCACGACCTTCCAAACCGATAATATCTATCTTGTCAAGGATAGATTTAAAAAGTTTTTCCTCTTCATGTTGTTCAGATACATACCATTGCAAAAAATTAAAAGTTGAGTAATCTTTCTCTTTTAGAGCTACATCAACCAGCTCATTAATCTCTTTTGTGATCATCTTTTCATGCTTGTATGTCTTTGTAAAAACATCCTTAAGATCTTTGAATTTCGCTTGTGGCTTCTGTATTGTGTCAATTATAGCCATGGCTCCAGTATCTTGAATATAATCAAAAATCTTTTGCATATGTTCTTTTTCCTCCGCTGCGTGAGCTCTTAAAAATCTTGCTGAACCATTGAGACCTTTGTGGTCACACCATGCACTCATTTGAAGATATAGATTAGATGAATAAAACTCCAACATCACCTGATTGTTTAATTTTTTTAACATTTTTTCACTTAACATTTTTTTCCTTTATTATTTGTTTTTCCATACAGTAATGAACTCTTCTTTAAAGAGATAACCTTGAACATAATCAACTCCAACATCTTGTGCAATATCTAAATCCTCTTCATTTTCCACCCCTTCTAATATAGTTTTTTTACCTTTTAAATGTGCATATTTCACTACACCTTTTAAAAACTCAATATATGCACTGTCATCTCGAATCGTTTGTATAAAATCCATATCCAGTTTGATATATGATCCGTTTTCCAATAGTGATTTGAAAAAGAGTTGATTAGGTTTTAAAAAATCATCATAGGCATATGTTAAACCATAGAAATCCAACCATTTCATAAATTTTTCCAAATCTTTTAAATCTTCATCTTCCATATTTTCGATAATCTCTATGACAATATCTTCTTGTTTGCTTAATAATTCTGCCCAAAACTCTATCTGTTCATGTTTCTTTGAAACATCTGGATCCAAGTTTAAAAAAAGTAGTTTATCTTTGAGTCTTTGCTCTATTTGAAATTGTTTTAACACAGTTTCAGTATAAAAGAAAAAATCCTCATCATTATGAAGTGCCATAAAAAACCGATTTGGTGGGATTAAATAACCTTTGTATCTAAAACGACTCAATGCCTCATAGCCTATAGTTTTTAAACTCATTGCATCTTTTATGGGTTCATAACATACTCCATAGTTTTGTGTTCCCATTATGAAAGAAATATCACTAACTGTTAAATCCAAGTCCATTTTTTTAGTTTCCTTTTATAACTTTCATATAAAGATATAACCCAACAAGAAATAAAACTAAAAGCCCTTGAGCAAATGCTGTCTCAACTGTTGGATAGTATCCAAAATATTGCGAGAGAAATTCACTATTAGGTAAAAAATCTGATGGAGTAACACTTACTAAGTTTGCAGTTTGTAAGCCTCTGATTCCTGCTCCCATAAAGATCACTGCTAACATTGAAAGGAAAAAACCAGTTACACTAAAAAAGTATTGAAGTGGTATTTTCTTTACATATTTGATAATGACAATTCCAAGAGTTATAATAATAAAAGAACCTAGTAAAAAACCTGTCCATACAGGTTGTGCTCCTCCTTCATGACTTAAGCTTTCAAAAAACAATACACTCTCAAACCCTTCTCTATAAAAAACTAAAAAACCAACAATTAAAAGTGCAAATTGGTTTTTTCCACTAAGTGATTTTTGAGCTAAATCTTTTGAATATGCAACCCACCCTTTTACATAAGTATTGTGAAATATCCATGATGTTATAAAGACTAGCATTATCGCAGCAAGTAATGCACTCGCACCCTCTATAAGTTCTCTATTTGCAGTAGAGATATCAATGAGATATTTGGCTAAGTAATATGTTGCTATTGATGCAAGAAAACCTAAAAATACTCCAAAATATAGCACTTGCTTTTCTCTTTTATGTTTTAAAAGTGATAGTAAAAGTGCTAAAACAAGAACAATTTCTAAGCCTTCTCTAATTACAATCATGGAAGATTGTGTAAGTGCATTAGCAAATGTAAGCTTTGCATCAAGTATTGGAATAGTTGTTTTCAATTTCTCTTTTAAGTAACTTGTGCTTTTTTGAATTTGAGCAATATCTTGATTTTTTATAGATACAGACAAACCTGTGATATTGTTACTTCCATTCCAAAACAAACCTTCGAGTTCTTGTGTGAGTTTAGGATCTCTTGGATTGAGTTTTGCTTCTATATCAGGGTCAAAAAAACTATATGCTTCCATTCTAAAAAACTCAGCTTGTTTAAAATCCTTATCTTGTGCCATTTGCATAACCTGATCTAAACTTTTAGATATAGTACTAACCAATTCACTCGATGTTGCTTGAGTTTCTGTTAATCCCGTTGATGCAAGTATGATTTCTTTTGTCTGAAGTGTTAAATCTCGAACCTTAGACGGCTCCTCTTTTTTTTCAATCAACAAGACGATTTGATTGTAAAGCTTTAAGAGTTGTTTAAAATCATCATCAGCAATATTGACTTTTATATCATACAGTATAGACTTAGCTCTTGCACTAAACATTACAGCTTCGGTATATTCTAATGGCACCTTGATTTTGCCATCGTCAATCCCATTTTTATAATCAAACGCAACAAGCTTGTTGTATCGTAAAAAAGATTTTATCTTTTTCTCAAAATCATTTTGCGAAAGTTTTTGTGTTTGTAGTGATTGAATAACAGGTTCCAAACCATAAACACCTTGCTTAAATGCTTTTATATCTTGTTTTTGTAAGGCATTGACAAGTTGCATTTTCATTTGCTTACTTACAGGTTTTTTCAACAGTTCCAACAAATAAAAAATATTATACAACTTATCATAGGCTGTTCTTTTAGATTTAAGATCTATGCGAGAAAGAGTAACATAAACTTTTTTTGCTCGGTATGTTAAAAGTATCTCAAAAGAGACATCTTCATCAAGCATCCCAAAATCTATAAAATCTTTTTTATCAAGTAAAAAAGCTGCTTTATCAAAATCTAATAAAAATCTATTTTTATATTTAAAAAAATCATTTACACTTTTAGCAGATTGTAATTTTGTAAAATCATCTTCTAAATTAAACTCTTTTATCAGAAGCTGAAACTTTTCATACTTTTTTATGTCAAACTCTTTATGTGCCAAGATGCTCAATTCATTCTCAAACAATACTTTTTCAAAAGCATATCTATCTTCCCATGTAGTTGCAAAGAGTGATGCTAAAAGCATCACTAAAGTTACTAAAACTTTCATTTTTGCTCCTTTGTATCGTTTGCAAGTAAAAACTTAGGTATAGGTATATTTCTATGAAGTGTTTTTATAATCAACTCCTCATAAGCTATTTTGTACCAAAGATTTGCTTCGATTTTCGCAACTCTCATTCCATCTTTTAATGCTATTTTGTAAGTGATAGTCTGACTCTCTCGTGGAGGAATAGTAGGTCTTGTTAAAGTGATATCATGCGTTTTAAATGTCATATGATCCATAATAATCTTACCCTTTTTATCTCTAAATCGCTCAGCCCAAATAACTACATTATCATCCCTATCTGTTTTTCCATTATCATAAATGGTTTGGTTGTTTTCATCGGTAAGTTTTAACTCAAGCCACATATGTTTTTGATCTACCACACCTGTTGGAAGGTTATGTCCTGCTCCAACATTACTTACTCTTACCTTTACAATTAAGTTGTTAGCCTCTTGTTTTTGTTCAATTATTTGAACCTTTGCAGCAGCTTTTAAAAACTTATCTGTTATTGGTTTTTGCTTATCTATCAATCTAAAATACTCTTTAACATCAACACCAGGTAATACTCCACCTCTTAAAAACAAAAGTTTTTCTTTTAAGGAAGTATCTTGAAGTACATGATTTCCACCCCAAAAATTATGAGAGTATTTTTGAGGTTTTTTAATAATACCGTTTTGCAAATCTCCTATAAATTTAATAGGTTCATAATTCATATGACAATCTTGACAAGTTACATCATTTTTTGCATACCAACTACTTTTCCACTCATCATAAGTGCTTTGAGCATGTAGCACTTTAGTTGACGGTGTCACAGGTGGATAGTATCTCTCATTATGACAGGCTCCACAAAATTCTGCACTTTTTAATAGTTCATTTGTTTTGGCACTTCCAAATGCTCTTGCATGATCTGTTGGACTTGCTAATATTGCAGAACCACTGAGATTATCATAAGCTTTGTTAAGATCAAAAGTAATAGCTCCGTTTCCAAGCTCAGCATCTGCATGTGTTGCAGTATGACAAAAAACACAGGCTAAACCCTCTGTTTGAACATCACTTGGCTCTACACTGACAATTGGATTGTTTTTACCCATTGCTACTTCTATAGGGTTATGACAACTGTCACAAAAGCGTGAAAGTTCTTTTCCGTGATGATTTTTCATCAAATCTACATTTACCTCTATAGAATTTTCATATACTAAATCTCTTCCACTAATACTATGCAATGACGGAACCCATTCCTCAAACTCTTTTTTATGACACTTTACACACTCACTTGAGCTTGGAATTGCTTTTGGATTCCCCATTTTTCCATCAGCAGTAGCCAGTTCACCTGGAAAAAATGGTTTTTCTTTATCCCAAGGCAGGGAGTAAAAGTTAACATCATCTGTGTTTATACCTTCATATACTACTTTTGGATTCACTATATAAACAATACTAGTTACTCCAAAAAATACTAAAAGAGAAAGGAAGAATATTTTTTTATATTTTAAAAATTTCATTTTGCACCTTTTTTATAATGTAAAGAGAGATGGAGTAAAAACAAGATACTTGTTAAAGTAGCAAAGACAAGGTGTATTTTTGAGATATTATCATATGTATCAAACTGATAATAAATTGGAGTGAAAAAATAACTAATATAGGGAATAAAATGTAAAATACCACTAAACAATGTAAATCCTATTGATGCCATTAACACATAAGAAAGTAACTTAAAATCTTTACGCTTCACTTTTGAATTATTATCTTTTACATGAAGAGGAATTGCAAAAACAAGATAAAAACTAAAAAGTACACCAAGCCATAAATGTATATGCATTATAATCTCTCCAGCTCCCCAGTTAAGAGGAGCTAAAAAGTAGTACACATAACCACTAGCTATCAGTAAAACTGTTGCCGATATAGTAAAAAGTGCAAATTGCTTCATTAGATATCTGGTGTGATATTAAGTTTTTTTGCTGCTTTTGCTATTAGAGCACTGAGTCTGTCTGCCATATCCTGAGCTTTTCCTGCATAAGCATCTGCATCTTCAGGTTTAAACTTTTTACCAGCTTGTTCATCCATATAGATATTATCTACAAAAGATGTGAGTTCAAAGAAACCAAGTTTGATTTTTTGGTCTAACTTAGAATCTACTTTGGCAAGTTCTGGTGAGATTGCTTCCATGTATGCAACTTTTAAACCACCACTGATACCTTTGATATCAAAGATTCTTGAGAGTGCTATAAAACTTTCAGATTTACCTAAAATTTTACCATTTTTCCAATCTTCAAAATAATCACCCATAGTAGGTATCATCGTTAGTTCAGCTGTAAAAACATCTTTTAAAGTCATATCTAAACCATCAATATCTTTTACTAGGTTAGAAGTATGTCTTTCAAAGTTTGTAGCTACACATTTAAGCCATTTTGCATGAGGAAGCACTTCTCCTTTTGATATAATGCCATCACCATTTAAGTCAACCTTTTTCCCAACATATTTTGCATGTGTTCCCCAAAGTGTAGGCTCTAGCAGATTATGAAAAAAGTTACCTGGTCTTTTTGTAGTAAATTTACATTTACCCCCACAATCAAGATCATGAGGTGCTACATCTTCATCACCTTCACTAGCAGGGATGCCCGCATCAAGGATAAGATCATATTTTACAGTTTGTGGCATACCAGCTACTATACCTTCTATAATTTCGTAGTTACTTGAAGCCTCTATCCAAGCTCTTTGCATAGCTTGAACATCTTTAGCTAAATCTTCTTTATTTGCTTTCCAAGATTTAGCATAATCAAAATTATATACTTTTAAATCATTATAATAATCATCAGCAAGTTCTTTTAAAACTTTTGCTTGTTCGTGAAGTTTTTTAGCATGAGTAAGTTCAAACTCTTTAACTTTTTGTGTTCCATTTGCAAATGCACCCGTTGCTAAACTAAGACCTACTACCGTTGATAAAATTATTTTTCTCATTATTTATTTCCTTGTATTTGTTAAAAATTATATGATGCAGAAACTCTTATATTTGTAAAGTCTCCGCTGTTGTTAATTGCATTTGTAGCAGTATCTTCTTTATCTTCATCAACTGTTACTATTGCAAAAAATGTCAAGTTATCATTTACTGCATATTCAGCACCAAAGTTATGTTCAACTATATCTTCTTTGGCCAGTGTTGATGTTGCATCACGCTCAAATTTTCCATAAGCATAACCTATAGTTACATCACCAATTGCATAGGAAGCACCAATTACATATGCATCAACATCACCACCACCAATAGCATCAATAATCATGTTATCCATATTTGTAAATAGTGTACCGCCACCAAAACCTGAAAAACTTGTTTTATCATCATCAGCACTTCTTTTGTTATATGCAGCCATTAAACCTAAATCAGAGATACCAACTTCGGCCATAACACCATATATGTCAGCTTCAGTACCAGAGCTATCATCTTCACTTTGATTTAAATACTGAGCACTAATATCAAGCGTTAAATCATCTCCAGATAAAGCATGAATAGTTGCATCAACATAAATAGACTTATTTCCTATACCTGCTCCCATTGAGTTATCTGCTTGAGTATTAGATATATCGTAGTACCATGCACCAAGATGTAAGAAATCACCTTCATAGTTTGCACCCACAAAGTAAGTTCCATCTTTACCTGTATTTTGCCAAGCATCAGTACTTGCCGGTGCATAACTTTCATCAACCAAACCAGCATCAGTACCTTGCCATCTATCTAAATATCCTGCAAAAATAGAAAAATTATCTCTCTCGTAAGCAGCTGTATATGCTTCAAAAGTATTATTTACTATTCTGATGTCATCACTGTCTGCTAAAGGAGTATCAATCAATTGGCGACCTATTCGAATTGTAAAACCATTTTGAATATATTCTAAATAAGCTTGTGACACTTCAGTGTACTGTCCATCACTAGAAACCATCATAACAGCTCGTTCGCCCTTGTCATTATCGCCTGACAACACTCCAATTTCATGAACAGTACTAAATTCGACTCCGGCTCCAAAACCATTCCAGTGACCTGTATCAAACTTTAACTGACCACCAATAGCTGTAGAGTAAGGATCAGCATTAGTAGCATTACTTCCTCTCTCATCATAACCTGAATACATAATCTCTAGTTGTCCACTAACACTTCCTTTTGTAAAGAACTCATCAAAGCTATTTACATCATCCCCATGAACCACTTCTTGAGTACCAACACCTGCTATAATTTTTCTTACAGAATTATCTGCACCTACTTTTTCTTCTCCTGCAGAGAGTGTAGTAATTGTCATTGCAGCCACAATACTAAGCTTTATAATTTTTTTCATTGTTTTCCTTTGTTTTATATTTTTTTGAGTAAAACTCAATACAGAAGAGCTTATTTTGGGAGAATGAAATTTTCAAACTCTTCTGTATTGAACTTTACTTGCATTTTTTACATCTCTTATGCAATGTTATAAATTCTGATGTTTCCATAGCATCACAAATATTCATTTCAATTTTTTTCACTTTGTTGCATTTAGGACAAATTTCAAAAATATCTACTTCATCTCTACATAAACAGTAGTAAGCCTTTTTTAAGTCATCTTGAATCATAAAAATCAATTCACACTCTGTTAAAAACCGTAAATGTCTATAAACAGTATTTAAAGATATCTTTTTAGGGTATTCATCAACTGCTAATTCCAGTATCTCAGCAACACTTAAACACTCAGCACTCTCACATAAGATCTTATATATAATCTCTCTAGTATGTGAGTTGTTTACTCTTTTTTTTTCTATACACTGTTGTAATTTATCTATCAAATAGACCCCTTTATTATTTTATTGCCAGCTTCACAGAGTGTAGAATGTGAAGCTGGTTTCATAAATGAGTGAAACTTTAAATCTTTACTTTGGCATGTAAATTAGGAGAATATATGCCTCTGTTACCTCTTTTTAAATTATTATTTTATGTATCAGTAACAATAGTACTCTTCATGAAATACATAAAATAGAGTTAAGTGTCATGTGCTCAATTGCACATCTTCATAAGACACTTAAAATCTAGTATTTAATTTCATCTGCCTCCTTTTTGATAATGTTTATCGAAATACTACAGATATAAAACTTAAAGTATCTTTATAGTGATAATTGTTATCAATTTAATTTCTACTTAAGAATATTAGTGTTAAAGTTCTCTTATTGAAAATGATTATCATAAAGGAAACTGATGAAGAAAATAGTAGTAGCAAGTTTAATAGGGGGAGTTTTACTCCAAGCACAAGTACTCCCTGGAATCAACTCTAAAGGTGGAGCGATGACTCTACCTGAAGGTAAGTTAAAAATGGGTATTAAACATATATATATGAAAAGAGATAGTATGTTTAATGGAACTAAAGAGGTCACAAATCAACAAAACCTTGATGCAACAGCAAATATAACTCTTTTAGTACTAAAATATGGAGTAAGCAAAAACTTTGATATTAGAGTTGCACTTCCATATAAACAAATAGACGCAACCGCAAAGCTTGGTCCAAACAATGTTGCCATTGACAATAAAGGCATAGGTGATATGGTTGTAATGGGTAGATATGTTGTTCTTCCAATGGCAGAGTATGGCTACCAACTCTCAGTAGGTGCAGGAGTAAAACTACCAACTGGTTCAACAGATGATGGCTTTCAAAAAGCACCACCATTTGCTCAAAACACAAACACTCCACTCCCTACACAAATGGGTACTGGTGAGTTTGAATACAAAGCAGAACTTGGTATTTCTAAACTTATAAATGAAGATATGAGAGTAGATTTTCATACTATGTACACTTACAGACCAAAAGCCAAACATAACTATGACTTTGGAGATGAGCTTAGTTATGATTTGTCTTTTACAGCTGCAGTTACAGATAAAATCAATTTAGGCTTAGAATATAACGGCAAATACAACACAGATACAGATATGGGGGATGATACAAATCCTATACTTCGCTCAAAGCTACCCTTTAAAGCATTTAGTGGAACAGTCGGCTATATCACTCCTGAGATTGAATTTGTACCCTTTGGTAAACCTAAAATTCATGTAGGAATGGGTGTCTCGTTCTTAGCACATTATAATGTCGCAGAGTACCAGCCACTTGAAAAAACAAGATATACATTTAGACTTGGGTATCTATTTTAAAGGAAAGAAAATGTCAGATAGAGAATTAAAATCAGAGATAGAAGGTTTAGTGAGGACATCAGGATATACAGAAACAAAAGGTATGCTCTGTTCAGTTATAAAAATTGTTTCAATGAGGCATAGAGAAGTTTCACAGAAACAAATTTTTAAAATAGCCAAGGAAGTTTTATGAAAAAAATATTATTAATAATAGCTCTTGCATTTTCAATGCAAGCAAATGAAATAAAAAAAGTTGATACTTTAGTTTTAAGTGGTCCTATGGCATCAGTAAGCCATCCACTTTTAAGAATGATTGAATCTGGTGCATTGAATGATGTAGCAAAAAATGTTAAGTTTG
>Ga0256837_1001107_pt1 | contig 19233 bp, 15 predicted proteins | sample 4562384metaG_FD_185976 | JGI IMG/M metagenome (GOLD analysis project Ga0256837, IMG submission 185976) | Hydrothermal vent microbial communities from Guaymas Basin, Mexico - 4561-384 | ecosystem: Environmental > Aquatic > Marine > Hydrothermal vents | place: Mexico: Guaymas Basin | collected...
AGGAGGAAAACCAGAGCAACTACGTAGAAGATCGCGAAGTAGCTTCCCTTTATTGGATTGATTTTCGGTATTCCGCACTCATAAGGTTCAAACTTCTCCCGGTTAGCTTTATCAATTTTCAGGAACTTATTTGTTATAAGGTTTATGTTAGGAACAAGCAGTGCGACTGTCAGTGCAATTAGAAAGAATACGAGGAGAGTCAGGTAGCTTTCCAACCTTCGACTCCTTACTTACGGAATTTCTTATATTCATGAGTTTGCATGCCTATTGTAACAAAAATTTAACATGGGAAGAGTTCGGGATCTTTTTGTTCTGCATACCTGCACCTGCCCATTGTGTAGAGGTCATTTCTGTATATGTCGTTGACAACAAAAGCGGGGAAGTCTTCCACTATAAGCCTTCTGACGGCTTCCGGTCCGAGGTCTTCATAAGCTATTACTTCGGCGGACTTGACGCACCTTGCAAGGTAAGCTGCGGCTCCTCCTACCGCTCCGAAGTAAATTCCTTTGTATTTCTTTATGGCCTCTATGACCTCCTTGCTTCTGCTTCCCTTCCCTATCATTCCCTTTAGTCCTGCTTTCAAAAGTTCTGGAGCGTAAGGGTCCATCCTGTAACTTGTTGTGGGGCCTACCGAACCTATCGGCCTTCCCGGTTTTGCCGGTGCCGGACCTGCATAGTAAATCACTTGACCTTCAAGGTCGAAGGGCGGATTTTCTCCTCTCTCCAGAGCTTCAACAATCCTTTTATGGGCTGCATCCCTTGCAGTATAGATAACACCGGAAATAAGTACGAAGTCTCCGGCTTTTAATTCCTCTATTACAGACGTGTCTTTTATCGGTGCTTCTATCCTTATTGCAGACATGCAAACCTCCCTGTTTTTGGTCTCTGCCAAGTATAACAGACGGATGTAGATTTCCGGCGAACAAAATCGGGAGGTAGAGCTGAAGAGAATGATTACTGTACTGATTACCGTTGTTTTCGGATTGTTGGGCTTTTGTGGAAGCCTTTTAGGGACTGAAAGCTGTAGTTTAAAGGAACCTTCGGGAGCCGGTGTTTTAACTGAGGAGAAGTTCCCCTCTCACGTTGACCTTTCTTCTGTTCCTGTTAGTGAAAGAAAGAGGGCGTTCATAGAGCTGATGGTTCCTTTGATTGAAAGGGCTAATGAAGAGGTTTTAAGGGAAAGGAAGTTCCTACTGAGAGTTTTGAGTAAATCTCACTTGACTCTCGACGAAGAAAAAGAATTGGCAAGGCTTGTTAAAAAGTACAGGGCTTCTAACGTTAAGGATCTCTTACTTAAAGTGGATGCCGTTCCAGTTAGCCTGGTTCTTGCTCAGGCAGCCATCGAAAGCGGCTGGGGAACGTCAAGGTTTTTCAGGGAAGGAAACAACGTTTTCGGCATGTATGCCTTTAAAGGAGGGAAGTGCTTGAAAGCTAAGGAGTCCGGAGCTTGTTTAAAAGTCTACGATAACCTTTACGATTCTGTAAGGGACTACATCTATAATTTAAACGTCGGTTGGGCTTACGAAAGATTTAGAAAGTTAAGGGCAGAAGGCGCCGATGTATTTACCCTGATAGAGACCCTTGAAGCTTATTCAACGGAGAGAGAAAGGTATGTTAAGCTGCTTAAGAGCGTTATTAAAAATAATTCCCTTGATTCTTATGATGCTCCTGAGTTTGCCTTCAAGCGCCGCAAGTAGTTCCGGTTATGCAACAGTTTTCGTTTACCATCGGTTCGGTGATTTACGCTATCCCACTACTTCTGTTTCTATGGAAGATTTTGAAAAGCAAATGGCTTATTTAAAGGAAAACAACTATAACGTTATTTCTTTAAAACAGCTTTATGAAATTGTTTCTTCCGGAAGACCCATTCCTCCTAAGACAGTTGTTATAACGGTAGATGATGGTTATCGAACAACGATGAAAGCCTTTAAAGTTCTGAGGAAATATCACTTCCCTTTTACTGTTTTCCTTTATATGGAGGCTATCGGAAGGTATCCCGATTTCCTTACTTATGAGGACATAAAAAAACTTAAGTCCTCCGGTTTGGTGGACTTTGAGAACCACCTTTTTAGTCATCCTGACCTTGCTTACTTTCGGGCAAAGCTTTCGGAGAAAGAATATTTGGACTTGCTTAAGAAAGAGGTTAAGCTTTCCGAGGATAAGTTTCTGAGGCTTTTCGGCAGGAAGCCGATTTTTCTCGCTTTTCCCTACGGAAGTTATGATAGGCTGAGTGTTGACTTCCTGAAAAAAAGGGGATACAAGCTTCTACTGACTCAAGATAGGGGAAGTTATAAGGGCGGGCTTCTCGTTCCCCGTATGGCGGTTGTCGGATCTCAGTCAAGTTTTGAGAAATTTGTTAAAGATCTGAAAGTAGAACCTCTTCCGGTTACTTCATCGATCCCCGGTTATGGAGCTGTAAAGAAAAGGCAGTTTGAGGTTTACTTTAAGTTAGATAATCCTGCGGGTTATACCGGATGTTCAATTTACGCTTCGGGGCTTGGTTGGGTGAAGGCGGAGAAAAAAGGAAAGTTCGTTTATTCACAGAAACCCGTCAAAGCAATAAAACCGAAAACCAGATTGGGCATTCGATGCTTTGATAGAGAAACGGGAAGAATAGCAGAGTATTTCTATTTAACAATAGTACTCCCGATTTTAACTGATAAATGAAACTCCTGCTGGCAGGCGGTGTTGCTTGCGTTAGTAAGATATGCTAAATTCCAATTTAAGAAAAAATATTATTGGGAGGTAGCTATGCGAACCCGAAAAGGTTTTACGCTGGTGGAAATGGCCATTGTCCTTGTCATTATCAGTTTGATATTGGGAGCTGTGCTGAAGGGTAAGGATCTTATTGCCAACGCGAATGCTAAAAGGTTCATTTCGGAAGTTAGAAAGTGGGAAATTTATCAGTGGGCATTTTTTGACCGTATGGGAAGGTTTTTGGGGGATAGAGATGCATCAGGAATTATAGGTGATGATAGTAGTGATGATGCGGAGAGTGATATGAAGAATTATTCTTTCTTTTCCAATCCTCCTGATGACAATAAGATCGGCATAGGTGGAAATACTTTTTATATATACTACGGTCATGTTACATTAGACAACAAGACGCACAATGCTATATTAGTATGTGCTAATGCTGATTGTAGTCAATCCTTTAAAAAGGAGGCTGTAGTTTACTTGAATGCATTTGATTCCATGATAGACGGTTCTGCAGGTGATGATGGTGACGTGGCTTGTATGAAAGAAGCTCCTTCTGATATTAGTGATAAGAATGATTGGATTGTTACAGACAACGATACAGGTTCGAAAAAAGATGATTGTGATGAAAATTCTAAAGCTATGTTCTACATATTCTAATCATCATGGAGGGGCTTTCCCCTCCATTTTATCCTAAAACTCTCTTAAGTTCTTCAACGGTAGTCATTCCAGAAATAGCTTTTATTTTCCCGTCTTCAAACATTGTTTTAAAACCTTTCCTTAAGGCTACTTCCAGTATTTTTACGTAAGAAGCATCTTTAAGGATTAGTTCTTCGATTTCTCTATCTATGAGCAGTATTTCGGCTATTAGTGTTCTGCCAAGGTAACCTCTGAACTTGCACTTTTCACACCCTTTCCCTTTGTAAAGCGTCAGTTCCTTTTCAGGCTCTACTCCCAAGTAAGTCTTTTCCTCTTCGGTTGCTTTATAGGGTTCTTTGCAGTAGGGACATATTTTCCTTACCAGTCTTTGGGCCGAAACAGCTATCAGGGAGTTTCCTATCAGGAAAGGTTCTACTCCCAGCTCCTTTAACCTGGTTATGGAAGAGATTGCGTCGTTCGTGTGCAGGGTAGTCAGAACGAGGTGTCCCGTCTGGGCAGCCTGAGTTGCTATCTTCGCAGTTTCTTCATCCCTGATTTCTCCTACAAGTATAATATCAGGATCCTGCCTCAGGATACTTCTAAGTGCCCTGGCAAAGGTTAACCCCACCCTCGGGTTTATCTGAACCTGCCTTATGAGTTCCCACTTGTACTCGACTGGATCCTCTACGGTAATAATCGTTTTTTTGACCGTAAATACCTTGTTAAGTACTGCGTATAGGGTTGTGGTTTTACCCGAGCCGGTTGGTCCTGTGACAAGGAAAATTCCGTAAGGCTTTTCAATTGCTTTACTTACAAGTTTGTAGTTGTGTTCTGTGAATCCCAGTTCTTCCAGTTTGGGGATTATTTCCGTTAGTCCTAAAAGCCTCATGACTACGGCTTCCCCATAAATCGTAGGAAGCGTGGAAACCCTGAGATCTATCTCCCTTTCTTTAAAGCGAAAAGTCGTCCTTCCGTCCTGAGGCAGTCTGGTTTCAGAAATGTTAAGGTGGGACATAAGTTTTATTCTGGTAACTATTGAAGAATGTATTTTCTTTGGCAAAATGAAACCAAGGGTCATAACGCCGTCAATCCTATACCTGATTCTGGTAACGGCCTCGGCGGGTTCAACGTGAATATCGGAAGCTTTTTCTTTTATTCCTTTTAGTATTATATAATCCACTAATTGGATGACTCTCGTATCAAGTTCACCGGGAGGAACTTCTTCAGAAAGTATTTCTTCCACCAGCTCATCTATGCTCTTAATCTCTCCGTAGTACCGCTTAAATCCTTCTTCAAACTCTTCGTCCTTTATGGCAACGGGTTTTATTCTCAGGCCGGTATAACGGGATACAACGTCAATAGCCTCTAAATCAAAGGGGTTTACCATTCCAAGGATTAAGGTGTTCCCTTCTTTTGACAAAGGAAGAACTTTAAGCTTTTCGGCCATCTGTTTTGGTACAAGTTTTATGACTTCGGGATCGACAATGTAGGATGAGATTTGTACCTGTTGTATTCCTTTCTGTTCGGAAAGCGCATTTATCAGCTGTTCTTCTGTTATGAACCCGAGCCTCAGGAGGACTTCTCCTAAAAGCTCACCGGTTCTCTTTTGCTCTTTAAGGGCGATTTCGAGCTGTTCGGGGGTAATCAGCCCGAGCCTGATTAGTTTATCTCCTAAACGTTCCTTTTTCTCCATGTCATCCCCTATTGTATACTGCAGTCACATGCCCATATATTGTCTGAACACTTAACTTGTACTATACAATCGCTGTTGGAATCTAGTGATTCTAAGGTTCCTTCAAAACAAGTTCCCCATAAGTCATGGGAAACCCGTAATGAATCTTCAGCTGATAAATTGGTGTACGTACCGGATTCACAGTTTTCTCTGGAACTGATCGAGCAACTGTAAAGTGTGTCTAATTGGATGTTTAGGGTATAGTTTTTACATGTAGTATTCCCGCTGATGTTTCCTGAATCAACAGTTATTACGTAACTCTTTGTGTCGTTGTTGGTTTCATTATCTATGACAGTTACTTTTACTTTATAAGTAGCAGGGGCTTTTTGGGGAGTTCCGGTTATCTCCAGATACTCACACTCGCTTGTGCTGTTCTCTGTGTCATTACATAATTTAGCCTGCTCGCTGCCGCACTTAACTTTTAATCCTGAAAGGGCAAAGGAAGAATCTGCTTCATAGCACCAGAGATATTTTTTATTGTTCGGTATACCTCCTGTTGCGTAGATCTTTGCATCGTAGTTTTCATTTTCGACGGCTCTGGGGAGGGACAAAGTTATGATGTGAAGGGTTTCTTCTGAAAATGCACAGCCTGCTTCCTGTTTAAGTTCTTCTAACGTTACATATTTAACTGTATCGTCGTAAGGTTCTTTTCTCATTATATCATAAGGGAAATCGTCCACATTTGGATAGCCAGCAGGATAAATTTTTATGGGAGTACTGTTGCTGGTCTGGATGTTAAGATTTTCACTACCGCTAACTATTACTACAGCTACGTTCGGTATTTTATTCCCTGCTTCATCTTCTATTTCCGTGTCCGTTTTGCTTAAAGCGCAGATATTGTAGTTCTGTACCTTCTTGTCAATAATACACACTACGTCCTTACCCCATTCGTCTTTTTTGTAAGGGAGTATAGAAGTACAGTTTTCGGGACTTTTCCCTTTGTGTGAGGAGATGTACGCTTTAATGGCTGCCATATTAGAAGAAATTTTTTTTCTGTTTTGATTAAAATGGTAACTTTTAATAGCCCACTTAATTGTTCCTACGCCTAATGAGAGAATAATTCCGAAAATTACTAATCCTATTGCTATTTCTACTAAAGAAAATCCTCTTCTCAACTATTGCTCCTTAAGATTTGGTTTATTTGGTCTAACAGAATTACAACTTTGCTTCTATAGTTATTGTAAACTTTAAATCCCTTGGTAAAAGCAAGAAACTTTTCCAAGTTTTCTTTAGCTTTTCGTAGTCTATTTAGTTTGATGTAAATAATCGCCTTATTGTAGTAAATTTCCGGCATGAATGGATAGATTTTTTGTAAGTTATCTAATACTTTAAGGGCTTCCTCTTCTTTACCTACCTGAAGTAAAGATATGGCGTAATTAATGGCGTAAGACGGCTCTTTCGGGTTAAGTTCGTAGGCTTTTTTGAGAACTTCGACTGCAGCTTCCGGTGACCGAAGCTTAAGGTAAAGATACCCTATTCCGGCATAGGCTTCAGGAAAATTCTCTTTTACCTCTAAACTTTTTTTGAATGCCTGGAGAGCTTCGACGTATAGGTTAAGGTGAATATAAGCATAGCCCAAATATACGTATAGCAAAGGATTATCGGGATTTCTCTTTATGGCTTCTTTCAGGTATTTAACGGCATTTTTGCAGTCACGCCTTCCTATGCAAACTTTTGCCTTTTCCAGCAAAATGATGTAGCTTTTATCTGAGACTTTGCTTGTTATACGGTTTTGAGCTTTATTTAGGGTCTTTTCGGAATTGTCGTAGTTCTTATCAGAAATTTTCCCTTTGAAAAGGTGCGATAATATGTAATTCCTGTTGCTCCAAATTATCATTGGTTTAAGCCCTTGCTCTTTTTTTACCTTTTCTGCGGCTGATTTGCATTCAAGACTGTCTTTAAATGGACCGAGCCTCACGGCGTAGACTTCTTTTCCTTTTACGTTAACTTTTATTATAAAAGCTTTTTTGTCGAACTCCTTGAGTAACTTTTCGGCTTTTGATCCGTTTTTAAATGAGGCAACTTGAACGTAACATTCTTTTGCATAAACTTTTGGAAAAAAGGAACTTAAGAACATCACTATTAATGTAAGAATTTTAATCGGTTTCATTTCCTATCTCCACTTTGGGAGTAAGCATAATAACAAGTTCGACTTTCTGGGAGATATCACTTTTTGATTTGAATGCTTTTCCGAAAAGTGGAATGTCCTGCAATAAGGGAACTCCCTGGGTTTCGGAAGATTTCCTTTCTGTTATAAGTCCTCCTAATACTACAGTTTCTCCACTTCTAACTTTTACTACGGTGTTGAGTTGTCTTACGTTTATTGAATAAATTCTGTTAGCAAACCTGCCGGTGACGGATGAAGAAACAATGGGTTCATCAAGCGAGCTTACGGCAGGAGTTATATTAAGTATAACGGTTTTGTCATCCTCTATCTTGGGAAGTATGGTAAGGGTGATACCTTCCGTTAGAATTGTTTCAGTTGTTATACCCTCTGTTGAAATCGTAGATACTACTTGACCGCCCGTGGATGTTGTAGAGGTTGCCTGGCTCTGGTATATTGCTAAGTAATCTTTTCCTACCTTTATAATAGCCGGCTGGTTATTGATTGCCATAATCCTGGGAGAGGAAAGGATTTTCACTTCACCGAAAATTGAGAGAGCCTGCAGTATAACGTTAAGCGTATTTTTAAATTTCATAACTTTCAGCTCTACTGTGTTACTTTGTGAGGAGTACGGGTTAATTACGTGAAAGTACTTGTCCGGGTCGTTAGTTCCGGAAAGGAGGTACTTCCAGTCAATTCCGAACTTATGTTTACTGTTGAGTTTGACTTCTACTATCTTTGCTTCTATTAAGACCTGCCTTTGTGATAGATTATTTATTTTAGCTATAAAGCGGCCTACTTTTTCGACAGTTTGGGGTTTGCCGGTAACTACCAGAGTTCCTGTAACTGGTTCCAGTGAGTAGGAGGCACTTTTGTCATTCTGAATGATAGACCTGATTATATTCTCAATGTTTGCCCAAAACTCATAGCTGTAGTTGTTCTTTACGGACATAGTTGCTGAACCTGATACAGCTCCCGTTCCGGATTCGCTTTCACTACTTCCTCCGATGGTCGATTCTACGCTTGATTCGAACTGCCTTTGGCCTGGAGGTGTCTTTATATGAAAGACTTTGGTAACTTTAGAAATTATAAAGATTGTGTTTCCGTCTATTTTGTAGCTGTAACCGTAGGGGGACAGTAGTGCCTTTAAACTATTGTCGAGAGCTTCATTCTTCAGTTCAATGGAGACTTTTCCTTTTACGTCAGGCGGAATTACTACGTTAAACCCCGTGGCTTTTGCAATGGTTAGGAGAGCCTGAGATAGATCGACCCCGTCGAAAGAGAGGGTAATCAGCGTAGAAGAAATTGGCTTTTCTGATTCTATGCTGGTTAACTCCTTTAACGTAGGGGGCATAACAGGTATGGGTTCTATTTTAAGATTAATTTTCTTATTTTCTTCCTTTTTTATCTCCAAGCTGCTGGTTTTAACGGGTTTATTCGTATAGCATCCTGTTAGACTGAACAAAACTAAGCATGTTAAAAGATTAATCTTGATTCTCATTTCCGTCTCTCCCGAGCAAATCTATTCTAATATCTATGCTCTTTACCCCGCATTTCAGCCTGACTACCTGATTCTTTGGTTCTATGGACTCTACAATGCATTTCCCGACCCTATCACCGGGCTTAACTATCTTTCCGTTTATTATGGCGAAAGTCTCTTTGCCTAATATTATGCCAGAGAGGGTGGGCTTGATGAGCTCTTCCCTTTTCTCCTTTTGTTTTTCGAGGGCTGACAGGGGGTAGAAGAGATCTGCTTTAGAACTGGTTGTTGATAGAGTTACCAGGAGAATAACTGTAACTAACCCTTTCATTCCTTCTCCAGTATTCGGAAGCTTAATTCAAGGTGTAGTAAGGATTTTGGCTTGTAAAGTTGAACTTTCCGGTAGTCCAAAGGTAATGATTTGATTTGATTTAGGAACCTAAAAATATTTTTCTCATCTCCGTCTAAAGTGAAGTTTCCTTCTATGAACCTGCACCCGGTTTTACTATCCCTGATTTCTCCGAGCTCGAGCTTTTTTACCTCCACTTGACTTTTTATCGCAAGTTCGGAAAGTTTGTGTCCGAACTCAACGGGAGAAGCATATTTAAATAGGAGGTCACTGCGGAGTTTAACCTGTCTGATCTGCCTTTCTGCCTCGTTTAGTTTGTCTCTATAGTCCTTAAGTTCGGTTTCGGTCGAGCGCAGTCTTCTTTTTTGATTTGAGATTCTGGTTTCCATCTGTTCTTTTAGTTCAGTATTATTCTTTAATTTGAATGCAAAGTAACCCATAACGGTTAGCGAAACAACAAAAAGCGCTGTTGATAAGGCCATACTTTTTGAAAGTTTACTTGCTTGGAAGTTCATAATTAAGCCTCTTTAGCCCGATCTGGAACAGCGATACGTAATTTGAGTCGTTCTCCTTTACATTAAGAAGCTTAACTTTGGAAATGTACCGATTTTTCTGCAGGAGATTTAGGATTTGTTTAACGTCGGTTTGTGTTTCACTGTTTAGAGTTATCAGCAGTAAACGGCATTGATCGTTTTCAAGGTTGAAGGATAGGATGTAGGTATTAAGTAGATTCAGTTGTTCTAGTGAAGATAGGAACTCCTGGAAAGAAGGTCTTTTGAGATTCTGAATATATCTGACCCTGGGAGATTCTAAAAATTTCCTCTTTTCTTTAAGAGATTTTTCTATTTTGGTCAGTGAACTTTCTGCTTCGGCTATTAAATTTTCCAGTTTGTCACTTTGAAGTTTTAATCTTTCGATTTCTGAACTTAGGTTGTTGTTGATGGATATTAGATTGCCGGTTAGAATTATTGAAATAACAGAGGCTGAAATTAAGAAGTGTTCGGGTTTTAGAGCTTTTCTTTGGTATAAGAAGGGAGGAGCTGTTCTCTTAAGTGCAAATGGTACGAAAAACTCGACATTTTTCACGCCCTTCTTTACTAATGATGAGATAGGTTTGACTTCAAAGGAGGAGTTTAAGCTCGATATTCCTGAGAAGAAAATTTCGCCTATTTCAGTTTTTTTCTGCTCTTTGTAGTACTCTTTAGTGAGTTCAATGGCTCCGTCTACTGACTCTCCAGTGGTAAAGGTTCGGACGTAGTCAACTGTACCCTCTTTGAACACTAGGGTTATAAAGTCGTCTTCAAATACATGAATAAGCAGGAATGTCCCATTAATTTTCTGTTGATGTATGAATTTTGCTATAACCTGGGAGGAGAAAGTAAGGGCTTTGAATTCTTTAAACTCATCGAGTAAATCCCTCTGTATGAGGGATACAAGAACTTGAACCCCGTCTTTAACCGGATACGTAGAGAAGACGAACTGAAGTTCATTAATGTCTGCTATGTACTCAAGGTCTTTTATCAGCTTCTGTCTGAGCGCGAGATCTAACTGTTTTCCCTTTATGCGTGGGAATCTGTAAACTCTGTCTATTGTCCTACTTGAGGTTAGTGCGGCGATAAGCCTTTCTTGTTTATCAAAGTCCTTGAGGTTTGTTTTCTTCTCTGTCTTACCTTCGATTAACCTGAGGTTCCCGCTGAGGTCGATTTCCCCGAAAACTTTTTTCATCTCATTCCCATGGAGGAAATTGTGTTATAGACCGGAATTAGGATACCCAGGGCTATTATCCCTAATACTAAACCGAGAACAAGTTGAAGGGCCGGTTCGATAAGGACCGTCATTGCTTCAATTCTACGCCTCATGTCGTCTTCAAAGAAGGTCGCAACCCTGTTAAGAGTTTCATCAAAGCTTCCCGTAGATTCTCCGAGCTTTACCATCCTGACGACAGTGTGGGGGAAGAATCCGGACTTTTCCATGGCGGTCGATAGCATATCTCCGTTCAGTATAAAGGTTTTAACGAGGTCAAATTTTTCTTTAATGTAAAGGTTCTGTTCTACGCTGTTTATAACTATATCAAGGGCTGAGAGGATTGTTCCTCCGCTTCTGTAGATTTCTGCTATTGCCCTTATGTCCCGAGAAAGGCTTGATTTGAGTAGGATTTCTCCTATGTAAGGAATTTTTAGCTTTAGTCTATCCCAGTGGTACTGTAACTTTTTTGAATGTTTTATGAGAAGAGAGAAAGAAATGGGGATAGCGATAATAGTAAAGATCGCCTGTTTCCAGTAGAGTGGAACGTACTTTCCGCTCCAGAGCAAAATTTTTGTAGGAAGGGGATATTCTTTTAGCCCCAGGGCTTCAAGTGCCGGGATGATTTGCGGAATTATGTACCCGAACATTATTGCTATAACACCAACCATAACCAGGGAAACAAAAGCGGGGTATGATAAGGCCTGTTTGACCTCTTTTCTTAGCTTTGAGAGCCAGTCCAGGTAACGGGCGTAGTTAAGGAAAATCTGTGGTAGGGCATCCGAATTTTCGCCGATCTTTACCAATCCAACAAGCTGGGGTGGAAACACTTTCTCTACGGCCATGGCCTCTGATAGGGGTGAACCGGCCATAAGTTTTTCTTTTACTCTGGCTACGGCATTTCTAAGCTTTGGGTGCCTTGAACTCTTTTCAATATCCTCAAGTACCTCCAGTATCGGTATTCCCATTTCCAATGCCCTGCCTACGTAGAAGCAGAAATCTGCCAGTTCTTCTACTGAAACTGAAGATAATGTAAAATCCTTTAGGAAGGGCTTTAGCCGGTCTTTTTTGTAGTCTAAGAGGAGCAGGTCTGTATTGAGGTAGCGGCGTAGCAGTTCCTCTTCATTTTCTGCTTCCACCAGTTCCTCTATTACCTCTCCGTCCGGGGTCAGTAAGGTCACTTTGTATGTTGCCATTTCCGCCTCGTCCGGAATATATTTTATCACAACGCTTTCATGCCGAGAGTTTCTGAAGGCTTTAGCTATTTTTCATTTAAAACCTTATTACAGGAGTGGACTTATGCAAATTCCCGGCTTTAAAACAATTGAAGAAATAGAAAGGCATTTTGGGGTTGAAATTTCCGGAGAGGAGAAGAAGAAGCTTAAAAAAGTTATAGAGAAGCACCCGATGTTTATACCAGATTACTACGCTTCACTTATAAACTGGAGTGATCCGAACGATCCCGTAAAGCAGATAATATTCCCGAGCCTTGATGAGCTTGACCTTTCCGGTTCTTACGATACCAGCGGTGAGAAAGAGAATACCGTTTTAACGGGACTTCAGCATAAATACCGGGAAACAGTTCTTCTTTTGGTTACAAATAGGTGTGCGGGTTACTGCCGTCACTGCTTCAGGAAGAGGATGGTGGGAATTCCTACAAATGAGACTGTTAAGCTGTTTGACAGGGCAGTTGAGTACATTAAGGAGCACCCGGAAATAACGAACGTTCTTATATCCGGAGGAGATCCATTAGTTCTCCCCACTGACGTTATAGAGTATTTCCTTTCGGAGCTATCAAAAATCGAACACCTGAAGTTTATAAGGTTCGGCAGCAGGGTTCCCGTCTTCTATCCGATGAGGATTTATGAGGATTCAAAACTCCTTGAGGTCTTCAGCAGGTATTCACGGCCCGAGAGACGCGTTTACTTAGTTACCCATTTTAACCACCCGAGAGAGGTAACGCCTGAAGCCAGGAGGGCCGTTGATTCCCTCATAAGGAGCGGTGTTCCCGTGAGCAACCAGACGGTTCTGCTGAAGGGAGTTAACGACGATCCCGATGTACTTACTACTTTAATGAAGGAGATAACCTCTGCCGGAGTTATTCCTTACTACGTTTTCCAGTGTCGTCCCGTTAAGAGGGTAAAAACCCACTTCCAGGTTCCCTTGAAAAGGGGATATGAAATAGTTGAAGGGGCAAAACAGAGACTTGACGGTCATGCAAAGAGGTTCAGATACATAATGTCCCATAAGACCGGTAAGATAGAAATAGTGGGCATAATCGGAAACGAGATTTACCTCAAATACCATCAGGCAAAAAACCCCAAAAAGGTCGGAAAGCTCTTTAAGAGGCTTCTTACTCCCGACGCCGGCTGGTTTGATGATCTTAAACCCGTTGAAGAGAGAGCGGTGGCTGTTTGACCGCTCTAGCTAAGGCCTATAACCTTCCCGTTATTCTCTATGTATTCGATGAAGCGTTTATAGGTGTCGTGCGAGGATAAAGTTTTTCTGTTTCCTATTGCAATCAACTTTCTCCTCGGTCTCGTTATGGCAACATTAAGCCTTCTCAAGTCCTTTAGAAAACCTATTTCCCCGAAATCGTTTGACCGTACAAAGCTGACAATTATCACTTCTTTTTCTCTTCCCTGGAAGCCGTCGACCGAGTTGACCTCCACCTTGAACTCTTTTTCTAAAAGGAGCTGTTTTATCAGCTTCACCTGGGCGGCGTAAGGGGTGATTATTCCGATATCATGCCTGTCCAGTCCCATTTTGTGAAGTTCGAGGGCGATTTCGACGGCCACCTTTGCCTCTTCGAAGTTTTCGTATGAAGTCGATCCTTCGGGCTGAAATTCATAGGCGTTAATCTCAGAGGTATCGATAAAACCGATGGGAAGGGAGGGATCAAGGATTGCTTCAAACTTTGCCGGTTTCGAGAGCTTAAAGTCTGCCAGCGTGTGATTCTTTACTTGGTCTGCCGCCTTCAGTTTTCCGTCGTAGAACTCCCTGTTTGGAGACTCCATTATCTTTTCATTCATTCTGTACTGGACTTCAAGCATCGTGGAGAGGTGCTGGTGCTGTTCTATGAGCTTCTCAAATAACGTCTTTTCAAGCTCTTTCGCATCTTCGCTGGCGACTGTCGGAGGAAGCTGTTTGTGGTCTCCGGCAATGTAGAACTGATCAGCTTTCATTATGGGGATAAGCGTTGACGGTTCTACCTGCTGACTTCCTTCGTCAATTACTGCCACGTCGAAGTGGAAATCGAGAAGGAGTTCCGACCGGGCCATCGAGTTGGTAGAGATAACGACATCGGCGTTTTCTATGATTTCCCTGAGTATGTGGGCTTCCATTTCCTTAAGTGCTTTGATTCTCACGTCAATTTCATAGTTGGCGAGTATCCACTGCGCCATCGATTTCATTACTTTCTTTGGAACACCCCTAAAGCTTTTTCCTTTTCTGCCGAAGTAAACTATTTCTTCGTCGCTCATCCCCCGTCTGAACTGCGGTGTCGGCTTTGTAAACTTGTCTCTTTTTTCTATCAGCTCCTTTACCTTCTCCCAGCCCTCCTTTACCTTTTTGCTCTTCTCGTGTTCTTCATAGAGGGCAAATATTGAATACCTTTCAAGTTCTTCCAATACCCTGGCCGGGTGGCCTATCCTGACAAGCTTTAGGTCGGAGTACTTCGAAAGGTTCAAGAGGATGTTGTCGGCTGCGATGTTAGAGTCGGCAGTGGCAAGGACTTTCTTTCCCCTTTTAACCAGCTGGACGATAAGTTCCGTTATCGTGCTTGTTTTCCCTGTTCCGGGGGGACCGTGAATGAGGTAAAAGTCGCGGGATCCCAGGGCCATACTTACGGCTAACCTCTGTGTTTCGTTGAGCCTTTTGTCAACGGCTTCAAACGGGACGGCAGTAGCTTTGGGGGGATTCTTCAGTCCGAGTATTACGTTCCTCAGTTCCCTCTGCCTGCCTACGGCGTGCCTGACTTCCTCAAGGTTTTCCTCCATTCTCTTAAACGTCACGTCGTTGACGTAAAGGTCGATCCTGACTCCTTTTTTGTAAACCCAGTTGGGTGGGCGGTTGTCAAAAGCCACTGTTATTGTCTTTTCGGTGATTTTTACGACCGTTGCCAGTAAATCGCTCTTTAACGGGTTGCCTTTGCTGACGAGGACAACATCTCCGGTTGAGATTTCCGTTTCTATGGGTTTTTCCCTCCAGAACCTTACCAGGTGGAGGTGAAACTTAGTTCCGGCTTTTGTTCCCTTTAGGTCGAGGATAGCTCTGCCGAGAAGTTCCCTTTCTCTTCCCGAAAGCCTCCTTATCTCGTTTTCCTGAACTTCTATTTCGGCAATTCTTTCGAGGTCTATCAGGTATTTAAACTTTTCAACATACCTGTGAACGGTTGTTATCTCCTTTACTGTTTCTTGGTCGGGGATCAGTTCTGGATAGACCTTACAGAGAGATTCATCTTTGAGAAAAATAAGAGTTTTCCCGTTTGCAACATACGTTTCCTTTATGTCGTGCTTTCTCAGGCCGAGTTTTTTTATTTCTCTCTGAAATCGTTTTCCCTCTAAAATTCCCTCGAGCAGAATTGGCATCTTCTCTCCTTAACTCCTAATTTGGATTTGCTTTAAGTTGATATATTAAGCGGTCAATGTCAATTCCCGGGAGGAGACTTGAGAATTCATATAGTGGGAATAGGCGGAATTGGAATGTCGGGTATAGCCCTCGTGTTGAAGGGAAAAGGCTATGAGGTTCAGGGTTCTGATTTGAAAGAAGGAGCTATGGTGAAAAAGCTCAGGGAAGTAGGGATACCGGTTTATATAGGGCACAAGTCGGAAAACGTAAGAGGGGCGGATATCCTCATTCACTCTTCGGCCGTTAAGGAGAACAATCCGGAGATTGTTGAGGCCAGGAGGTTGGGGATTCCTGTAATACCGAGGGCTGATATTCTTTCTGACATTATGAGGTTTAAGGAAGGGGTTGCCGTTGCAGGTACTCACGGTAAAACAACGACCAGCTCAATGATAGCAAAGGTGTTTCACAGGGCGGGGTTTAATCCGACAATTCTTGTCGGCGGGAGGCTCTCTTTCCTCGGAGGGCTTAATGCCGTTCAGGGTGATGGAGAATGGTTGGTGGCCGAGGCCGATGAGAGTGACGGAACGTTTTTAAAGCTAACTCCGACAATTTCGGTTATAACAAACATAGATGCTGATCACCTTGATTACTACGGCAGTATTGAGAGGCTTAAAGAAGCCTTTAAGGAGTTTGCCAACAAGGTTTCCTTTTACGGCAGGGTCTTCCTCTGCGGAGAGTGTAAAAGGGTAAGGGAGCTGATTCCGGAGGTTTATAAAAGGAAGTTCACTTACGGTCTGTCTCCGGAGTGGGACTTTTACGCTGCAGACCTTACTCCTGTTGGGCTTGGGACGGTATTTGATGTTTACTTCAGGGGAGAAAAGCTCGGAAGGGTGAAGCTTAACGTTCCCGGCAGGCATAATGTCCTTAATGCGCTTGCTGCAGTTGGCGTTTCTCTGGAAGCGGGTATTCCTTTTAAAGAAGTTGCCGAGGGACTTGAGGAATTCAGAAATGCCAGTAGGAGAATGGAGCTAAAGGGGACGGTAAACGGCGTGACCTTTGTTGACGATTACGGTCACCATCCGACAGAGATAGAGGTTTCGTATGCTGCTCTTAGGAGTTCTTTTCCCGGGAGAAGGCTTGTTGTCCTTTTTCAACCCCACAGGTACTCAAGAACAAAGAACTTGTGGAAGGAGTTTGTAAAGGTGTTGAGCGAAATAGAGAACCTTTATATCTGTGATATCTACTCGGCGGGAGAAGAGCCGATTGAAGGGGTGAGTGCCAAAAAGCTGGCAGAGGAATGCGGTGCTGTTTACTGCGGGAGTTTAGAGTCTGCCTGTAATCTCTTAAAAAGGGTACTGAAGCCCGGAGACGTTTTTCTTTCCCTAGGTGCCGGTGATGTGACAAAAGCTTTTGAAATTATAGTCGGAGATCAAGATGGAGAGTAAAAAAGTATTTCTCTTTGACGGTACAAGCCTGGCCTACAGGGCCTATTACGCTATAAGAGGACTTTCGACTTCAAAGGGTTTCCCTACCAATGCGGTTTACGGATTTATAAGGATGTTTTTGAAGCTCTACAGGGATTTGAAGCCGCAGTTTGCGGCTGTTGCTTTTGATGTCGGCAAGAAGACTTTTAGAACGAAAATGATGGAGGAATACAAAGCAAACAGGAAGCCTGCTCCTGACGACTTTAAAGTTCAGCTTCCCTATATAAAGGAGTTTTTAAAGTGCTTCGGAGTAAAGGTTTTGGAGAAAGAAGGGTTTGAGGCTGATGATCTGTTGGGAACTTTGGCAAAGAGGTTTTCACAGGAGGGAGTAAAAGTTGTAATCGTAACTCCCGATAAGGATATGAGGCAGTTGATAGATGAGAACGTTTCGATCCTTTCGGTATCTCCGAAAGGAGAGAAGTTGTATGACCTTCAGGGATTCAGGAAAGAGTACGGGATAGAACCCCATCAGATTCCCGACCTCTTCGGCCTGTCGGGGGATTCCATAGACAACATACCGGGAGTTCCCGGAATAGGAGAGAAAACAGCCCTTAAGCTGATTTCCGAGTTTGGTTCTCTTGAGAATCTTTACGAAAATCTCGGTAAGCTTACGCCCAAGAGGAGGGAAATTCTGGAAAAGTTCAGAGATCAGGCTTTCCTGAGCCGTGAGCTTGCGAGGATAAGGACTGATGTTCCCCTGGAGATTTCCCTGAAGGAGCTGAAAGTCAGAAAGCCTGACGGTGAGTGCTTGGGTAGGCTTCTTACCGAACTTGAGATGAGGAGTATTTTGAATGAGCTGAAGAAGCTCTTTCCCGACCTCGAGTTTCCTCAGCCGGAAGTTGAGAAGGGCAGGGAGATTTCGAAGGAAGAGCTTAGGGAGAGGCTTTCCGGGTTTGATCTGTTTAGTAGGCCCGAAGCGGTTTTAATTCACGACGCTGATCCTATAGTTGCCGTTGGAAAGGGCTACTGTCGTGTGGGGTTTGATGAGATTACAGGTTTACTGTCTCCGGCAGGAAAGGTTTATACCTTTGACGTGAAAAAGCTTTACCACAGACTCGGAGATGAAGTCAGGAAGCTTCCTTTGGTTGACCTTTCCCTCGTTGCTTATCTCCTGAATCCTTTGAGAAAGGATTACTCTTTAAAAGCGCTGCTTCAGGAGTTTTTGAAAATTCCGGAGCTGGAGAAAATTGAGGAATATTCACACTACGTTGTTGAGATGGGAAGGGAATTCCTAAAAGAGTTGAGAAGGAAGGGATTGGAGAAACTTTACTATGAGGTCGAATATCCTCTTTCCTACGTTCTGTATAAGATGGAGAAGAGGGGGGTACTGTTTGATACCGAATACCTGGAATCCTTCGGTAAAGAACTGCTGGAGGAAATAGAGAGGCTTAAGGGCGAGATTTACAGAATTTCCGGTAGGGAATTTAACGTTGATTCTCCGAAACAGCTTTCAAAGATCCTTTTTGAGGAGTTAGGCTTAAAACCTTTGAAAAAGACGAAGTCCGGCTACTCCACGGATGTTGAGACTTTAACTTACTTAGCCCTTGAAGGATACGAGATTGCTAAGTTTCTCCTTCAATACAGGAAGCTTTCAAAGCTTTACGGAACTTTTGTAAGGGGAATACTGAAGCATGCGGATAGTGAAGGAAGGGTTCATACCAGCTTTCTCCAAACTGCAACTGCTACGGGGAGGCTTTCTTCTGCCGACCCGAACCTTCAGAACCTTCCCGTGTCCGATGATATATCGAAGAGGATCAGGTATGCCGTCACTGCTCCGGAAGGTTACGTTTTAGTTTGGGCTGACTATTCTCAGGTGGAGCTTAGGATTCTTGCTCATCTTTCGGGAGACGAAAAGCTTATAGAGGCTTACAGGAAAGGAAAAGACATTCATGCTGAAACTGCAAGGCACCTTTTCGGCGTTGATGAAGTTAGTGAGGAACTCAGGAGGGTGGCGAAGACTGTAAACTTCGGGATTATCTACGGAATGAGTCCTAAGGGGCTTTCTGAGAGACTCGGGATACCTCTGGATGAGGCCAGGGAATATATAGAGCGCTACTTTGAGACCTTTAGGGGTGTTAAGGAGTACATTGACAGGACGCTTGAAGAGGCTTATGAGAAAGGGTATGTCAGAACGCTGCTTGGGAGGATCAGGCCTCTTCCGGAGCTTAAATCGAAGAACGCGAATTTGAGGAGCTTCGGCGAAAGGGCGGCCGTCAACGCTACGGTTCAGGGGACAGCAGCGGATGTAATGAAGCTTGCAATGGTGAAGCTCTATCCGGAGCTTGAAAGAATGGGAGCCTATATGGTATTGCAGGTTCACGATGAGCTGGTGGTGGAAGCTCCCGAGGATAAAGTGGATGATGTTAAGGAAGCCGTAAAGGAAGTGATGGAAAATTCTGTCAGGCTTTCAGTTCCTCTGACTGTTGAAGTTACTAC
>Ga0256837_1001108_pt1 | contig 19231 bp, 16 predicted proteins | sample 4562384metaG_FD_185976 | JGI IMG/M metagenome (GOLD analysis project Ga0256837, IMG submission 185976) | Hydrothermal vent microbial communities from Guaymas Basin, Mexico - 4561-384 | ecosystem: Environmental > Aquatic > Marine > Hydrothermal vents | place: Mexico: Guaymas Basin | collected...
TCATAACCTCGCTGTACTCTCTCCCAACGATTATCTCTATCCATAGAGTAAAAACGCCCACTTATTGTAGCTATTTTAACATTTTGATTTAAGTGTGCTTCAACTTTTGATATATATTTTTGCGCTGAAGTTGGAGAGACATCACGACCATCAGTTATAAGATGAAGAAAAACTTCTTTTCCTTGAGCTGCTGCAATATCTGCAATACCCATAAAATGATCTATATGAGAGTGAACACCACCATCACTCATAAGCCCTATAAGATGCAAACGATTTGATGAATTAAGCAGAGTTTTTAAAACCTCATTATCTTTCATTCTGTTTTCGCTTAGTGCTAATGAAATTTTCACTAAATCTTGATATAAAACTCTACCACTTCCTATACTCATGTGTCCAACTTCAGAATTACCCATCTGACCTTCTGGCAGACCTACACTTAAACCAAAAGTATCTATAAGTGAATGTGGAGTAGAAGAAAATAGTTTATCATAAGTGGGTTTTTTGGCATTAAAAAAAGCATTATATTCAGTTTTTGAACTAAATCCTATGCCATCTGTTATAACTAATACAACTTTTTTACTCAATTTGTTTCCCTATTCGGTAAATTTTTATGCAATTATACTATAATGCTGTTTTATATTAACAATGGATTATTAACTTGCTATATTGGCTATCAGAAACTTTTAACATTAACATCTTTGGATATATCACAATTCGTGCTGGAATATCATTCTTTCTTGCGCTATTTTTTACACTTTTTTTACTACCAAAATTTATACGCTGGGCGCAAAGAACAGCCAGTGTTCAACCAATAAATGAATGGGCGCCACAAAGACACCAAGAGAAAGCATCTACTCCAACTATGGGTGGTATTGTCTTTATTGGTGCTACTATATTAGCCTCACTTATAACAATAAAATTTTCAAATATTTATGCAGTTGGTGCTATTTTAACTCTTGTACTTTTTTCACTTATAGGTTTTTGGGATGATTTTGCAAAAATCAAAAAAAATGAAAACCTTGCTGGTTTTAAAGCTCGTACAAAACTACTACTTCAAATTATATCAGCAACTATAATAGCGCTCTATCTGTATTATTTTGCTGGTTTTAATACAGATTTATTTCTACCATTTATAAAAAATGCAGTTTGCGATATGGGATTTTATGCTGTTGTTTTTTGGGTTCTTATCATTATTGCTACCTCAAATGCAGTAAACTTAACTGATGGACTTGATGGACTTGCTACGGTACCTTCTATTGTAGCGCTAACATCTTTTAGTATAATCATCTATATCACAGGTCATGCTAAAATATCTGCATACCTACTTATGCCTAACTTTCCCGTTGGTGAAGTTGCCATTGTATCAGCCGCTTTAATGGGTGCGCTTACAGGATTTTTATGGCATAACTGTCACCCTGCTGAAGTTTTTATGGGAGATAGTGGAAGTCTTACTATTGGTGCATTTTTAGGCTACTTAGCAATTATCTCTAAAAGTGAATTTTTACTTCTTCTAATTGGTTCTATCTTTGTTATAGAAACACTTTCAGTTATTTTACAAGTTGGCTCTTTCAAACTAAGAAAAAAACGAGTATTTTTAATGGCTCCAATTCATCACCATTTTGAGATGAAACAATGGGCTGAGAACAAAATTATTGTTCGTTTTTGGATAGTTGCTATACTTTCAAATCTTGTAGCTCTAATGTCTCTAAAGATTCGCTAATGCAACGAGTATCTCTTTTTGGTTATGGTAAGACTACAAAGGCACTAACTAAGATTTTTCCAGATGCAATATTTTATGATGATAAATGCACTAAACCTTTTATAGATGAAAATGGATTTAAAGTAAGACCTTCGAATGATTTTGATTCAAAATATTCAGACTTAGAGATTCCATCACCCGGTATTGCTCCATCAAACAGCTTGATAAAAAAAGCTTTGAACCTTAAAAGTGAATATGATTGTTTTACAAATACTAAACCATTAAAGATATGGATAAGTGGAACAAATGGAAAGACTACAACTACACAGATGATGCAACATCTTTTAAAAGATAAAGGGAGTGAAGCTGGTGGAAACATCGGAACACCACTAGCTTCTCTACATGTAGAGAGTAATATATGGATACTTGAGACTAGTTCATTTACAATCCACTACACAAATGAAGCAGTTCCAAATATTTATGTCCTTTTACCAATAAACCCAGACCATCTTTCTTGGCATGGAAGTATGGATGAGTATGTAGATGCAAAACTTAAACCCATTAAAAGTATGAAAGAGGGTGAGGTTGCTATCATCCCTGAAAAATATAAGGATACAGAGACAAGTGCGCATCTCATTACATACAAAGATGAAAATGACTTAGCAGAATATTTTGAGATAGATACAAGAAAAGTAAACTTCAAAGGTGCTTTTTTAGCTGATGCACTTTTAGCAATGGCTGTTGATAAGATCCTTTTTGATAGAGTTGCGTATGATACTATAAACTCTTTTACCCTTGATCCACACAGACAAGAGGAGTTTAGAGACTCAAAAGGCAGACTTTGGGTAAACGATACCAAAGCTACAAATATTGACGCAACAATCGCAGCACTTAAAAGGTATAACTCTCTACATGTAGAGCTTATTTTGGGTGGGGATGACAAGGGTGTTGATTTGAATGAACTGTTTGAGTACTTAAAAGATAAAGATATACATATATATAATATTGGCTCAAATAAAGAAAAACTATCTGCTTTAGCAAAACAATACAACATACCTAGCTCTACATGTAGAGACTTAAGAGATGCAGTAAACAAAATAGATAAAAACTTAACTTTAGATGGAGTAGCGCTACTCTCCCCTGCTGCTTCTAGTCTCGATGAGTTTAGCTCATATGCACAAAGAGGGGATGAATTTAAAAAAGCTGTGCTAAATGACTAAAATTGCCATCTTAGCCTCCCATAATGGCTCAGGATTTGATGCTCTGTTAAAAGCGCAAATACTTGAAGAGTTAGATATAAAGATAGTACTTGTAATCTCAAATAACTCAGATGCAAAAGTACTATTAAAAGCTCAACTAAACAATATAGATACCAAAGTTATAAACAAAAAAACTTCCCTACATGTAGAGAGTGATATAGATGATATTTTGAAAAAATACGATGTTGATTATGTTTTTTTATCTGGATATATGAAAAAAATAGCTCCACAAACAACCAAAAAATTTAAAATAATAAACTCCCACCCATCACTACTCCCACTATATGGTGGGGCTGGTATGTATGGTAGGTTTGTTCATGAAGCTGTTATAGCTGCAAAAGAGGAGTTTAGTGGCGTTAGTATCCACTATGTAGATGCTGAGTTTGACAGTGGCAAGATAATTTTGCAAAAAAAACTAAAGCTTAACAAAAATGAAACAGCTATAACCCTTGAGCAGAAGATAAAGCAGCTTGAAAAAGAAGCTATATTAGAAGCGTTTAAAATATGTTTGAAATAGCTGAATATATAGGTATTATTGCTTTTGCTATGAGTGGCTTTTTTGTTGCGGTTAGAAATAAACTAGATCTTCTTGGTGTATTGGTAGCTACTTTTTTAACAGCACTTGGCGGTGGGATTTTAAGAGATGTAATAGTTGATAAAATCCCATTTACATTTACACACAACTACCCTGCACTTATAGTACTTACAGTATTGGTACTAATGATAATCTTTAGGGTACATAAACGAAAAAGCATAGAAAATAAAGCACTCTTTATACTAAGTGATTCTATTGGTCTGATATCTTTTAGCATTACAGGTGCAATTATAGCGATTGAAAATCATCTAAATTTAGCAGGTGTGTTATCTTTGTCTTTTGCTACTGCTGTTGGTGGAGGGATTGCTAGAGATGTGATTATAAATGAAGTTCCATTTGTTTTAAAAACAGGCTTTTACGGAACTATATCACTACTAATAGGTTTAGTTGTATATATGTTAGATATGTTCAGCCTTATATCTTTATATACAATCTCAACTATTTTTATACTTGCGATGATACTAAGATTAGTAGCCTACTACCATAAATGGTCTATACCTTTAAAATAAAATCCAAAGCATAAGCTAAACTTCAGTACACACTAGCTATAATTTCGCTCTTTAAAAGATGGCCAATTAGCTCAGTCGGTAGAGCAACTGACTGAAAATCAGTGTGTCCTTGGTTCGATTCCGAGATTGGCCACCACTTTACTTACAAACTACTCTGAATATAAACACTAATACTAAATAGCACAAGTAAAATCCCAAAACCTATAAGAATGTTTCTTAGTTTTGATTTTTTTATCGGTTTATTGTAATCTTCAATATCATTCAAATTTGGTTCCATTACTTTTCCTTCTATTTTTAATCATATATGATTATATATTACTCCTAAATAACAAAACTTTTAATAAAGAAATGAAATTAACACTAAAACTTGATATAATTTCAAAATATGGGGACGACTTGGCTTCGACAGGATCAAGTAGCTTCCAACTGCATGTCGGACTGAGCAACTCCGTTACACGGCTCAACTTGCTTAAACGCAAACAATACAAATTATCGCCCAGCTTTAGCAGTAGCTTAAGTTTTTAACCCCGACTAAGTCGGCGGGCTGCTTCACCTATGGACTCTAGATAAATAGGATTCGAAGTATAACCCTTATGTAGATATAGCTTGTGTCTGCCTCAGCACAAGTGGAACTCTCGAGGCTAATCTTGCGTAGCTTTGCAAGTTGTGTGAAGCAAGATGAGATTAAACAACTTCTCTAAACATGTAGACGTTGGGAGTAGCTTGGTTTTGGACTCCGGTTCGATTCCGGACGTCTCCACCAATTATTGCACCTTATAACTATAATTTTCTCAAATAATACTAAAAAAATCAACTTGTTACTATATTACATATATTTATAATTTTCTTGATAATATCTTTAAAATGTTTACATTAAAAATAAATCCTGATATATTGAGTAAAGCAAACAATATAGGGGTTTTATAAATGTTTAGAATATTAATTATAAGCTTATTTTCAGTAAGTCTTTTTGCGATTAGCAACTTAGAAGTTGCTAAAAAAAGTGAAGCTGTTATGGATGGATTTAAAGATTCAAAATCTGATATGATAATGACACTGATAAACGCAAATAACCAAAAGCGTACAAGAAAAATGAAGATGATTGTCTTAGAAAAAAAATCTGGTGATAAATCATTAATGACTTTCCTTTCTCCAGCAGATGTTAAAGGTACAAAATTTTTAACATATGAACATATTAACAAAGATGATGATCAATGGCTATATCTTCCAGCTATAAAGCGTGTAAAAAGAATAGCATCAAAAAATAAATCTGGTTCATTTATGGGTAGTGAATTTTCTTATGAGGACCTTAGTTCTTTTAGTGTTGAAAAATATAGCTTTAAGGGTGATGCAGAAGTTGTTACACTTAATGGTAAAAAAACCTATAAAGGTGAAAGAAAACCAACTAGCAAGAACTCTGGCTATAAAAAACAGATATCTTGGACTGATGCTAAAACTTTTTTAATACAAAAAGTTGAATACTATGACCGCAAACATGAACTTTTAAAAACAGCAACTATGTCTGAATATAAAAAGATATCTGGTGTATGGCGTATTGGTAAAATGACAATGCTAAATCATCAAAATGACAAAAAAACAATACTTGTTTGGAAAAATGAAAAAGTAAAAACAGGTTTAAAAGAGAAGAACTTTCATAAAAGAGTTCTTAAAAAATAACTATTAAAGAGGAATAATGCGTTTACTACTTATACTAATACTAGCTTACAGTGTTTTGTTCGCAAAACCAAAAGATACTTGTTACTCAGTCCAACTTACATCTTTTGTGAAAAAAAAGGACTCTGCATATAGTTTTGAAAAGCAAAACTATCCAAACTCATGTAAAATGTTTCAATTTTCAAATATGAACACCATAAGATGTGGTTGTTTTAAGCGTTATGGTGATGCAAAAAAGCAAAAAAAAGTATTTGATGCAGTTTATCCAAGTTCGTCAATTGTTAAAACATATAGCTATAGATTTGCACCTAAAAAGTCACTTGCTAAACAGACACAATCTGTAAAAGTTGTAAAACCTGTTGTTGAAGCAGTGGTTGCTGAAGATGTAAGCCCAGAGATCGACGAATCTAGCTTTATGGATGACGTAGTTATTCAAGGTAATATTAATATGCAATTTCAAAAGTATATTACTAGACCTGATGGCAAGCACTCTAACAACTACACAGCTTCAGCAGAGTTAGAGGCAGCTTACAATAAAGATGACTTTAAAGCATTTGCTCAATTTCGTGCACAACAAGATTACTATGATCTACGTGGTGGATCTGATCATAATGATAGAAGCTACCTTCGTATAAATGAACTTTATGCCCAATACGATTTTGAAGATTCTCAAATTTTATTTGGTAAGAGTGTTAGATTTTGGGGTGCATTAGAGGTACATAATCTTACTGATGGTTTTAATATAAGAGATTTTCGTTCAGATCCAACTGAAAATGATAAAGTTGGTTCATGGAATGCAGCTTACACTCTATTTACAGATACTGGCGAAATATCTATAATGGCTAAATTTAATGAAGAGAATAGAAAAATGCCAGCATATCCATATGTTTACTACCCTTTTACTGATGAAAGAATTACTTATAACAGTGATGTTGAGACTGAAAAATCAAGAAATCGCCCAAGTATATATCTAAAATATTCAGGTTCAACTGATACTGAATATACTTTAGATTATTCTATTATATTTGAAAATGGTTATGACTCACAAAGATACTACAATATACCGACAGCTCCTGACTATAAGGTATATGAAAATGCGTACATAGTTAATAAACTAATGACATACAATACTTTAGTAGTTGGCTCAACACTTTTTAAACTTGAGGCAGTATACGCTAATGTTAAAGATGATGATAATATCGCTGATTATTATAACTATGGTCTTGGGATGGAACATACTTTAACTCAGATTTATAATGAGGCAGATTTAGGTTTATTGCTTGAGTATTATAAATATGACACAATAAGTGAAGATACAAATAATTATGATGACTTAGATCTTTTTGAAACATTTCAAAATGATATATTTGTTGGTTTTAGATATAGCTTCAATGAGGGAAATGACGCAAGTATAGTTGCTGGTGGGATTTTTGATTTAGATTATAATGAAGAGGTTTACTATGTTGAGTATGAAGGTCGTATTAATGACATGTTTAAACTAAACCTTGATTACCGTCAAACAGAACCATCTACAAGTGATGACACTGCTCTTTCTAAAATGGGTAAACAAAAGCGTATAAGTGTGAAGGTTGGTTACTACTTCTAGATGAAAAACTTTACTAATTTTACAATACGCTTTAAATGGGCGATTGCCCTACTAATACCTCTAATAACTATTATTCTTGGCTATCAATTTAAAAATATTCAATTTGATGGGTCTTATAGAATCTGGTTTGGAGAGGATTCAAAAACTCTACAACAATATGATTCGTTTCGTGCAGTATTTGGAAATGATGATTCTGTTATTATTATATTTACTGATGAAAATGGAGTTATGAATAAAAAGGCCCTTGGGGTTATAGATAGACTAACTGAAAAACTTTGGGAAACTAAATATATAGCGAGAGTTGATTCACTTACAAACTTTCAGTATGTACATGTAGCTGAAGATGATCCGGATGAGATACTAATAGAGGACTTCATAGATAATATTGATGCCCTCACTCCACAAGAGTTAAAAGAGAAAGAAAAAATTGCACTTGAAGAGGATTTACTAGTAAACAGAATAATATCTGCAGATGCAAAAACAACTATGATTGTTGGACGACTAGTCCCTAAAGCTGGTAGTATATTTGGCTCATCTAAGACTATAAAATTTTATGTTGACAAGTACATAAAAGAAGAGAGTGAAAAAACAGGCTATAAGTTCTTACTTGCTGGTGGTCCTGTTGTAAACACTACTTTTGCAGGGCTTGGAAAACATGATGCTGTAACTTTCACACCAATGGCACTTTTAATTGCAATGATATTATTATGGATTATTCTTAAGAAACCATCTGGAATGTTTTTAAGCATCTTGGTAGTTATTTTTACTTTTGTAATAGTTTTAGCAGTCCAAGTACTTCTTGGATATAAACTAAACAACTTTACAGCAAATATGCCTATCTTTGTTATAGCTATTGGGATTGCCGATGCTATGCATCTGTACTGGATATATATTATTGGTAGACGAAAAGGTATGGATAACTATAAAGCTATCCACTATACAGTTTCTAAAAACTTTCTTCCTATCTTCTTAACTTCTGCTACTACTGCTGTTGGTTTTGCATCTTTAGCTATTAGTGTAGTTGTTCCGGTTGAGACTTTAGGTATAGCTACTGCTACTGCTGCTACTTTAGCATTTATTATTACTATACTTTTCGTACCAGCTATGCTTGCGATAATAAACCCTAAGATTAAAGCATCTGAAGTCCAAGAGGATGAAGATAAGCAAAACAGACTTGCAAAAAAATATGCACAGTTTATTATAGATAACGATACAAAAATAATTTTGGCTAGTATTATTTTATTTGGTGCTATTGGTCTTGGTTTAACTAAGGTAAGAGTTGATTCAAATACTGTTCGATACTTTACACAAGATGTACCATTTAGACAAACAGTACAATATATAGAGTCAAAACTAACTGGACCTATGGCTTATGAAATTGTTGCAGACTCAAAAGTTAGAGATGGCATAAAAGATCCAAAGTTTATGAAAACAGTTGAGCAATTTACAAATGAATTTAAAGCAAAATACCCAGATGTTAGACATACCTCATCTTTAGTTGATGTTGTTAAAAAGTTTTCTGAAGTTATGGGTGGGAAGAAAGAGGTGCCGCAGACTCAAGAGATGATTGCACAATACCTTTTACTATATTCATTATCTCTTCCTCAAGGTATGGAGATAAATGATAAGATGGATGTAGATGAGAGATATCTCAGAATAACAGCATCTATGAATATAGTAGATACTTCACTTGATTTAGAGATGATTGCTTGGGCTGAAAAGTGGTGGGAGAGTACACCATATACAGCAGAGGTAAATGGGCAAACAGTAATGTTTGCTCATATGCAACACGATGTTACAGATACTCTAGTGCAGTCTATCTTATTAGCTATAAGTATAGTGTCAATTATGATGTTGTTTATCTTTAAAAGTATCCGTATGATTCCACTTTTTATTATTCCAAATGTACTGCCAATTGTACTTGTTATAGGTGTAATGGGTTGGCTTGGAATGACAATAGATATTGGTGTAGCAATATCTGGAGCTATCATAATTGGTGTAGCAGTTGATGATACTATTCATTTTTTAGTCAAATACAAAGAAGCAAGAAAAAAAGGATACAACTTTAAAGATTCACTAACATATATAATGCAATATGCTGGTTCTGCAATAGTTTTTACAACTATTATATTAAGTTTATCATTTGTAGTTTTTTCATTTTCTCAGTTTGTACCAAATGTAAACTTTGGTATTGTTACCGCTATTGCTCTAGTTATTGCAGTAGTTGTGGATCTGTTTATGTTGCCTGCTATTTTAAGTAAGTATGATGGCAAAGACAAAAGTTTTTTAAGTTAGTAAAGGTAATACATGTTCGATATAAAAAGCGCATTTTATAAAAATTTTCCAAAGTTAGTAGATAGACTACCAAAACCAATCACAAATATAATGGTAAGTACTTTGCAGAAAATTTTTCATGAAAAAACTTATCAAGATATACAAAATAAAAATTCACACTTAAATGGCTTAGAGTTTGTTGATAGTATGTTAGATGAGTTAAAAATAACATATACAGTTAAACCTTACGAACTTCAAAATATTCCAAGTACTGGAAGATTACTTGTAGTAGCAAATCATATTACAGGTGCATCTGATGCCTTCTCATTGGTACAACTACTTGGAAATGCAAGGGAAGATAAGAAGGTAAGACTTTTAGTTAATGGTATGCTTATGGGTGTTACTCAAGCAAAATCTATCATAATACCTGTTGACAATATTACAGGAGCTATTACAAAAGAGAGTCTAATTGCTATTAATGAAGCACTTGAAAATGAAGAAGTAGTAGTTATCTTTCCAGCTGGAATTGTAAACAGACTTAGTTTTTCTGGACTTAAAGACACCCCATGGAAAGCAAGTTTTCTTAAAATTGCAAAAAGAACAAAAACTCCAATACTTCCAGTAAGGATAGATAGTAGAAATAGTATATTATTTTATATCCTTTCTATGATATTTCCAAAATTAAGTGGTTTACTGCTACCTCGTGAATTTGCAATTGCAGGAAAGATGAAACCACTTCATCTTAATATTGGTAAAGTTATACCTGTTAGTTCATTTTCAGATAAAAATATTAGTAATACAGAATATTTAGAGATGTTTTATGAACATCTTTATACACTTGGAACATATAAAGATAAGATACTAAAAACAGAAATCACTATTGGAAAATCAAAAAATGCCAAATTATTAAAAGAAGAAGTAGCTAATGCTGAATTTTTAGGAACAACCATAGATGGTAAAACCATAATCCTAGCAGAAGCCAATAAGGCTCCTTTTTTAATGAGTGAACTTGGGCGTGTTAGAGAGATATCATTTCGTGCTATTGGTGGTGGTACTGGTACAGCTAGAGATAATGACCTCTATGATAACTACTATAAGCACCTAATTCTTTGGGATGAAAAAGATTTAGAAGTAGTTGGAGCATATAGAATTGGTGAGTGTAAAGATATCATCGAAGAAAAAGGCAAAAAAGGTCTTTATACATATAATCTTTGTGACTTTTCTGAACATTTTTCAGACTACTGCAATACATCAGTAGAACTTGGAAGAAGTTTTGTGCAACCAAAATACTGGGGTTCTCGTGCTCTTGATAACTTATGGCAAGGTGTTGGGGCATACTTAGCACATCACCCAAGTATTCAATATACCTATGGAGTTGTTACTATAAACGCAGACACTCCTCCAAAAGCCGTAGCTGCATTGGTATACTTTTACTCTAAACACTTCTCTTGCTCAACAAATATGATGAAAGCAAAATCTCCATATATTATGTCTGATGAAAATAAAAAAGAGTTTGATGATTTACTTGGTAATCTTTCTTATAAAGATGGTTTTACAGTTTTAAAGAAGTATCTAAAAGATTTAGGTACATCTGTACCAACATTATTTAAGCAATATGCAGAACTTTATGAGGAGGGTGCTGTTAGATTTTTTGATTTTTCTGTAAATGATGGCTTATTTGGCGTAGTTGAAGGTTTTATAATTGCTGATAATTCTCGTATGAAAGAATCAAAAAGAAAAAGATATATTGAAAATTTTACAAAACTAAAAACTACTGATGACTTGACAAATCTATTTAACAAGTCTCACTTTAATGATATGATAAACAACATTACAAAGTATCAAAGAAAATCTGATGTTGATTTTGTACTTGTTATGATAAAAGTAAATGATATAAAGCAAGTCAATGATAAAACATTAGTAAAAATTGCCAAGACACTAAAAAAATCACTCCGAGATAATGACATCATTGCAAAATGGGATAATGATGAATTTATCTTTATATTGAAAAATGTAACAGTAGATGAGGCTATGATGATTTTATCGAAACTAAAAGAGAGCATAACAAATGCCACATGTTCTTTTGGTGCTACCAAGTATCAAGCGCCAGAAAGTATTCAAGATACCTTTATGAGAGCAAAAGATGCACTGAGTGAAGCAGAAAACTGTGATATAAATAAAGTAGTAATTCAAAACTAAGCACTTTTTTTGTATAATCGCGAATATATTTTCCTAAAGGAACCCTATGCGTGGTTATAAAATTTTTGCTGGTAGTGCAAGTGTTGATTTTGCTCATGAAATCTGTAAAATTCTAGATGTACCTTTGGCTGAAGCTGAAGTTAAAAAGTTCTCTGATGGTGAAATATCTGTTCAAATTTCAGAATCTGTTCGTGGTCGTGATGTATTTATAGTTCAATCAACTGGTGCTCCATCAAATGACAACTTAATGGAACTTTTAATAATGACAGATGCACTTAAGCGTTCATCGGCTCAAAGTATTACAGCGGTTGTTCCTTACTATGGTTATGCTAGACAAGACCGTAAAGCTGCACCTCGTGTACCTATTACTGCAAAACTTGTTGCAAACCTTTATGAGACTGCTGGGATTGATAGAGTTGTAACAATCGACCTTCACGCTGGTCAAATCCAAGGTTTTTTTGATATACCTGTTGATAATCTTTATGGCTCTATCGCGTTTGAGCAATACATAAAAAGCAAAAACCTTAAAAACCCAATAATAGCTAGTCCTGACATTGGTGGTGTTGCGCGTGCTAGATACTTTGCAAAGCGTATGGGCTTGGAGATGGTTATAGTTGATAAACGCCGTGAAAAAGCTAATGAGAGTGAAGTTATGAATATTATTGGTGAAGTTGACGGTCATGATGTTATTATGATTGATGACATGGTAGATACAGCTGGAACTATGGTTAAAGCTGCAACTGCACTTAAAAACAAGGGTGCAACTTCGGTTATGGCTTGTGCTACTCATGGTGTTTTAAGTGGAAAAGCTTATGACAACTTAGAGCATGGTGAGCTTGATGAGCTTATCATCACAAACACTCTAGTTTCTAAACCACATAAAAATATAAAAGTACTTTCTGTCGCACCACTTTTTGCTGAAGTTATTCGTCGTGTTTATCACAATGAAAGCGTAAATTCCCTTTTTGCATAAAATAATTAACACCTTATTTAAGGTGTAACTACAGATTTTACAGATTTGAGTGTAAATTAGGTTAGATTTATTAAGTAAAATTCCACTATAAATTTTCACGGAGCAACACTTAATGACAAATCTATCCGTATTAAAAAATGAGATTTCCAATACTGCTTCTAAAATCAACCTACTTAATGATAATCTTGAAATAAATACGATGGTAGAGAATCTAATAAGTCAAGTTACAGATACTGAATTTGCTTCAATTTGGATTTATCAATTTCCTTTTCTTGTTAGAACAAGAAAAAACGAAACAAAAAAGATAGCTATAGAAGAAAAAAAAGGGCTTCTTTACCAATGCTTTGCTAAAAAAGAAACAGCAATTTATAATTACCTCTCTAGTGAAAAAGGTTATATCCCTACAATAGATAATCCTGACAATATAAAAATAAAATCTAAAATAATGATTCCACTTATAGATAATGATACTTTTTTAGGGATTGCTACAGCCTACTCTAGTGTTAAGAAAATAAAAAAATTTACAAATGATGATCTTAAAATTTTTCAAGCAATTAGTCCATTTATTATTGAATCTATCTACAAAATGAAACAAAATACTACGGTAAATTCAGTATCTCAAAATAACTCTATGCAAGATACTGAGAAAAACTTAGATAATCTAGAACTCTCCAGAGCCAACACTCAAACATCAGACGAGATGCTTGACTTTGTATCGAATATAGTTCATGACATTAGAACTCCGTCAAATGGTTTAGTTGGTTTTTTAGATATCTTAGAAGAAAAAATTGATGATAATAGACTTAAGGAGTATATCTCTCATGCAAAAGAGAGTGCTCTTTTAATAAGTAATCTTACAACATCTATTCTTGATGGTATTTCAGATAAAAAAAACCCTTTAAATAATGAACTACAAATAATCAATACTGTAAAATTCTTTTCAAATATTGCTGAAATATTTTCCGCAAATATGTCTAAGAAAAATATTAACTATAATATCTTTATAGATCCTCTCTTACCTAAAGAGATACAACTTAATAAGATGAAAATCAAACGTGTTGTCATGAATCTTATATCAAATGCAAGTAAATTTACTCCAGAAAATGGATGTATTGAATTTTCTGTACGATACAAACAAAAAGAGAAAAAACTACATATTTATGTAAAAGACAATGGTATTGGTATTGCAAAAGAGAAACAAGAAGAAATCTTCGAGGCTTTTAAACAAGCAGAAGATAACACTAAGGTTATCTATGGAGGAACAGGTCTAGGCCTTTCGATATGTGCAAACTATATTAAAGAGATGGGTGGTAAACTTTCTATAGATAGTAAACTAAATCATGGAAGTACTTTTTATTTTGACTTAGCAATGGACATAAAAGATTATGCCCAACAATTTGAACCGATTAAAGGTGAACAAACTTATGTAAGTATTTTAATGCAAAAACATAATACAGTTAGTGCAAATCATATAGCAAGATATCTAGTAAAAATTGGTATAAATGTTGATAACATAATTGCAGTGCCACTACTAGACCAAATACCACCTCAAACCACTCATCTTATCACTTTCCAAGGAAAACTTTCAGATGATGTTTTTGCTCATGTAAAACACAAAAAGCTATATCATCTTGTTTTAGAAGAAAACTTTTTATCTTTAGATAAAGAGAATCTAGACGGGGCAAACCTCATCTCTAAATATACATATAATGGTAATGCACTTTATAGTTTTGTTTCCGAAAAAAGCATTCCTAAAATTTTAATAGTTGAAGATGATGTTATTAGTGTAATGCTTATAAAATCAATTCTTGAAAATGAATACTGTGAAATTGATATAGCAACAAATGGTGAAGATGGATTAACAATGCTCAGTACTGCACTTAAAGAAAAAAGACCCTACCATATAGTCTATACTGATCACAATATGCCTAAACTTACAGGAAGTGAAATGCTACAAAAATATAAAATAGAAGAAGACAAAACTTCTCTTAGAAAAACTTTTACAGTTTCCATATCTGGAGACACTCGCAATATGGCAGAGTATAACTTTACTCATTTTGCTACAAAACCTTTTAAAAAAGATGAGATAACTACTCTCTTTTTAAAAACAATAAACTAAATATAGGAGCCAAATATGCAACGACCTCAAGCAAATAAAGTAGAAAAAGAAATGACAAATATTGATCTTATAGTATCAAAGTCAGATAAAGAAGGGTTGATTACTTACGTTAATCCTATATTTGTAAAAATATCTGGATACTCACAAGGGGAACTTCTTGAACAACCACATTCTATCTTAAGACATCCAGATATGCCAAAAGTTGTTTTCAAATACTTATGGGATAACTTAAATAAAGGTGAAGATGTAATAGCCTATGTAAAAAACTTATGTAAAAATGGTAACTATTACTGGGTTTTAGCAACTGTAAAAATGGCAAAAAATCCAGATGGTTCTTTTAGAAATTTCATGTCAACACGAAGATGTATAACCCAAGCAGCAAAAGAGACTATATCTGCACTTTATGCTCAACTGTTAAAAATAGAAAAAGAAGATGGTTTTGAGGCTTCTCAAAAAGCTTTTGAGGAGTTTCTTACAGCAAATAAAATAAACAATACATTAGAGTTCAATACTTTTATGCAAAACATCAATAAATAGGAAAACAAATGATAAATTTCGATGAAAAAATGAAAAAACTTCGTAGCGTAAATGGATACTTAGGATCTGCAATTTTAAACTACAGTGGAGAAACACTTTATGTGGAAAATGAGAGTACAGGTACAGATATAGCTTACTCAGCAACTATCTTTAATGATACCTTTCGTACAATTAGTGAAACATCTTTAGATATTGGTTTTAGTGAAGCATCTTCTGTGGAAGCAAAAACACATGATGGACATGTGTTTTTAGTAAAAAGTGCAGGAGAGCATGCATCTAACGAATATGCGAAAATAGATATTTTTTGTATCTTTAGAGATGATGGAAATATAGCTTTAGCAAAAATGATAATCGATAAAAGTTCTAAAGCTATTTCTGATGAACTTGCACGCCTATAAAGTTAACAGATGAAAACTCTCTATCTTATACGTCATGCAAAATCTGGTTGGAGTGAGCCAAATACAAGTGATTTTGAGAGAACAATTTCAAAAAAGGGTAAAAAAGATATAAACACAATCGGTTCTTATCTTTGTTTATCTGGAATTAAACCTCAAGTAATTTTGTCAAGTTGTGCACTTAGAGCGCAACAAACAACTGATCTTCTTGCAGAAAAAATATCCTTTAATGGAGAGAAACACTATCTTCAAGAGTTATATCTAACTGGTCTTGAAGTTATAAAAGATATTATCTCTATTCAAGATGATGATATCGACTCTATGTTTATAGTAGGTCACAATCCTCAGCTACATGAACTAGCAAATACTTTGATTGATGAGCATATTAGTAAATTCCCCTCTCTTGGAATTATCTCAATCTATTTTGACATAGAATCTTGGTCAGAGATACAAGATAAATCTGGGAAAGTGGATTTCTTTATTTTTCCTAAACAATTTAAATATTATATGCCAAAACAAATTAGAACTAAACTACAGTTATAAATGAAAACAATAATAATATTTTTAGCTATTTTACTAGCACTAACGGCATGTTCTGAAGATAAAGTCACTAAACAAGTAAGTGATTATGTCCAAATAATTAAAAATAAAAACTTTTCACTTACTCAAAACGATGCACTTAAATATTTTTACCACACAAAAGGGATAGATAAAGAAACAAATCAACCAAATGCAGAGGTGGAATATGAATATTTTAATATGCTTTCTGGTTCAAAAGAGCATCTACTAATATTTAAAGATTTTACACAAAAAAATATCTTAAAAATAACAGATACCTATATCTTTGCTCTTGTAAATTTAGATAAAGATTATGATACACTTGCTGCTACATTTAAACTCGATGGAACTCCTATAAATCTTTTACTTATAGAGAAATCTTTTGGAACAAATGAATTTTCTATTCAACGAACATACACACTAAGCAAAGACAATAATCTACTCATAAAAGACAAGAGATATGATGTTCAGTGGATAGTTCATCCAACTAAAGGTATCAATAAACTTACAAGTGAATCAGCTACAAATATAACAGTAGATGAAAAAGGCTTTTTTTCAAGTTTTTAACAACTCTATTAGATGATTTTTTGTATAATTTCCTAATTATTTTCTCAACTAGGATACTTTTTTGAAAAACATTAGAAACTTTTCTATCATTGCTCACATTGACCATGGTAAATCTACATTAGCAGATAGAATCATACAAGAGTGTGGCTCAGTAACAGAGCGTGAAATGGGTACCCAGATGATGGATACTATGGATATAGAGCAAGAGCGTGGTATTACCATAAAAGCTCAATCAGTTAGACTTGACTATATAAAAGATGGCGAGCCTTATGTTCTAAATCTTATAGACACTCCCGGCCATGTTGATTTTTCTTATGAAGTAAGCAAATCTTTAGCTTCATCCGATGGAGCACTTCTCATAGTTGATGCAGCGCAAGGTGTTGAAGCACAAACAATTGCCAATGTTTATCTAGCACTAGATAATGACTTAGAACTTATACCTGTTATAAACAAGATAGACCTTCCAGCTGCTGAGCCTGAGCGTGTAGCTGAAGAGATAGAGGAAGCTATTGGAATCGATGCTACTGATGCATGTTTGGTTAGTGCTAAAACAGGTATTGGGATTCGCGAACTAATCGACTCAATAGTTGATCGTGTTCCAGCACCAGTTGGTAATCCTGATGATACGACTAAGGCTATTATTTATGATTCTTGGTTTGATACTTACTTAGGAGCATTAGCACTTGTGCGTGTGTTTGATGGAGAGATAACTAAAGGGCAAAATATTAAACTTATGAGTAGTGGAGAGGAACATCAAGTTTTAGACTTAATGTATCCACACCCTATGAAAAAGATTAAAACCAAAGCTATTAAATCTGGCGAAATTGGTATTGTTGTTTTAGGTCTTAAAGAGGTAAGTGTTGTAAGTGTAGGTGATACTATTACAGATGCAAAAAATCCTACAAGCGAGCCTGTTGGAGACTATGAACCAGCTAAACCATTTGTATTTGCTGGAATATATCCAATAGATACTGATAAATTTGAAGACTTGCGTGATGCACTTGATAAACTAAAACTAAATGACAGTTCCCTATCTTTTGAACCTGAGACATCAGTAGCACTTGGTTTTGGTTTCCGTGTTGGTTTCCTTGGTATGCTTCATATGGAGGTTATCAAAGAGCGTTTAGAGCGTGAGTATAACTTAGACCTAATAGCATCAGCACCATCTGTTGTATATCAAGTATATCTTACTGATGGGAGTATGCTAGAGGTTCAAAACCCTTCACAGCTACCAGAAATTCAAAAAATTGACCATATTGAAGAGCCATATGTTCGCGCTACGGTTATAACACCAGCTGAATATCTTGGAAATATTATAACTCTACTAGTTTCAAAGCGTGGTAATCAGACTAAGATGACTTACTTAAATGAAGATAGAGTTATGCTTGAGTATGAGATACCTATGAATGAAATTGTTATGGATTTTTACGATACTCTAAAGTCTATCTCAAAAGGTTATGCTTCTTTTGATTATGAGCCAATTGATTTTAAAGAGGGTGATCTTGTAAAACTTGATATAAAAGTAGCTGGGGAGGCTGTTGATGCATTAAGTATTATTGTTCCTCGTAACCAAGCACTTCCTCGTGGTCGTGTACTTGTTAAAAACATGAAAGAGTTAATCCCTCGTCAACTTTTTGAAGTAGCTGTTCAAGCTTCACTTGGTTCTCAGATTATCGCCAGAGAAACTGTAAAATCTATGGGTAAAAATGTTACTGCTAAATGTTATGGTGGTGATATTACTCGTAAGCGTAAGCTTTTAGAGAAACAAAAAGCTGGTAAAAAGCGTATGAAGTCTATTGGTAAAGTTCAACTTCCACAAGAGGCATTTATGTCAGTTTTAAAAATGGACTAAAAAGAAATATGAAATGTTTGATGTGTGAGAGTTTATCACTTTCACATATCTGCTCTACATGTAGAGATACATACCTTACACCATCAATCTACAAAAGAAAAATAAACCACAATATTGAAGTTATAAGCTTTTACAAATATTCTGAAATCAAAGACTTGCTTCACACTAAACATACCGATTTAGGTTTTTATATTTATAAAATATTAGCGAAACTTGCCTTTTCTAAATTTGCCGAAGAGTTTTCTTTTGAGTTTTCTTTAGTAAGTATCGGGATTGATGATAATGTAAAAAGTGGATATTCTCATACTGCTATACTAAATAAAGCCCTTACATGTAGAGATATAAAACCACTTTTTAATAAACTTCGTGCTACAAATGAGATATCTTACTCTGGAAAATCTAAAGAGTTTCGAAT
>Ga0256837_1001109_pt1 | contig 19209 bp, 22 predicted proteins | sample 4562384metaG_FD_185976 | JGI IMG/M metagenome (GOLD analysis project Ga0256837, IMG submission 185976) | Hydrothermal vent microbial communities from Guaymas Basin, Mexico - 4561-384 | ecosystem: Environmental > Aquatic > Marine > Hydrothermal vents | place: Mexico: Guaymas Basin | collected...
CTATTTTGCTCGTGTCCTACGAGTTTTAACCACAAACAAAATGTAAATACTTGTCCAACTTGTCTTGCTCTTCCAGGAGCTCTTCCAGTACTAAACAAAGAGGTGTTGCAAAAAGCTGTAATGCTTGGTACTGCTATTGGTGCGACAGTTAATCGTACATCATATTTTGATAGAAAGTCATACTTTTATCCAGATAGTCCAACTGCATATCAAATCACTCAGTTTTACACTCCAGTTATTCAAAATGGTACTTTAGATATTGACTTTGAAGATGGTGGTCAAAAAACTATCCGTGTTGGTTTTGCTCATATTGAAGCTGATGCTGGTAAAAATATACATGATGGAGATGTTTCTAAAGTTGATTTAAACCGTGCAGGGACTCCACTCTTAGAGATTGTTACACAACCAGATATGCGTAGTTCAGAAGAAGCGATACTGTACCTTAAAAAACTTCATTCTATTGTTCGTTACTTAGATATTGGTGATGCAAATATGCAAGAGGGCTCATTTCGTGTAGATGTAAATGTATCTATCAGACCAAAAGGTGACGAGAAACTTTATACTCGTGTTGAAGTGAAAAATATCAATTCATTTAAGTTTATTCAAAAAGCTATCGAGGTTGAAGTGCAAAGACAGAGCGAAGCTTGGGAAGATGGTATTTATGAGCAAGAGATTTGCCAAGAGACTAGACTTTATGATCAAGATAAAAATGAAACTAGATCTATGCGTGGTAAAGAGGAAGCTGCTGATTATCGTTACTTTCCGGAGCCTGATTTACTTAAAGCTGTTGTAACAGATGAGATGTTTGAGAAGTACTCACAAATCCCTGAACTTCCAGATGCTAAGCGTGCAAGATTTATTAGCGAATACAATATGAATGAATATAATGCTGGTGTAATAACTGCTAATGTTGAAATGGCACACTTTTTTGAAACGATGATGAATGAAGATGAAGTTACGGCTAAGACTGCTACAACACTTTTAACAGTCGAACTTCCTGCTCGTTTAAAAGGTGATGTAAATATTACTAATTCACTAGTAGATGCAAAAAAACTTGGATTTTTAGCTAAGCGAATTGATGATAAAACTATCTCTGGTAAAGCTGCTAAAGAAGTGCTTGACTATATCATGGAAAATGATGAAGATATTGACTCTGTTATTGAAAAACTAGGACTTAAACAGGTAACAGATACTGGTGCAATTGAAGCGATGTGTGATGAAATTATATCTGCTAATCCTGAAAAAGTTGAGCAATACAAAGGTGGTAAAGATAAACTCTTTGGCTTCTTTGTAGGTCAAGTTATGAAAGCTTCTAAAGGGAGTGCAAATCCTCAAGCTGTTAATGAGGTACTTAAAGTAAAGTTGGGATAAATGAAATTTTTTAATCGTTTTTTAGTAGATGTTGCATATTATTTAAATAACTCAGTACGGTATCAGCATAAAAAACGATTCTTTTATAATCTTTTAGAAAATGATGAATATAGATATAAAAAATATTTCGATATTTTTATGAGTATATTAATTCTTTTTAGTGTCTCTATACTGATTTATGAAGTAAAAAAAGAGATTCCAAATTACTTAAATATCTTCAATGTATATGTTATTTCAATTATTTTTCTTATTGAATACTTGCTTAGGTTTTGGGTGTATAGTAGCATTTCAAAAGTCATTATGCATCAAGATGAGTATAGTGATCTTTTAAATAGAGATTTTGATCTGTTATTTGTTGTAAAAAGGGTTGTGCGAGATAAACTAGAGTATGTCCTCTCTATTAAAGCACTTATAGATTTACTAGCTATAATGCCTTTTTTCCATGAGTTAAGACTTCTTCGTATATTTATACTTTTCCGTGTATTTAAACTTTTTAGATATGCAAAAAGTCTTCAAATGTTTAGCTCAATTTTATCAACCAAAAAGTTTGAATTTTTGACCTTAAGTATGTTTGCTTCTATGGTTGTATTTATCTCTTCTGTTTTGATATATGTGATGGAAGCAAATAATCCAAACTCTCCAATAGATACTTTGTATGAAGCATTTTACTGGTCTATTGTTACTATATCAACAGTTGGTTATGGTGATGTAGTTGCTGTTAGTCCTGAAGGGCAATTTGTAGCTGTTATAGTTATACTTACTGGTATATCAGTTTTAGCTTTTACCACATCTTTGTTTGTATCTGCTTTTACAGAAAAGTTAGAAGATATCAAAGAAGTAAAAGTTGTTCAAGATGTATCAAAATTAAAAAGTGTATATATTATTTGTGGCTATGAAAGTATAGCAAAAGAGGTAGCTAGAAAATTGTTAAAGTCTGATTATCATGTAGTTATTTTAGATGATTCTAAAGACAGAATAGATATGGCTAAGAAAGATGGGCTTTTGGCTTTAAACTATAATCCTGGTAGTATAGATAGTTATAAAAATTTAAATATAAATATATCAACTCAAGTTAAGGCAATCCTTTGTTTGAGAGAGGATGATGTAGAAAATGTTTATACAGCGTTAACTGTGAGATCTGTAATTAAAGATGTGTATATCATGTCTTTATTGATGAATAACTCAAATAGAAATAAGCTTTTGTCATCTGGTATAAATGAGCTACTATATGATAAAGAGTTTGTAGGTCTTGTTGCTAGAGAATATGTAGGACATCCAGTTGCTTTTGAAGCCATTCATACAATTAGATCAGAGAATAGCACAATTAAACTAGATGAAATTACAGTAACAGAAAGAATAGCATCTAGTGTTGTAAAAGTATCAAATCTTGATAACATATCTTTTCGTATAGTTTTACTTGGTATATATAAAAAATCTACAAAAAGGTTCTTTTTTAATCCTATAGATGATACATTAATTGAAACTGGAGATGTATTACTTGTTATTGGAAATTTCTTGTTTATTGAAGAGTTTACAAAACATTTATCAATGAAAACAAATTTAGAGGATATTGCATGAAAATTGTAGCTGCTTTGATATTTGGATATAACGAGTACGGTCTAGAGATAGCGAAAAATGTCACACATAAGTATGATGATATTACTATTTTTAACCTACATGAATCAGATAATTTTTTAGAGCATAGTGAAAAATTCAATATAGAACATTTTGATTTAAGTGATGACTGGGATGATTTACAAAATAACTATGATTTAGAAAAATCAAAAATATTTTGTGCATTAAGTGATGAGGCGGAAAACATATTTTTAACTATCTCTTTACGTGCTGCTTTTAGAGATATACCAATAATAGCACTTGCAAAAAATAGTGAAGATGCAAATAAACTGCATATGGCAGGTGCTTCAAAAGTTATACCAATAGTTGAAACTAGTGCAAATATTATTACAGATATGTTGAAAAAACCGATTATTTCGGAAGTGCTACATAATATATTATATGAAAATTCTGACCTGAAGATAGAACAAATTACAGTAACCAAAGAGGAAGTATTCAATGGCCAATTTCCAGCAGATATTAATTGGAGTAGGGACCATGGTATTATAATAATATCTATAATCCATAAAGATATGAGTAGTGAGTTTATATACTCATCTAAAGCTAAACATAACTATATCTCAAACGGTGATATACTTGTAACAGCTGGTTATGAAAAAGATTTAGATACATTTGAAAAATTGATAGGGGGGTAGATCATGAAGATTGGAGTCATAGGAGCAGGAAAATGGGGCAGTGCATTAGCTTTTGCTTTTTCTAAAAATAGTGATGTGTTAATTAACTCTCGTTCGCCAAGAAATTTACCTAATTTTGTTTCACTTGAAGAGATTTTAAAGTGTGAGTATTTAGTCATAACTGTCCCTGCACAACAAGTCTCTTCTTGGCTCAAAGATAATTTTGTATTTAATGGACAAAAGATATTAGTAGCATCTAAAGGTATTGAAGCTAGTAGTTCAAAGTTTTTAAATGAAATTTATGCTGATTTTGTACCAGAGACAAATATTGCCTTTCTTTCAGGTCCATCATTCGCATCAGAAGTTATACAGTCTTTACCAACTGCTTTAGTTGTAAACTCTTCAAATGAGAACTTAAGTTTCGAGTTTGCAAATCTTTTTCCAGACTTTATAAAGGCATATACTTCAACTGATGTTATTGGGGCAGAAGTAGCAGGAGCATATAAAAATGTTATAGCAATAGCAGCAGGAATATGTGAAGGTCTAGGTCTTGGTAAAAATGCTGCTGCAGCTTTAATCTCTCGTGGTTTAGTGGAGATGCAAAGATTTGGTTTAGCCTATGGAGCAAAAGAGTGTACTTTTACAGGTCTTGGTGGGGCTGGTGATCTGTTTTTAACAGCTAGTTCAAATATGAGTAGAAATTTTCGTGTAGGTCTTGGAATGGCAAAGGGCAAATCTCAAGATGAGATACTAAGAGAGTTAGGTGAAGTAGCTGAAGGTATTGGTACCACCTATGCTCTTCATGAGATCTCAAAAACCAAAGATTTGTATCTACCAATAGCTAAAGAAGTCTATCAGATGTTAGAGGGTAAAAGTCCCATAGAAAGTCTAAAAGATTTACTCTCTAGTTAAGTTTATTTATCTAAAATATATTTAGCTATCTCTCTTAATTCTTCTTCTGTAACCTTACCTTTTTGTGAAGGCATATGACCAAATCTCTCTATTGTCTCTTTTGGAAATAACATTTTTTTAGAGTCTGGATTTATTGCGTAATCTACTATGTAGTCTATTCCATTAAGTCTATTTTTATACTTCTCTTTTACTTTTCTAGCAATCCCCCAAGCTGGTGGTGCTTTTATCTCTTTAAAACTATCTCGTGTTAGTTTACCAATAAGGTGACATTCATTACATTTGTTTTCAGCTAGTGTTTCAACATCCTCTGGACTCATAGCCCAAATAGAGCTAGATAGAAGAAATGGCAAGAGTAAAAGTTTACGCATAATATAGTCCTTATAATTTATATTTATGAACATTATAACTTAAAATGATTATAAAAGATAGTACTTTTTATAAATCTTTTTTTATGTATAATCTTATTTATAAAAGGAAAAATATAGATGATGAGTACCAAAAAACAAGTTTTTAAGATAGCATTAGCTTTAATTATTGGATTTATGGTATTTATACTTTCTTTAATAATTTTTACAGCTCAACAAGCTTCTTTACTTGGATTAATTGCCTTACTTGTTACATTATGGACAAATGAAGGTCTTCCTTTAGCTGTTGTTTCTTTACTTCCCATCATTTTATTTCCTGCATTTTCAATTTTAACGACTAAAGAGACATCTGTTAATTATTCACATCCTATAATATATTTATTTTTAGGTGGATTTTTACTTGCAATTGCAGTTGAAAAGACTAAGCTTCATACATGGATATCAAATAAAATGTTAAATATTTTTCCTCCAACGCCTAGAGGGATTATATTTTCTTTAACTATCACAGCTGGACTTTTAAGCTCGGTTCTCTCAAATACAACAACAACCTTACTTCTTATCTCGATAGCACTGTTTTTAAGTAATGATATACGACTAAAAATGAGGTTTGCACTTTCTGTTGCATATGGTGCAAGTGTTGGTGGGATACTAACACCAATTGGAACACCACCAAACTTAATCCTAATGGGTATTATGCAAGATCATAATATGGAGATGATTCCATTTTTAGAATGGGTATTTTTAGTATTTCCATTAGTATTTTTGATGTTTTTTGTTGTAGCTTCATTACTTAGTATTGGTGTAAAAGATATAAAGATTGATATTAAAAATGAAAAATTATCACTCACAAGAGATCAAAAAAAAGTTTTTTTCATAATAGCTGGACTTAGTTTTTTACTTCTTTTAAATGCACAAATTAGACCTTATTGGGGTGGTCTAGGTTTAAGTGAGGCTGGTATACTTCTAGCTGCTGGTCTAGTATTATTTATGCCTTATTTTAATCTTCTTAACTGGATGGAAGATAAGGCAAAGATACCTTTTAGAATTATGTTTTTATTTGGTGCAGGTTTCTCTATAGCAAAAGCTTTTTCCCAAACAGGCTTAGCTGATGAATTTGCATCTTTTTTACTTGTTTTAACTACATTTCACCCAGTGTTATTAATTTTAAGTATAGCAATGCTTATAACATTTACTACAGAGATAACTTCTAACACTGCACTTATATCTATTATGCTTCCAGTTATTTATTCTATTGCAGAGCAAAGTGGAGTCAATGCTACACTATTTATGATGATTGCTACTGTTTGTGCCTCTTATGCCTTTATGCTGCCCATAGCAACTGCACCAAATGCTATAGCCATGACAAGTGGTGCTGTGAAGATAAAAGATATGGCTAGATATGGGTTTATTCTAAATCTTATAGGGATTGGAATTATTGTGATAATTGCAGAGTTTTTTTGGAAAGGTTTTCTTTAAGGAGTTTTTCGTTTATACATTATATAAAAATCTTTTAAAATCAATATGATTGTATAAAACCACAAAGTATCTAAGATATAATTATTATTTAAGCCATGAGTATATAGATATGGGTATCCAAGTGAATATGGCCACTTAAAAAAATAGAAAAATAATATACCTACCCCATAAAATTCTTTTAAAGTTTTTTTCATAAGTTTATTTTACCTTTTTTAGATAAAATTCCATCAATTAATCAAGAAGGTTTAAAATGATAATCCATATAGTAATGTTTAAATTTAAAGAAGAAAATTTTGATATAAATATAGAGTTGGTAAAAGATAAGTTAAATGCCCTACCAAGTTTAATCCCTGAGTTGAAATGTATTGAAGTTGGAGTTGACTTCTCAAGAAGTGAAAGAGCTTTTGACTTGTCTTTATACTCTTCATTTACTTCAAAAGAAGACCTTCAAGCGTATGCAGTCCATCCTGAGCATTTAAAGGTTGTAGAGCTTATAAAATCAGTAACACTAGAGTCTAAAGTAGTTGATTATGTTTTAGAGGATACAAAATAGATGTTGATGATAATCGTTGCAATCTATACATTGTATGTACTTATAAATTTATACACAAGTATAATGCAAATAGGTTATGTAAATCAGGCTAAAAAAGGTAAGGCTGTACTTCTGTCTAGTTCTGAGTTTATTCAGGCAGCGAACTATAGTGTTGCTAAAGAGAAGATGAGTTTAGTATCTACATTTTTGGATTATATTTTATTTATAGTTTGGATTGATTTTGGTATAAATCTTTTACAAGAATATATAGTTTTTGAAAATGAAGCTGTTTTAAATATAGCTATGGTTTTAGGTTTCTTACTTGTTGGTTCTGTGATATCTTTACCATTTTCATATTATGAAAAATTTGTTTTAGATGAAAAATTTGGTTTTAATAAATCTAGTATAGGGCAATGGATAAAAGACACTTTAATCTCTTTTGTTATGACTGTATTACTTGGTTCACTTGTAATCTGGGGAATCTACTTAATCATAACATCTTTTACGCTTTGGTGGTTATGGAGTTTTATATTTATCTTTGGAGTTGTGATTATGATAAATATGCTTTACCCTGCATTTCGTGCAATGTTTTTTGATAAACTTACTCCTCTTCAAGATGAAGAGTTAGATAGTGAGATAAAAAGGCTTATGGATAAGACGGGTTTTGTAAGTTCTGGCGTATTTGTAAGTGATGCATCAAAACGAGATGCAAGATTAAATGCTTACTTTGGTGGTTTTGGAAAAGCTAAGAGGGTTGTCCTTTATGATACACTTATAGAAAAACTAAGTACTAGAGAGCTTTTAGCAGTACTTGGTCATGAGTTAGGACACTTTTCTCATGGAGATATTTATAAAAATATTGGACTTGTAGGGGCAATGTTATTTGTTATGTTTGGCATATTTGGTAATTTACCGGAGTCTCTTTACTTTGAACTTGGATTGTCACAAGAACCATATGTACTAATGATTTTACTTATGCTATTTATGCCAGTTCTTGGATTTATAATGATGCCAATCATGGGTATAGTAAGTAGACATAATGAATATGCAGCAGATAAAATGGGAAGTGAACTAGCTGGTGTTGGTGGTGAAATAGAACTTGCAAATGCTTTGAAAAAGTTAGTAACTGAAAATAAAAGTTTTCCATTATCCCACCCATTATATATCTTTTTTCACTACACTCACCCTCCTGTTTTAGAGAGATTAAAAGAGTTAGGTGTTGATATTGGCGAGATAGATAAAAGTGCTTTAGAGAGTTCATGTCAAGCAAATATATAGTTAAAGAGCTTTTAAAAGAGATCACACAAACTCTTAATCCTAAAATACCTCGTGCATCAAGGGAAGCTCAACTTCTTTTGATGCATTTTTTAGAAGTTGATGAACTTTGGCTTTTAACAAATCGAAATACTCAGGTTAAAGATACTGATAAACTCTTTGAAATGGTTAAAAAACGCGAGCAAAATATTCCATTAGAGTACATTACAAATAAAGTTAGCTTTTATTCACAAGAGTTCTATATAGATGAAGGGGCTTTGATTCCTCGCCCTGAAACTGAACTCTTTATTGATGAAGTTATAAAAAATGTGCCTGATAAAAATACAGATATAACTTTTGTAGAGGTTGGAGTAGGGAGTGGGATTATATCAATAGTTTTAGCACAAACTTATCCAAATGCCAAATTTATAGCTGTTGATATTTCACCAGTTGCATTAGAAGTTTCAAAGAAAAATATATCTAAATTTAGACTTGAAAATAGAATAGAGTTAAGACTTGGTTCTTTGTTATACGAGGTAGATGAAAAAATAGACTACCTTATCTCAAATCCTCCTTACATTGCTAATAAAGCGTTATTGGAATCTAATTTGTCTTTTGAACCACAAAATGCTCTATTTGGTGGTGTAGTGGGGGATGAAATAATAAATGACCTGCTTGATGAAGTCTTAAAAAGAGAGATTAACTTTTTTACATGTGAGATAGGTTATGACCAAAAGGGTAGAATATCATCAAAATTAAACAATAAAACATTTTCACACTTGAGTTTTTATAAAGATTTAAGTGATTTTGATAGAGGTTTTACCCTAAGGTTATAATGAAACGCAATATATACATAGACTTTTTTTATCTTACTCTTTTAGCCTCTTCATTTGGAGCAGTTATTGTACTTGGTGCTTTTGTTGCACCGGTTATTTTTAATACAGATACAATATTGCATGACGTTGTTTTAGATAATTATAATGCTGGGATAGTTATGAGTGAAATATTTCATCGTTTTTCATATTGGGCTTATGTGTTAGCATTTTATGTTATTGGATATGAGCTATTTATGTATAAACAGGGTCAAAGGGATAGTATTATATTTGTAAGTTGGGTATCTACTGTATTCTCATCATTGATGTTCTCTGCCGTTTATTCACCAAAAATCTTAGAGATGCAAAAGTTAGGTTCAGAAGCTACTCAAAGTGATACATTTTCCAATGTACATTTTGCTAGTGAGTTAGATTTTAAAATTTTAGCTGTAGCACTTGTAGTACTTTTTATAAGAAGATTACAATTACTTCGAATTTCATAAGCTTTTTTATGATATATTTTCAGTAAATATAATTTAAGGACTTTTATGAAGTATTTTTTACTTTTAGCACTAACTTTTTTTATTATTGCTTGTGATAAAAAGGACCAAGCTAATGGTATTTCACCTATGCATTGGGATAGAGATATGTGTGCACGTTGTGTAATGGTTATAAGTGACAGAAAAAATTCTGTACAAGTAAAAGTAGATAACAATACTTATAAATTTGATGACCTTGGATGTATGGTTATTTGGGCAGATGAGACAAAAAAAGATATACTTAATAATTCTAAAATATATGTTACAGATGTACTTGATGGCTCATGGATAGATGCAAAAAAAGCTTTTTATACATCTGGAAACTCAACTCCAATGGGTTATGGATACAGTGCATACAAATCAAAACAAGATATAAGTTCAGATAAAGAGATATTATCATTTACTGAAGTTTATAATAAAATAAAAAGTAAATAAATGAAAATACAGGTACAAAATATAATTCTTTTTAAAGATATAGATGATGAAACTTTATCTAAGATAGAAAATTTTACAACTATGCAAAAAATTTCTAAAGATAATATCGTTTTTTATGAAGGTGATGAGCCTAAACATCTTTATCTTTTAGCAAATGGAGTTATAAAGCTTTATAAAACTTCATCTTCACATAAAGAGATTGTACTAAAGTATTTTCATGAAAATGAGCTTATTGGTGAAGTAGCTAATTTTGAAGATATTCCTTACCCTGCTACGGCAAAAGCTTATTCTGACGTAGAGATTTTAAAGATAGATTTCAAAAAACTAAAGGCTATTATTTTTGAAAATCCTAATCTTGCTTTTAATATCCAAACATCTTTAATAAAAAAGATTAAAAATCTAGAAAATATTATATCCACAAACTTAGTACTTGACTCCAAAGAGCGTGTAGCTAAATATATTCATAATTATGCAGATACTTTCTTTACTACAAAAAATATAGAAATTGCAGAGATTTTAGGAGTATCGCCTGAGACACTCTCTCGCATATTAAAGTTTTTTAAAGACCATGATATTATAGATGTTAAAACAAAAAAAATTGATAAAGATGCACTAGTACCATTCTTTGAATAATAACTGATATATATCAACCCTATTGCTTCATCTCTTAGTTAGAATACGCAAATATTCTAAGGGAGAAAATATGAAATTTCTTTTTACCATAATCACAGCACTTTTACTTTCAAATACACTGTTCGCAAATGAAAGTAAGGTTTGTCAAAAATGTCATCCAATAATTTATCAAGAGTACTCAGAGTCATCTCACAAAAATGCTTCAGTTTATAACAACCCTATACATAAGGCTATGTGGGAAAAACATCCAAAGGATGAAAAAGGTTACACTTGTGCAAAATGTCATAGTCCAAGTGATATAGATTCAGTTAAAAATGGAACTTTGGCTAAAAACTCTATTCAGACTGATGAAGCAATCTCATGTGTATATTGTCATAGTATTGAGAGTGTTGAAGATGGAGATGATTCTAATATAAATCATGTAACTGGTAAAAATAGAGAGTTCTACACAGCTCAAGAAGATATGAAAGATAAAGGAAAAGTTGAGTACAAAACTGTAACATCATGGTTTGGACTTGTAAAAGAATCAACAGCTTCACCTTATCATAAAATAGATTATTCAAATAACAATTACTATACTGGAAATGTATGTATGGGTTGTCATTCTCATACTAACAATAAGCATAGTTTTGATATAACAATGCTTGATGCTGCCATAGATGAAAAAGATAAAAATACATGTGTAACTTGTCATATGCCTCAAGTTGCTGGAACTAAGGTAACTCTATTAGATACTCCTACACATGCTTTTCACGGTATTGCAGGGATTTATCATAAAAACTTAAGTATGGGTCAGTATGTTGACTTTAAAGTTACTCAATCATCAAATGGATTTAAAGTAAGTGTTATAAACAAATCAAATCATGCTCTGTTTGGTCAGGCTTTTAGACAAGGTATTTTAAAAGCTAAAATTGTTAGAGGTAAAAAGAGTGTAGATTTAGACCCTTTTGTTTTTGAGAGAACTTTAGGTAAAGATGGTAAAGAAGTTATGCCTTGGAATGCAAATATGACTTTAAAAGATACTCTTATTTATGCAAAAAGAGATGTGGCTTTTACAAATATATTACAAAAAGGTGATGTGCTAGAACTAACTCTGGGAGTTCAAAGAATCTCTAAAGATGGTTTAAAAGAACTTGGACTTGATGAAAATGTAGAGTTCACAAAGTTTAGGATTTTAAAAACTCAGAAGTTTAACTTCTAGAGTTTTATATTCTTCCATTTATCAGTCTAATAAGTGCAGGTGATATCTCTTTAAAACTCATGATACGCATACCACGATTTACTTTTGAGAACTCTTTTGCATCTTTGTACGAAGCAAAAGGGATTAAGTCATCACCGGCAGGTGAAATAACATTTGTACCATAGATATAAAAAGCACCCATCGCGTCTATTGGTTTTTGAGTTTTAAAATCAGTTACGATTATATCTTTAAAGTCACCTTCACTTTTTACACCAATATGGTCCCATTTTCCAGGTTGTTGATAAAACTCTATCATTGATTTTGGTGAACAAAAGAAAAGTTTTTTACCATTGCTTAGTTCTATCTTTGAAACCCATTTTGGCTCTTTATATACTTTGATTTTTCTAACAAGTCCAATAGTATCTTCGTCATAATCCATAGTGTATGAAAACAGCAATGATGAAGCGAGTGTTAAAACTAGTGAAATTTTATGCATATTTTTCCTTTTAAACTAAATCTTTTTTCTTAAATATTCTAAATCCAAAGTAAGCAAATATAAGTCCGAGTGTTGTTGGATAAACTACTGATAAAAGTACAAACATAGCTTGACTCATAGTATCTAGTATATAAAATGCAACTGGACCCATTACAGTTAGTTCTGGATCAAACAACGAGATTGCTGCAATACGGAAAATCTCCATAGGGTTTAACATAGAGATAGTAATGATTAACTCTGTTGAGAATCTATTTTGCATCATTAAAGAGATTAGAGCAATATCAATAAATGCTAGTAAAAATATCCAAATAAAAAATGCAATCCCAAGAGCTACTTCACTACTTTTTACAAATGAAGAGATAAAAAAAGCTATACCTAAAAATGCAAAAGATAAAGAGAATAAAAGACCAGTGTATAGGAAAAATATAGACCAAGGTATATCTGCGCCCTTTATCGCTCCATATATGATAGCTATAACCATAGCTAAAAGTACAGGAAGATACACAGTGATAAATCGACCAATAATTTTACCCCAATAATATTGTCTAAGGGATATTGGAAAAGAGAGCATATACTCTAGTATATGGTTGTCTCTATCCCCGGAGATTGATCGAACAGTTGTTACAAGTATGAAAATAGGGAGTATAACTATAGTGATTTGTATATACATCAATAGTAATCTACTAAGACCTGAAAAGCCCATAACTTGACTCTCTGTAACTCCTGCTATAAAAAATAGAGCAATAAGTCCACCAAATACTAGTGAATAAACTAAAAACCATTTAGCACGAAGTGATTCTTTTAAATCTAGATAAGCGATTAGTTTTAAATTCTTCATACGTTGACTCTCTCATCACTTGTAATTTTTCCTAAGTCCATATAAATTTGTCTGTTTACTAACTCTTTTACCTCTTCTAAACGGTGTGTTACAAAAAGAAGAACTTTATCATCTTCATTTTGTTTTAGTAAGCGGTAAAAATCATCCCTAGCTTTTGGGTCTAAGTTCGCAGTTGGTTCATCATATATTATTATGTTACTTTTTTTAGCAAGACTAATAGAGATAAGAAGCTTTTGTTTCATCCCTCCACTAAGTTTAAAAAATGATTTATGTAAGTTTGTATTTACATCTAGTTTCATCTCATTTGCAAAATGAAAAATTAGTTCTTTATCTACATTTGAACTAGTCTCAACATAAGAGATTAACTCATTTATACTTAGCTTTATTGGTGGTGGAAGTTGTGGTACAAAGCTTATATCGTTTAAAACTTTTACACGCTCGTTTATAGGGTTAAGTCCATTTATAAGAACTTCACCATTATCTGGATGATAGTAACCTAAAATTGAGCGAATAAGTGTAGTTTTTCCTGCACCATTTGCACCCATCAAGGCTATATAATCATTTTTTATAAATTCGCAGTTTATATTATCAAGTGAAAGAGACGAGCCAAACTTTTTAGTTAAGTTATTTACTTTTATCATCTAAATAAGGCTTTTTAGTCTAAAGTCAAAGTTGAGAGCATCTTCATGGCAAACATCTATACAGCGACCACAAAGAGTACAATCAGCACCAGTAATATACTGTGTTTTAATCTCTTTTTCATCTATCTGTTTTTTGTATTTCGCTTTCGTAATCTCTAGCACTTGTGGCTCAAAACAAACATCATGACAAACCATACAGCTATCACAGTTGTCATTCCACTCAACTCTTAGAGCTGATACTTTACCAATATAACCGTAAGTTGTACCAATAGGGCATACATAAGTACACCAAGCACGACGAGACACAAATACTTCAAATAAAAATATAACTACAACCCAAAGAAAAGCTAATGACCAACCATAGGCAATCATACGACTTAAAATTCCAATAACATTAAATGTTTCAAAAACTAAGTATCCAGAAAATGCAGAGAGAGCTAAAAATATTGCCCAAAAAATGTGTCTAATTCTATGGTCAAATTTGCGCTCTTTTATAATTTTTTTAGTTACTAATATATTGTGAAGTTTTTCACCAATTTCAGATATTATTCCATAAGGACATACCCATGCACAGTAAGTTCTTCCACCAACAATCATGTAAAACAAAACCATAGTCACTGTCCCGATTAACATGTTTACTGGTAGCTGGTAAGTAGATAGATAAACTTGCATAGTTGTATATATATCAATTAGATGAAAACCTAAAAATCTTGAACCATTTAAAGTACCCTCTAGAACCTGAATATCAATAGCAAAAGATAAGAAAAAAAGTAGATGTATAGATATAACTAATATCCATCTTTTCATTCTATAAGAAAACCTTGTTTTTCCATCTTTTGTAGTAGAGAAAAATGTAGACCAAAAGCTTGTGTTTTTTATGGTCTCCCTGTTGTTATACTTATCCATGATTTACTTCTTAATCTTTCTTTTGAGAGGCAAATCCACCAATCTCATCTGCAAATTTTCTAAGCTCAGGTTCATCTGTATTAAGTAGTAAACCTTTCATAATAAGGTTCTCTTTTCTACCAGCTTTAAAGTCGATTAGATCAGTATATAGTTTTTCTGCATCTTGACCATAAAGTTTAGGACCCATAAGTTTTCTACCATTTTGCATACCACTTCCATCAGCTCCATGACAAGCTGCACATTTAGTTTTGTATGCTTTTGAAACTTTTATTTCACCAATACTTCCAGCTTTATCTTGAAGTGATTTTAGTTTTTCATCATCTTCTTTGTGCGTATCTTGACGAATTTCTTTTTCAACAGATACATTATCTGTTTTGAAGTCTTCTATAACCTTACCAAGTTCCCCACCATTGTAAGCACCACCTCTACTATATGTTAATGCCATAAGTCCTAAAACTATTAAAGTTAAAATTGCTACTATTATATTTTTCATTTTGAAGTCCTCATTTTTTGAATCTCTAAGTTAAATTTGTATATCTCTTGTGCCATATCTTTAATCTCTGTATCACTCATTTTATTTACTAAATCATACATAAGTACATTTGCTGTTTTATCATTTTTAAACTTATATATTTTTTCAATAATAAGTTTAGTTTTTTTACCTAAGAGAGATGGACCAATAATGCCATTCGCATAATTATTATGACATGCTGAACATTTAACAATAAACTTTTTACTAAGTCCATTTTTTAGTAATGATATTTGCACTTTTTCGTACGGACTTCTAATATGTAGATTAGCGTCAACAGCTGTACGTGGTTTTGTTCTTATAGAAGCATCTGTATTTGCTGGTCTTGAGTTTTGTGAATAAGCACTTTTTATATCATAATCAAAATAGTATTGTTTATCTTTACCATCATGTTCTTTTTGTGCAACTTTTATCTCAAGTGAGTTGTCATTTTTGATAGTTTCAATACCAGAAGCGCTAGCTTCTTTTTCAATATTTTTTGATGTATTATTTTTGTCATCACTACATCCGGTGAGAAGTGATATTATGAATACAGTTGATATAAAAAATAATCTTTTAATTTTCATAAATTTTCCTAAGCTTTATTGTAATATTGATCATAAGTCATTCTCGGTTTTACTACTATAGATGGAGTAGAAGTTGGACAAACCTCTTGACATACGCCACAACCAATACAGCCATCATAAATCTCTGGTTTTTTACCACCAGAGTTGTTATCTACCATCATGATAGCACTCATTGGACTTGGTATAGGACACATATCAGCACAAAGTGTACACTCTTTGTCTTTAAACTCATCCATTCTTTCTAATAATTCTATCTCTTGTGGTGTAACATTTCTCGCATTTGAGGTAAAGTTTTTGATTTTATCTGCATAGTTATCTGGAACTATGGTGTTTGTCATAGCTAAACATGTATCGGGAAATTCTAAAACAGCAATACCCATATTGATATCATCAGGTTTTTCTGTATGATGGTCAAGTGCACCACTTGGACAAGCAAGTACACATGGAACAGCATCACAAGCATAACATCCGCGAATATCTGCATCAATGTATGGAGTACCTATACCATGACCCATAGCCATATCGGATAATTTTATAGAGTGATATGGACATACTTGAAGACACTGTCCGCATTTGATACACAGTGCTAAAAACTTTTTTTCATCAACTGCACCTGGTGGGCGTAGTCTATTTTCAGCTTTTAGTGCTATTGGTGAAAAGAACATTCCGCCACCAAGAGCAAGTCCAAGTATTCCAAGTGTGGAAAATTTTATAAAATCTCTTTTATCAGTTTGAATTTTAGCCATGCTTAGCCTTTCACTTTAACTATTGGTTTTTCATCTTCTAGCAAAAATAGAGGTTTTGTAAATGGTGCTAGTTTTGCTAAAAAATTTAACATAGATATAACGGGACTTCCATAGAAGAATTTTACATCAGGATTGTAAACCCACATCTGATCCGCGTATTGATATACGCGATGAGGAGTATCGCCTATGTTATCCCCATCTCTATCAAAGCCTTCGTAGTTGTCCCAGTAGTTTCCTACAATCTCATTTTCGTTTGTTTTGCTTCCTCTTGAATCATTAACAATATCTTCAATATTTCCCATAAGTACATTGTTCTTGATAATATTGCCTTCACTTATAGAGTGAAAGTGCAATGCTTCAGCGTTATATAAAACCCTATTATTCTCTATCCAGTTACTAGTATCTGGTTCAAGTGGTGAACGATCTATATAGATACCTTGAGCACAATATATAATAGTGTTGTCTTTAATAGTAAAGTTAGAGACATCTTTAAGACCAATTCCCATACCTGTCGCACCCAAAGAACTTTTTATAGTATTTCCAGTAGCGATAGTGTCTTTTGAATACATGAAAAATATACCAACAGAGTTAAATTGATAATGATTGTCTTTTACTATATTTTTGCCTGCATACATAAAGTGCAAAGAGTAGCGACAATGCTCTGCAAAGTTCCCTATAATTTCATTTCCATGAGAATACCAAATAACCATGTCCCGAGACTTTATAAGTGAGTTGCCCTTTATAATATTGTCGTGTGAGTACCAGATTCTAAGACCGTCTCCACGAAGACCTAAATCTAAGTCTTTTGAAGATATTTTATTGTTTGAAACTATTGAGTTACGCATCATTTTTAAATCAATGCCAAATAAACAATCTTTTATAATACAATCACTTATTTCACATTGTGAACCATTCTCGAAACTAACTGCACCATCAACCTTTTCGTGTCTTTCACCACTTCCAATAATAGTTAAGTTTTTTAAAGTTACATAAGAGCTATTTACCGTAATAACTGTGCCAGTTCCTCCGGCATCTATGATAACACCAGGCTCTTTTCCAAGTATAGTTATAGGTTTAGTTATAATAATATTACCTTTATATACACCAGCAGGAAGTTTAAGAATAGAACCCTCCGGTGCATTGTCTATTGCATCTTGAAGAATGTTTGCACTTAGTATGGTGCTTATGCTAAGAATGATAAAAAGTAGTTTAAACATTATTTATTCGTTCATCTCTTTTAGTGCTTTTTGTCTTGCAAAAAATGCGAGTAAGCTAAATAAGCTAATTGCAATAATAAGATAAAATCCAATAGTTGGATAGGAATGTGTTGTAAATTGAGCAATTTTTCCATCACCAAATACAGTTGGCATAAATGGTTTTATAGTAAATGCACCCCAGTTATGAAGATTGTGCCCAAACCAGTAAAGCCAGTATGAGTAATCACCTATAAAAAGAAGGGGTAATGAGATAGGCACAAGCATAATATATGAAAATATTTTATTGTTGTATGCTATAAAGTAAATCATACCAAGACTTAGAGTAAGTAGGGCGTATATACCAATTTCACGTTCAAATTGACCACCAATCCACATTGGATCCATTCCAACATAATGATTAATAGTATTCATCTCATGTACTTCACCACTAAATCCATCAAAATGAAAATATACAGGAATCCCTTCTGGAAAAGCTTCTTTAGGATAATTTGGAGCTTCTAGTGATACTGCCCATATAGGAAGTGATGCTACTCCAATCTCAGCAGCAGAGTCTATCATCTTTTCAAGATTATTGTGTGCTTCTTTATCTGTAGATTGACTTTTATATCTACCATAGTTATAGAGTCCCCATACGGATTTTGTAAAATCAGATATTTCAGCCTCTTTACCCATATCAATTTTATTGAGTGTTGAATGGAAGGTAACCATAGGAAAAGTAAAAGCAACTGTGAGGATTAAAAGTGCGATTGAAGCGAAGATTCTAGATTTTATTATACTTGGATGCATAGCTATACCTTAAAATAAAAATAATTTAAGGTTATTATATTATTTATATTCTTTAATGATGTTGATATTTGTCAATTTGAAATTTTAATAGAGGCATAAAAGCCTCTATTAATTTATATAGAGTTAGAAAGTTTGATTTTTAGAATAAATCAGCATTATCTTCAACCCATTTAAGGTATTCGATAATGTCTTTTGTTTCTTGTTCATTCATATGTTGGTTAGGCATTTTAAGTTTGAAATAATCAATCATACCTGAAACATATGGATCTTTATACATTTTTTCAGGATTCATAATGAATTTTTTAACCCATTTTTCACCATCAGCATGTCTTTGAAGAACACCAGTTAAGTCTGGACCAGAAGAAACTTTACCAATAACGTGACAACCACCACATCCACCTTCACCAAAAGCTGTTTCACCAGCTAGTGCAGAAGCAGATTTTTTAGTAGCAATCTTACTTACTAATGTATCTTTAGCACGGATTCCAACGTCAGCAGTTTTAACCATTAGTTGCCATATCATATTTTCGTAAAGAATAGCTTTTTCTACATCTCCTGATTTATAAGCTGCATCAGCTTTTTTCTTTTGAGCTGGAATTTGACCATATTGATCAAATGCATCAGTTACAAGGTCAGCTACTGTTTTATATTTATCAAAACCATTAGCTTTTAAGAATTTAACAACAGATTGAATAACAGCATCCGTTGCATCATTTACAGCTACAG
>Ga0256837_1001110_pt1 | contig 19208 bp, 20 predicted proteins | sample 4562384metaG_FD_185976 | JGI IMG/M metagenome (GOLD analysis project Ga0256837, IMG submission 185976) | Hydrothermal vent microbial communities from Guaymas Basin, Mexico - 4561-384 | ecosystem: Environmental > Aquatic > Marine > Hydrothermal vents | place: Mexico: Guaymas Basin | collected...
GTGTGAAAAATAAAAATAATTTCATGTCGTCTCTTTAGAAGTTAAGATAGAAAAAAAGATTCTCCCCGAGGGGGAGAAAGAAGCGATTATGCTCCTGGAATAGATTGTCTGTGTTCGATAGAATAAGTAAAAGTCGGAGTTGTTAAACCTTTGATATATTTAACAAATTTACCAGTTTTTGCTTCATAGATACCGATACGACCAGCATTCCATTCTGAAACCATTGTCCAGTGACCATGATTTGCAGGTTCAGCATGTAAAATTCTAGGAGTTACAGCTTTACCATTTTTACCTTTAACAGTTGGAACTTTCCAGCTGTAAAGAGTTCTATGCGTTACAGGGTCTGTAATTGTCCCTCTTTTTGTACCGACAGTAAGAATTCTGTCTGTTTCTAAAGTTTGTTTATTAATTAGGTAGATTTTATTCCAGTTTGCCGGACCACCAAGTACACAGTCAGACCAGATAAACGGAGTATGTTCACTTGTACCAACAAATAGACCACCACCGGCAGTTCTAACATGTGCTACAACGTCCCAGTTACTGTCCCAGATAACTACATCACCAACATTCATACTGTTTGTAGCATAAAGTTGACCATATCTGTCATTGTACCAAGATGAACCTTGACCTGGATGTGGCTTGCTTCCTGGACCTGTATAAACTTTTGCAACTAAAGATTTAGTTTTAAAGTCAACAACACCCATTACATCACTACCTTGTGATGCTTGCATTAAGTAACGACCAATCTCTTTACCTTCATTTTCAAAACCGTCATGTAAAATTTTACCGATATTTGGAATATCACCAACAATTGGGAAATTTGGTTTAGAGTAATCTACAATATATACATGCCCGGCATCTTTAAGAGCAAATGCAATGTATGGTCCGTATGGAGTATCATAAATACCAGCAACACGGCTTGAACCGATATCACCATCCATATTAATTACACTTGAAGTTGGGTATACTTTAAGCGGTTCTAGTGTCATTGCATCCATTAAGATAGCTCCACCTGGAACATAGTTACCAGCCATTAAATATTTTCCATCTGGCGAAACTGCTAGACCACGTGAATCAGAACCAACTTGAACTTCTGCAATTTTTTGTTGCCCTTTAGAAGCAAGGTCAAACATTGTTACTAAACCTGAACGAGAGATTGAGTATGCGTAACGAGGTTGACGTTTATTAGTTACTGTTACGTGTACTGCAAACCCTGCAGGATGTTTAGATAGGACTTTTCCACTTGTTCCGTCAATAAAAACAACACGAGCAGCATCACGCTCTGTAACAAAACAGATGTCTGTAACATGTTTTACATCAACTGCGTGAGGATATTTCTTAAGTAACGCTGTTCTGTCATTAAGTTTTTTCCATCCTTGTTTTACTGCATCTAAAGTAAGAACTTGAATCTTTTTCCCTTTAAAATGTTGTAGGTAGTCAACCATTTTTTGAGCATCTGCTTTGTTCATTTTTTCAGAAAATGGAGGCATAGCAGTACCTGGACGACCATTTAAAATGACTTCAGATAAAGTATAAGAGTTTTTCTTGGCAATTTTAGCAGGACGTAAATCCGCACCAACTCCACCTTCATGATTTGGACCATGACACCCTTGACACTCTTTTTCGAACATTTTTTCAACATTCATATTTGACGTACCAGCAAATAAACCTGAACTTACAACTGCTAAAGCAGCTACAGATATGACTAATTTATTAAGTTTCATCTTTGTTTTCCTCTTAAAATATAGTTAAGCCTTCTCGAAAGAAGGCATGATATTTATTACTCTTCGTTCTCTAAACGCTTTTTCTCCTGAAAATAAATCCAAATCATTGGAAGTATTATCACTGTATGAAGAAAAATTGTCAGAGTTAAAGGACCTTGATTGAGCCAACCAAAAAAACTTGGTACAACATCTGTAAACGGTTCAAACATAGTAAGCCTCCTTATTTTTCATGTACTGGATTTTTACCAGTAGTTAATAAATCTTTTGCGAGGAAAATAAAACCTATAAAAGTTACTGCACCCATAATAAGTCTCCAATCCATCGCCTGTGTAAACCATAATCCACTTTGGCCGTCAAAGTATCCTGCCCATGTCGCACCCATTTGTGCACGAGATACAAGAACCTGAACATAACCGGCAATTGTAAGTGCCACAGTCATGCCAACGACACCACTAACAATCATACTTACACCCCAAATAGAAGCTTTTGTATGCTTCATAATTTTAATGCCATTCGTACCTTGAACCGCAATATACATCATACCTATAAGAATAGTTGCATATGCACCAAAGAACGCTAAGTGACCGTGCGCTGAAGTAAACTGTGTACCGTGAGTATACAGGTTTACCTGTGGTAGTGTATGGAAAAATCCCCAAATACCAGCACCTAAGAAGTTACCAAATGCATTCAGTACAAACCATGTAAATGCAGGCTTGTTGTTGACAACAGAGACTGTACTTCCTTTTTCTTCTTCAGCACCTTGAGTTTTACCCCAATCATATAGTACGTGAATAAACATTGCAACAAGTGGTAATGGTTCTAGTGCAGAGAATAACGCACCGATTTCCCACCAATACTCAGGTGTTCCAATCCAAAAATAGTGATGTCCTAGCCCAAGAATACCTGAACCAAATAACATTGCAACCTCAATCCATAACCACATTTCAACAACCTTACGGTGTGCTCCAATCATAGTAATAAGACCGTATGCTGCGATAGCACCAACATAAACTTCCCAAGTAGCTTCAACCCATAAGTGGATTACCCACCACCACCAGTATTGATCAATAGAGATATTATCTGTAAAGAACATACCAGCTAAATATAGACCGGCAAACGCAATCATATCTGCCATAAGTACAGTTACGATACCTGTTTGTCTTCCTTTAATACCTGTTAGGAATAAGTTTGCAACAAATCCAAGTGCAACAACTACAATTCCCCAGTCTGCCCAACGTGGAGCTTCGATATACTCACGACCTTCTGTAATAAACCAGATAGTAGTTTCATCTGCAGGACCAACCTGAATAAATAGATAGACAAGAACAACAACAACAATTGCAGCTGCAAAAATCCAAAATAAAAGCTTACCAACCTTGATACCTATAGTTTCGATTCCAGTTTCATCTGGCAATAACCAGTAAACTGCACCAAACATAGCAAAAACCATCCATACAACAAGTGCATTAATATGTAAAATTCTCGCAATTGAAAAGTCTAGAATTCCGTAAAGAAAACCAGGCATTACATATTGAATCGCTGCTACTAAACCAAAAAGCAATTGAGCCCCAAACAAGATTGCAGCAAAAGTGAAATACCATGTTGCTAACTGTTTTGACTCCGAATTTAAGTAATTATTTGCCATTTACTGCTCCTTGCATTCTTCCAAAGTTTCTAGGGAAACCATTTGTATCTATAGAAGACATATGTTTTAAAAACGCGACCAAACCTTTTGCTTCCTCAGCAGTAATACCAAGATCTGGCATCATACGAGCATGAGTAGGGTATTGGTCTGGATGTTGTAAGAATTCGGCAATAGCTTCTTCTTTTGTGTTTTTTCCAGTAAGTGCTTGCATAGCTCCGTCTGGACCCCATGCCGGATCTAACCATGATTTTGTCAAATCTGGTGCATAATAAGCTCCATTACCAAGAAGTGTATGACAATCCATACAGTTTTTGGCCTGTGAACCCAGTTTACCCAAATGAAGGAGAGCTCCTGCTTCTTCTTCTGAATAGTCATCACGACCAAAGAACTTCTCTTTTTCTCCGATTACAGGAACTTCATGTCCGCGTTTCGCATCCATTTCATATGTAATCTTATAATTAATAACTGTAGGTCCTGGAACCCTTTTTGTTACACCATCTTTAAGGTCTTGATCATTACCCATTGCAATTTGTGCTGACGTATCAAATGTCAACCAAATTAAGAGTATTGAAGCAAAACCAGTAACCCACGTTGCTGAACGCTGCCAGAAACGATTGTCACTCCATACAGATTTCTTAGCCACTGTATCCTCCTAAAACTTTTTTATTAAAAGATATATCTTTCAATGTTCATTTTCTTCATGAACTTGACTTTGCATATAATAGACTGCATATGGAAGTAAAAATAATCCAATAGCAGCAACGACTAAAGCTTTTGCAGTAAATTCCCCAACATGCATCAAACTTCCCATTAAGTATAGACAATATGCAGTGAGTAACCAAAACATATATGCAAATACCATGGTCCATGGTTTGAGTAGTTTTACTTTTACTGCAGTATATATACCTACATAAAATCCTCCAAAAACTAATACAAGCGCAGAAGAGACAAAGATAGGCAAAAAGTCATCTAGAGCGATTTCTGGTCTGAGTACTGATGGATCTATCATTTGTTTTTCCTTAAACTGAATTGGATTTTAGAATCATTAGTAGTTTATTAAGTTTCAAAATGAATAAAATTGATTTATATCAAGTAGACGCAAAAAAGAATGAATTTCCAATGATTTATGTTTAAAGTGTTACATTATAGAAAAAGAATAAGAAAAGAATAAGAATATATTGGGAAAATTAGATGATTAATTCTCTTTTATATATTGGTTTATACTTTGAAGTGTTTGTGTTAAACCATCTTTGTATGAAGAGAGAATAGCTGTTAAGTTTTTATTTTTTGTTTTGAGCATCTCTTTTGCAGTAATAGCAATATTATGCATTTTTTGAGCTCCTATATTTGCACAAACTCCAACGATATCTAAAAGCAATCTATCTGCTTCATTAAATTTTTGTTCTTTTATCAAAATATTTAAACTCTCATCAGAATTTCCATAATCTTGGATAAATTCTTTTAGAATATCTTTATAAAACTCTTTGTCGTTTCCACAAATCTCTAAACCTTTTTTTGTTTCTAAAGTAGGAAGAGCTGTTTTTTGTGTTGTTGATTCGTTTTCTATGCTGTTTTGTGTATTGTAGGCATATAATATATCATACAGAGCATCCATTTTTAGAGGTTTTTCTAAAGTTTCACTCATTCCGGCATCTTTCATTTTTTTGATATCATCACTTGCTGTGTCGCCACTGAGGGCTACTACGACTATATGGTCGTATTTTGGATTTTTTCTTATAATTCTAGTTGCTTCAAAACCATCTATATTTGGCATGTGAGCATCCATCAAAACAAGCATAAAATTAATATCATTTTCTAAAATATTGAGTGCCTCTTGTCCGTCATTGGCAATAACAACATCAATGCCACTCCCACTTAAAAGTCCCAAAATGACTTTTTGATTGATAATATTGTCTTCTGCCAACAGGATACGTTTTCCACTGAATTTGGAAAAATCTTCTTTCTTTATTTTTTGATGTGGTGGAACCATCTGTTTTTTAAAATGACTTGAAAAGGCTTGCTGCGTTTGAAGTTCTTGTACACCACTAGATGTCAGAATATCTTGTTCTTTAGAAGTGTTTTGTATTTCTACATTCTCTTTTTTTACCTCTTTTTCAATTTCAATGGGTTCTTCATCAGATTTTAGTGTTTTTTCTTCTTGCGTTACTTTTTTTTCTAAGGGAGTATCATACACATCCTTTTGAAATTTTTTTGTATCATCACTTTCAACTTCATATTCATCAACTACAGCAGGTTTAATTTCTAAAATAGTCTCTTTTTTTTGGGGACGTTTTTTTAGTAAAAAATACAGTATAAGTAGCAAAAACAGTATTAAAATAGTAATTATTTCGAGTTGATATTGTGCAAAAAATTCCAATGACATAAAGACCCCTTTTATCGTTTTGTTAAATGATACTGTATAAAAAATTAAACCTAAATCAATTTTGATGTATAATAGACTCATATATTTATATTAAGGTGAACTTTGCAAGAAATTCCTCATATTCCGGTTTTATACAGAGAAGTTGCAGAGACTTTTCAAGATTTAGGTAATGGTATCGTTATTGATTGTACGATGGGTTATGGTGGGCACTCCTCTTTAATCCTTGAATCAAACCAAAATATTAAACTTATAGCCATAGATCAAGATCAAACTGCAATAGATTTTTCCTCAAAACGTTTAGCAAAATTTGGAGAGAGGGTAAGTATAAGAAAAGGGCGTTTCTCTTCTGTAATAAAAGAGATACTATCTGAGGTAAACGCAGCAGATATTAAAGGCATATTGGCAGATATTGGGGTCTCATCTCTTCAGCTTGATCAAAAAGAGCGAGGTTTTTCCTATGAAAGCGATAATCTTGATATGCGGATGGATAAAGGTGCCACTTTAAGTGCATCAAATGTAGTTAATGAGTATTCAAAATCAGAATTAGAAAAAATTCTTTTAGAATATGGAGAGTTGCGAAATTATAAAAAGATAGCAGATGTGATTGTGAAAAATCGTCCTTTTGTTTCGGCAAAAGAGCTCAGTGAGACTCTTAAACCTCATATGCCACGCGGAAAAAAGATACATCCTGCCACTCTATTGATGCAAGCAATCAGAATTGAAGTAAATGATGAGTTAGGTGAACTAAAAAACCTTTTAAAGAGTATTGAAGAAGCAAAACTTCCTCATGCTAAAGTCGCAATCATATCATTTCACTCTCTTGAAGACAGAATAGTAAAAAAAGAGTTTGCAAAATGGTCTAAATCATGTATTTGTCCTCCTGAAGCTTTTAGATGTACATGTGGTAATAATCATCAATTGGGAAAAGTTTTGACAAAAAAACCGATAATGGCACAGGCTGATGAACTTAAAGAGAATGTCAGAAGCAGAAGTGCGAAGATGCGGCTTTTTCAAATGGATATGTGATGAGTGAAAAAACAGAGCTTTTAGAGGAAGTCGATACTCTTTTTACTCCTAAGCGCAGTTTGGATTTGAACTATTTTTTATATCTTCTTTTGAGTTTGATTTTTGTCGGAATGTTTGCATTTCCTAAGATTTATATTACACAGCAAATTTACTTTAAAAGCAGAGATATTGCAAAACTAAAAGTAGAGTATGATACGCTTAAAGAAGAGAATAAACTTATCAGCGCATCGGTTGAGTCTATAAAATTTAAAAACCAAGTTTTAGATACACTTTTTTAGAGAAGAGAGAGGAAGTAGATTGATTAGAAAATTTATCCAGTTTGCTATTGAAAAACCACTGTTAAACCACATACTTTTAATATTTATTTTTATGCTTTCCATTTTTGCATATATTAATATTCCCAAAGAGATATTCCCACCTATGAATATGGATAAAATTACCATTAAAGGTGGCTATGCAGGCACTTCTGCAGATGTTTTAGATAAAATGGTTGTGCAGAGCATTGAAGATGATTTACAAAATATAGATGCCCTTAAAGATATTAAGAGTAGTATCAAAAATGGTTCTTTTATTATTAGTGCAGAGATTAAAAACGGTTCAAACAATATTACTGTTTTAAATGATGTCAAAGATGTCGTGAGTGCCGTAAAAAAAGACTTACCGGCTGATATGAATGAACCAGTAGCAAAAATAAAAACCCATGCTTTTCCTCTTGTACTTATAGCGCTCTCTGGTAATGTAGAGACAAAAGAGCTCTTAGCACGGGCAGATGAGCTTAAAAGTGAACTGAGTAAATTTAAAGATTTGAGTGATATTACTATTCGCGGTGATGCAGAAGAAGAACTTGATATTAGCATCAATCCTCAAAAAATCAAAGCCTATGGACTCTCATCATCTTTGGTTGTTTCTCAAATCAGTAAAATCAGTTCTATTTTTCCAATTGGAACCATCAAGCAAAAGGCAAATCATCTTTATATATCTACGTATAATGGAGAAAAAACAAAAGAGGGCGTTGAAAATACTATCATAGATATTGGTGGGAAAAGGGTAAGAATAGGAGATATTGCTGATGTTGCGTTTAAGCTTAGTGATGCTGTGGAACTCTCCCACTATAACGGTATCCGTAATATCTCTGTAAATGTTACAAAGAGTAAAGATGGAAATGCAATCGCTCTTGTTCGAGATATTCGTAAGTTATTAAAAGAACAAAAATTAAAACATCCGGATTTGGACTATAATATTTATACAGACACCTCTGTATGGATTAAAAACCGTTTGAATGTTGTTTTTTCAAATATAGTTTTCGGTTTGGCACTTGTCTTTTTGGCCATGCTTATTTTTATAAACAGAGGAATTGCACTTGTTGTTGCACTTGGAATACCTCTGAGTTTTATGATAGGACTCATTGTTACTGAAATCCTTGGTGACAGTTTAAATATGCTCTCTCTTTTGGGTGCATTAATAGCTCTTGGAATGCTTGTTGATGAAGCAATTGTTGTTGCTGAAAATATCTATAGGCACTTAGAAGAGGGGATGGAGAGGAAAGAGGCAGTGATTAATGGTGCTGCGGAGATGTTTCCTGCTGTCCTTACTGCAACTTTAACAACGGTATTTGCCTTCTTGCCGATGCTTTTGATGACAGGCGAGATGGGGATGTTTATAAAAATCATACCTATTATGATAACTGTTTTACTTCTCTCCTCTTTGTTTGAAGCTTTTTACTTTTTACCGTTGCATGCCCATGACTTTTTAAAAGTTTCTAAACAGGGAAGTTTTACAAAACGTTTTTGGGAGTGGATGTATATTTATTACAGTAAAATTTTGCATTTTTTCTTTAAAAGAAAAGGTGTCTCTCTACTTTTAATGGTAGCAGTGATCTTGTCTTTTGAATTTGTAATGATTAAAAATGCGAAGTTTCAACTTTTTCCTGATTTTGACAATACACAAATATATGTATATGGAAAGGTAAATATTAATAATGCGCTTGAAGATACTGAAAAAACGGTTACAAAACTTGAAAAAGAGATACTTCAAAATATAAATAAAGAGAATGTATCCTCTGTTACCTCTGTTATTGGTTTTAAAATGGATGCTAAAAACAGAGCAGAACTGGGTGAAAATATGTTTCATATATTTATAGATTTACATGAAAGAGCTCCTGTGAACTTTTTCGACAAATATATTAGTCCATATCTTTCAATCGAATATGATGCAAATGTACAGACGAGAGAAGTGGATGCAAAAGTTATTGCAAAGAGCTTAGATAAAATACTTAAAAATATAAAAAATTCTAAAGGCAGTGATGGTCAAAAGATATTTGAAGAATTTGTTGTAAAGGTACCTGGTGCAGGAATAATAGCACATGATATCGAAATAGGGTTGAGCTCTAACACGTCCCAAAATGTTGTACCTTACCTGAAAAATTTAGAAGAAAAACTTGCTTCAATAACAGGAGTAAGTAATATCTCTGACGATGCAACACTTGGAGAAAAAGAGTTAAAACTCAGAGTAAACCAATATGGACAAGAACTTGGTTTTGATGAACAGATAATTGCAAATGATTTGCGGGCTTACTACCTAAAAGGTGAGTATGGAAAACTCTTCAATGAAAAGGGTCTTATTCGGATAAGAATTGAAAGTAGTCTGGATAAACAAATTGATTCCATCAATAGTGTAGAGTTACAAATACCAGGTGCAGATAAATATGTTGCACTTGGAGATATCTGTGACTACTCCTATTTGCAAAGTTATGTAACACTTAAAAAAGAAGATGGGAAAAGAGTGCGTAGTTTATATGCATCGATTGATAAAAAACAAATTACATCATCTGAAGTAATGAGTCAAATAAAACCTTATTTGAATGAATTAAAAGAACAAGGTACCGTGGTAGACATAAAGGGTGAAGAGAAAGAAAACAATAAGAATAAAAGAGAGCTGATGCAGTCAGCTTTGATTGCAATTTTCCTGATTTTTATTACACTTGTATGGTTATTTGATTCGATTAAAAAATCACTTATTGTTATCAGTACTATTCCCTTGGTATTGTTAGGAGTGTATGTAGGTCACTGGTTGATGAATTTAAATTTAACGATGCCTGGCTTGATAGGTATCGTAGGACTTGCCGGAGTTGTCGTTAATGATGGACTTATTATGGTTGATTTTATCAAAAAAGCTAAAGATACGGAAGAGTTGATGCGTCGGGCACAAACAAGACTTAGACCAATTTTACTGACTTCTTTAACAACTGTTTTAGGACTACTGACTTTAATCTTTTTTGCCTCTGGTCAGGCAAAAATACTCCAGCCTATGGCTATCTCCTTGGGATATGGTATCGCATGGGCAACAGTTCTAAATCTTATTTATGTCCCACTTCTGTATGCTGTGGTATATAAAATTAAACCACCAAAAACTATGCCAAAAGAAGGACAAAAATGAACTTACAGATAAGTCATGCACAATTTGGTGTACGACCTCCCGTTACAAAGCCAATAGCGGAATTTTTACTTGAAGTTACAGAAGAAGGAGTAAGAGAGCTTATATCAAAACATTATGATTTGATTAAAGAGAGTGATATTTATCACCTTTTCCCTCAAGATAGTGAAGAGTTTGAGCAGGCTAAACGCAACTCCTCAGATTTTTTTATACAAATATGTGGTGGAGAACCATACTTTACTCAACATAGAGGAGCTCCTCGTATGATTGGGCGTCATGCTCCTTTTTGTATTGATGCTAAAGCGAGACAAAGATGGTTGGAGTTGTATAAACCATTAATTTTAGAGTTAAAAGAGCAGGGTGTAACTGAAACTTCACTCAATTCATTTTGGTCTTATTTGGATATCTTCTCAATTTGGATGATAAACACACAATAATTAGAAAATAGTAAGCATTTTATAAGGATGTAACTTGTATAATTCCGACCTACCAACAAATGGTGCGGGTTCTTAGCTCAGTTGGTTAGAGCTCTCGGCTCATAACCGAGCGGTCGAGTGTTCGAGTCACTCAGAACCCACCACTCTTCTTTTTAGATAATCACTTACAATATCAGTATGATCAAATACAAGTTTTTTAGACTTTAATTCATCTATTTTTACTATCATTGTCTCTTTGGCATCATCTGCGGCAATTGGCTTTCCATAGGCTTTACAAACATATACAGCAGAAGCAGTATGAAATCTAGGGTCTCTTGAAGGGTTAGAGTAAATACCTAAGAGATATTTTATCTCAACATCAAGAGAAATCTCTTCTCTCATCTCTCTTTTGAGTGCATCTTCAACAGACTCTCCAACATCAACAAAACCACCAGGCAGGGCTAAACCTAAAGGTGGATTTTTTCTCTCTATCAGTACTACACCTTGTAATTTTTCTTGACTATTATATATCTCAACAATTCCATCTGTAGTGAGGTAGGGTGTTTTAGGAGTAAAGGACATATTGTCTTCTTTTATTTTGATTTTATCTATACATAACGTTATTAATGATATTATGAGCAAATTTTTTCCAACATATATCAACTGAAATTTTATATAGATTGTGATGGTTAATTCTACAATAAAGGAGATAGAATTATGATAAAACGCTGTTTATTCCCAGCTGCAGGATACGGTACACGGTTTTTACCTGCTACAAAGGCGATGCCAAAAGAGATGTTACCAATTTTAACAAAACCGCTTATCCAATATGGTGTTGAAGAGGCACATGAAGCCGGATGTAATATTATGGCTACAATCACTGGACGTGGTAAAAGAGCAATAACAGATCATTTTGATTTAAGTTATGAACTTGAACACCAGATTAAAGGAACATCAAAAGAGAACCTTTTAACAGAAATACGTTCTTTAATGGAGACTTGTACATTTACTTATACGCGTCAAAATGAGATGAAAGGTTTGGGTGATGCTATCTATAAAGGTAAAGTATTAGTTGGGGACAGTGCTCCTTTTGCTGTTATACTTGCAGATGATTTATGTGTAAACCCAGATGGTGATGGAGTACTTAAGCAGATGGTGAAACTGTATGAAAAATATAAATGTTCTATTGTCGCTATTATGGAAGTACCAAAAGAACAGGTAAGCAGTTATGGTGTTATTTCAGGTAAAGAGATAGAAAAAGGGATATTTATGATCGACAATATGGTTGAAAAGCCAGATGCAGATAAAGCTCCTTCAAATCTTGCTATTATTGGAAGATATATCCTAACTCCTGATATTTTTGATATTATTAAAAATACTAAACCAGGTAAAAACGGTGAATTACAGATTACTGATGCATTACTTACACAGGCAAAAAAAGGTATGGTTCTTGGATATAAGTTTAAAGGAAAACGATTTGACTGTGGTTCTTTAGATGGTTTTGTAGAAGCGACTAATTACTTTTATAATAATTTACATAAAAAATAACTCTCTTTCTGATAACCCTATTTTGGAAGTCCAAATTTTTGGGTTATCAACTCTCCCTCTTCATTAAAGAAAAGATAATAGAGCAAATCTTTTTTAATACTCAACTCTACTAAATAACGCAATGCTAAATTTGCCTGCAGTGAAGCAATATGCATAACAATAGGTGCTGCGATGCCAGCAGGAGTTTTTGTGATGATTTTAAAGGCATCATTAAAGGATGATTCATCAATAAAACAGACTTGACCATGAAAAGCTTCTACACTTCCATATATCCAAGGAGTGTCAACCTGTTTTGCATAGGTGTTAATATCTCCACGTGTTGGAAGATTGTCTGTTGCATCAATAATTAAGTCAACCTCAATTCTTTTTTTGCTCCACTCTATAAAGTTACATTCATGTGCTATAGCTTTTGTGAATGGGGAGCGTTGTGCAATAATTTGTGCATTTATTTTTGCTTTATTTTTTCCTTCATCACCCAGCTTAAACGCAATCTGCCTGTGGATATTATGCAAGCTCACTTCATCAAAGTCTACAATATGAATTTCTCCGATACCTGTAGCACCCAGAGCAAAGGCAAGGGATGAACCAAGGCCTCCTGCTCCGATAATTGCAATTTTTTTATGCTGAAGAGTTTTTTGTCTCTCTTCTCCCCAAAGTTGAATCTGACGGTGAAAATATTGCATCATGTTTTATCCTTTGTAAGTGTTGTACGCTTATTTATGGCCTCTTTAAACCCCCAAGAACGTCGTGCTTGGACTACTTGCGTATGGCTCATCTCAACTATCATCAACTCCTCTTGGTTGCCCAGATGATTAAGAAGCTCTGCGTTTGGAGAGATTAAAAATGAATCACCATAAAATTGCCATGTGAATTCTTTGTCTTGGTACTCTCCAATTCTGTTTGCACGCAATAGATAACAACTGTGCGTAAATGCTCTTGTCATCGCAAGCGCTTTCCATCTCTCGAAAGATTCAAAAGTAGAGACACTTGGCAGTAAAATACAGTCAATATTTTTATGTTTAAGTGTAGCAAAAAAATCGTCAAAATGAAGCTCAAATCCATTTAATATCGCAAATTTAAAGCCATCTATTTTAAAAGTAAGGGGAGCTTCTATAGGTTTGACTGCGTTTGAAAAGAATTTTTCTTCATTCCAATGTGTATAGTTGATAAGAATTTGTTGTTGATAATAGGAAGTGGAAGCAGGTGAAAATTTTGCAACTGTTTTGTAAACTTTCTCTTTTTTAACAATGATAAGTGGAGCAATTATTGTTAGTTGGTAAGTTGCAGCAAGCTCTTTTAGAATTTTTATCTGATGCAGTCCCTGCTCTTTAATCATCGCAAGAGACATACTCTCCAACTCTTTAAAAAATGGATTAAGAACATATTCCCCTAAAAGAATAAGCTTAACATTTTTTTTATGAGCAACTCGGATGTAGTTGTATAGTTTTGTTGAACTCATTCCCTGAGCATTGAGTTGGAGAACTGCTGCTATCATTGCCCTGTTTTTATCTTTTGAATTTTTATCTGTGCATCTTCGAGGATCTTTTGTGCTTCAGTTAGTTCACGCATCCCTTTTTCATAGGCCTTTACACTGTTTTCAAGTGTAATTTCAGGATTCATTAACGTCTCTAAAATTTTCTTTGCATTGTCTAATTTTGTTTCAAATTTTTCTTTAGCCATTGAGTGCATCCTTTACATATGTATCAAATTTGTCTAACTCTACCAAAAAGGCATCATGTCCATAATCACTGTCAATATCTACATAATTATAATTTTTTTTGCCTATATCTGAGAGTTCATCTGCTATCTCTTGCATCTCAAAGTTTTTAAATAGAATATCATTTTTGAAACTAAGAAGATGTAACTCTGCCGTGATACGTTTAAGAGACTCAGAGAGAGAATCAAAGCCGCGAGCAAGATCATAAATATTTATGGCTTTTGTAATATAGAGATACGCAAGCGGATCAAACCATTTGGTAAAATTATATCCGTTGTACTCAAGATATGATTCTACCTGAAATTTTCCAAAAAGCTCATAGAGACCATCTGTAAGTTTGTAATCTCTGCCAAATTTTTCTCGCATTGATTCATGAGATAAAAAGCTGATATGCCCAGCCATACGTCCTACAGCCATACCGGAGAGACCTTGCTCTTTTAAGACTTCAGGGTCATAATAGCCTTGTCTGAAATCAGGATCATTGAGAATAGATTCCTGCGCGACTTTGTTAAACGCAATAGCCCATGGCTGTGTCGCATGTGTTGTAGCAAGGGCAATGATTTTATTTGCAAAGTTAGGGTAGTGTACAGCAAACTGCAGTGCCTGCATACCTCCCATGGAACCACCGACAATGGCATGAACTCTGTGAATATCCAATCTGTCAAACAAGATGCGCTGAGCTTTTACCATATCTTTGATACTGACTACAGGAAATTTATAACGGTAAGGTTCTTGGTGAGGGTACTGCATGCTCATGGGACCTGTTGAGCCAAAACAGCTTCCAATTACATTGGAGCATATGACAAAATATTTATCAGTATCTATAGCTTTTTTAGGGCCTATAAAACCATCCCACCATCCTGGTTTTGATTCATCTTCATAAAGTCCTGCGGCATGATGAGAACCAGTAAGGGCATGACAGACCACGACGACATTACTTTTATCATCATTAAGAGTCCCATAGGTCTCATAAGTGATATCATAAGGTTCTAAAATACGACCACTCTCTAAGTAGAGAGGGTTTGTAAAATGCTCAGTATGTGTTTGTAGATTTAAAGACAAATGTATAGAACTCCAAAAATTGTTAGTGACATTTTAGCAAAAATCTCTTGTATTAGGCTTCAAGTGCCTGTTTTAAATCTTGGATCAAATCTTGTGAACTCTCTAAGCCGCATGAAATACGGATAAGCCCTTCGGGAACACCGCAGGCTATTAACTCCTGAGTTGAGAGCTGCTGGTGTGTTGTAGATGCCGGATGTGTAATAATGGACTTTGAATCACCAATATTTACAACAAGGGAGTAGAGATTCGTTGCGTTTACAATCTTTTCTGCCTCTTGCAGACTTGCAACTTCAAAACTCAGTAACCCACTGCATAGACCATCTTTAAAATATTTTTGTGCATTTTCATAGTTTGAATTACTTTTTAATCCCGGATAGTTGACTTTTTTTACTTTTGGATGTGATTCTAAAAACTCAGCAAGTGCAAGAGCATTTTTGGAGTGTTCTTTCATTCTGAGTGCCAAAGTTTCCAAGCCCTGTATAAAAAGCCAGGAATTAAACGGTGAAACAACCGCACCTAAATCACGAAGCAGAGAAAGACGAGCTCTGAGTGTAAAAGGAGGCAGTCCAACATCAGTATATACAAGCCCGTGGTATGATGCATCAGGCTGATTAAAATGGGAGTATCTAGGATTATCTTTCAGTTTCTCGATAAGATTTTTACGTTCAACTAAAATACCGCCTATTGCCAAGCCTTGTCCTGTTGTATATTTGCTGGCACTGTGTACAGTGATATCGACTCCAAAATCAAATGGAGAACATATAGCAGGTGTTGCTACGGTATTGTCAACGATTGTTAAAATATTATGTCTGTTGGCAACAGTGGTAATAGCTTCAATATCTGCAACATCAATACTCGGATTTGTTAAAGATTCAAAAAAGATGACTTTTGTTTTTTCATCTATCAAACTTTCAAGTTCTTGAGGTTGATGGACATCAAAAAATCTAGCTTCTATTCCAAAACGTTTGAGCGTGTGTGCACTGAGTGTTAAACTTCCTCCGTATAATTGTTTTGCACATACTATATTGTCTCCGGCCTCTGCTGCGTTTACAATGGCAAAAAAGATAGCACTCATACCACTTGCTGTGGCAATTGCTGCTTCACCACCTTCCATTGCCGCAAAACGTTTCTCAAAAACATCTGTGGTAGGGTTATTCAATCGTGTGTAGATATTTCCAAGTTCTTTGAGTGCAAAGAGATTAGCAGCGTGCTCAACATCGCGAAATTCATAGGCAGTTGTTTGATAAATGGGCACTGCCATAGTCCCCTGTGAGTCTTTGTCATATCCTGCATGGAGTGCTAAAGTTTGTAAATCCATAATAGTTGTGCCTTATGTGTTATTTGTCTTTAATGTTTCATCTTTAAGTGTTTGCAAAAACTCTAAAATATTGCTTTGGTATGCCAAGGTATCTTCATCGTATGTCAAAGCAAGAAATTCCCGTAGAGATTCTACGTCTATTTTTTTTGCATATCTTGGAGCAGCTTTTAGGTCATAAATAATACTTTGTACTAAAGAGTCTATACCCAAACCGTTGTTCTCTTTTACTTTTTGTACCAGTTCTTTTGTAGAAAGAAGCAGTAGATTTGCACGGTCTGTATCATCTTTATAGATTAAAAGACCATGTTTTTTGACGATGATAAAATTATCAACAGTTGCATTTTCATTGGCTGCAATAAGAAGGGCATATACCTTCGCACGAAATGATAAAGAGCCGTGATGATGGACAAATATCTCTCGAAAAGCGTTATAAAAATGATGTTTAATCCTAAATCCAAGTTTCATCGAGATTCCTTATGCGATATTATACATCTAAATGGTATAATTTCAAAAATAAATTTTAAGAGAATAAAGGAATATTTTTATGGGTAGAGCATTTGAATATAGAAAAGCTTCAAAACTAAAAAGATGGGGAGCAATGTCAAAACTGTTTCCGAAACTTGGTAAGGTTATTACGATGGCAGCAAAAGAGGGTGGTACAGACCCTGACATGAATGCGAAGCTAAGAACTGCTATATTGAATGCAAAAGCTGAAAATATGCCAAAAGACAATATTGATGCAGCTATAAAAAGAGCAACTGCCAAAGACAGTGCCGATATGAAAGAGGTGAATTTTGAAGGAAAAGCACCGCATGGTGTACTTCTTTTTATAGAGTGTGCAACGGACAATAATACAAGAACAGTCGCAAATGTTAAAAGTACATTGAATAAAAATGGTGGAGAGATGCTTACAAACGGTTCATTAGAATTTATGTTTTCCCGTAAGGCACTTTTTGAGTTCCCTTTTTCTGATGATATGGATATTGAAGAATTAGAACTAGAACTGATAGATGCTGGACTTGAAGAGATAGAAGCAGAAGATGGTGTTGTATTGGTAACAGCTGATTATACAAGCTTTGGTACGATGAACGAAGCTCTGGAAAAGATGGGTGTAGAGATTACAAAAGCAACACTAGAGCGAATCGCAAATACTCCAATTGAAATATCCGAAGAAGAACATGCTGATGTAGATAAAATCTTAGAAAGATTAGAAGATGATGAGGATGTGCAGAAAGTTTATACAAATTTAGCATAGTAATGTATTTTATAAAAAAGGAATTTGTTAAAACTCTGGAGGTGAAGCAATCAAAATTCATTGCTCACCTTATTCCTTATGATATCTATGAATCAACACTTAAAAAATTACAAAAAGAACATCCAAAAGCAAGACATTTTGTAACTGCATATCGTTATTTAAATGAATATAATCAGGTTGTTGAGCATTCAAGTGATGATGGAGAGCCAAGTGGTACTTCCGGAAAACCATCTTTGATGGTGTTACAGGGTAAAGAACTTATCAATATTGCTGTGATTGTTGTTCGATATTTTGGTGGTACTAAACTTGGCACAGGTGGACTTGTACGTGCATATAGCGATGTAGTAAATTTAGTAGTAGAAAATGCAGAGCTTTTGGAGTATAAAAAAGAGACAAGTGTTATTGTTGTTTTTGACTATAGTGATGTAAGACTTGTAGATTATGAGTGTGAAAAATATGATATTAATCTCGAAGAGAAACTATTTGATGCTAAAGTAGAGTATAAATTACAAGCACCAAAAGAGAGTATCGATAAGTTTTTACTCTCTTTAAAGAGAGTAGTGCAAGTTAGACAATAGCTTTAACGCTATTATCTTCCTTGTACAGCATTCCCCATATCCCACATTGGTAGGAAAATACCAAGTGCAAGCAGAATAACCATAGAGGCGATAATGAGTAGCATAATTGGTTCAATTGCTTCACTTAAACCATCAATGATGGCATCAAAGCGCATTTTATAGTATTCAGCTACCTTTTTGATCATCGTATCGAGCGTACCACTGTCTTCCCCCGCACGAACCATCTGAATAATCATGTTCTCAAAAAGACCGGTTTCTTCAAGCCCTTTGTTTAAAGTTCCACCTTTTTCGACGGTTAACCTGACTGAAAGCAATTTTTTCTTTAAAGGTAAATTGTCAATCATTCCAATGGCAGTATCAAGTGCTTCGGCAATAGGAATACCTGCACGAATAAGCTCTGAAAAAACAAGAGTAAACCGACTTAATGTAGCAAATTTAATAATGTTTTTTATAAGATATGTTTTGAGCAAAAGCTTATGCCAACTGTAGCGGATATGCTCGTTATTGTTAATAGCATAATTAAAAACCACATAGGCAAGAAATAAAAGTGCTAAAACATAAGGTCCAAAGTTGTTAAAAATATATTCTAGTTTTAGCAGTATTAAGGTTGGCAATGGTAATTCTGCATGTAACTCTTCAAAAATGGCTTTAAATTGAGGAACAACATATGAGATTAAAATGGTAAACGCAATAGCCATCGCAATCATTACATTTCGAGGATAAGCCATCGCTTTTTTAAATTTAATAACATTTGCTCTGATTTCTTCTAACATATCTGCAAGCGAGTAGAGTGCTTCATCCAAGTTACCTGTTTTTTCCCCAAGCTGTACCATTGCTATGGTGAGATTTCCCAGTTCAAACCTAAAATTTTCCATAGATGATGAGAGAGAATGTCCTGAGTTGATGTCGTCTGCTATTTTTGAAAAAACGCTTTGAAGCGTTTCATCATTTGTTGCGTTTGCAATTTCATGTAAAGAGTCATGAATAGAGATACCGGCATTTGTCATAACCGCAAGTTGTCTAATAGAGGCAATAAGAGAATCAGGCTTGATTTTTTTCTTTTTTATACTTGAAAGTAAGTTTGTTTTAAATCGCTTTAGCTGA
>Ga0256837_1001111_pt1 | contig 19193 bp, 21 predicted proteins | sample 4562384metaG_FD_185976 | JGI IMG/M metagenome (GOLD analysis project Ga0256837, IMG submission 185976) | Hydrothermal vent microbial communities from Guaymas Basin, Mexico - 4561-384 | ecosystem: Environmental > Aquatic > Marine > Hydrothermal vents | place: Mexico: Guaymas Basin | collected...
TAATTTATGTTATTAATAAATTTACAAAAAATACAATATTAGAGTATAAAAAAAGTGTAATAAAAAAACAAGAAGAACTTAATAAAATTAATAATGATTTGGAAAAAATATTGCAATTCAAGAATAATTAATACAATAATTTATTTAAAAGCAAAAGTATCAAATCATTTAGGTATAATCCGCTTATGACACCATTTAAAGTAAAATCAGATTATGAACCAGCAGGAGATCAACCAAAAGCAATAGAACAATTGGTAGATTCTATTGAAAAAGGTAATAAATATAATACACTTCTTGGAGTAACAGGAAGTGGTAAAACCTATACTATGGCAAAAGTGATTGAAAAAACACAAATGCCAACACTTATTATGACACATAATAAAACTCTAGCAGCACAGCTTTATAGTGAATTTAAACAATTCTTTCCAAACAATCATGTAGAGTATTTTATATCTTATTATGATTATTATCAACCTGAAGCTTATATTCCACGTTCAGATCTATTTATAGAAAAAGATAGTTCTATAAATGAAGAACTGGAAAGATTAAGACTTAGTACAACTGCATCACTCCTTAGTTTTGATGACGTAATTGTAATAGCATCAGTTTCAGCAAATTATGGTTTAGGATCACCAGAAGAGTACAGCTCAATGGTGCAAAAGCTTGAAGTAGGTCAAGAGTATTCGCAAAAAACATTATTACTCAAACTTGTAGAGATGGGATATAAAAGAAATGATCAGTTTTTTGATAGAAGTGATTTTAGAGTAAATGGTGATGTTATTGATATCTATCCAGCATATTTTGATGATGAGTATATCAAAATTGAGTTTTTTGGTGATGAAGTAGAATCTATTACAAAAATGGAGTATATGACAAATAATAAAATTAAACAACTTGATACTATTACAGTATATTCAGTTAATCCGTTTGTTGTGTCAAATGATAAATTAGCAATTGCTATTGATGAGATTGAAAAAGAACTTGATAGTAGATTGGCTTATTTTAAACAAGAGGATAAACTTGTAGAATATCAAAGACTTCAACAAAGAGTAGAATTTGATTTAGAGATGCTAAATGCCACAGGTATGTGTAAAGGGATTGAGAATTATGCAAGACATCTTACAGGGCAAAAAGCTGGGGAAACTCCATACTCATTAATAAATTATTTTGAATCAAAAAATAAAGATTTTTTACTTATAGTTGATGAGTCACATGTGTCTTTATCTCAATTTAGAGGTATGTATTCTGCAGATAGAAGTAGAAAAGAGGTATTAGTAGATTATGGATTTAGACTACCAAGTGCACTAGATAATAGACCTTTAATGTTTGATGAATATATAAATAAAGATGCAAAATTTTTATTTGTAAGTGCTACACCAAATGAGCTTGAGCTTGATTTAAGTAGCGTAGTTGTTAAACAAATTATTAGGCCAACTGGACTTCTTGATCCTATAATTGAGATAAAGCCAAGTACGTACCAAGTTGAAACTTTATTTGATGAAATAAAAAAAGTTGTTGCTAAAAAGCAAAGAGTATTAGTAACAGTTCTAACTAAAAAAATGGCAGAAGAACTTAGTGCATATTATGCAGACTTAGGGTTAAAAATAAAATATATGCATTCAGAGATTGATGCAATTGAAAGAAATCAAATCATAAGAGCTTTAAGACTTGGAGAATTTGATATTTTGGTTGGAATAAATCTTTTAAGAGAGGGATTAGATATCCCTGAAACCTCACTTGTTGCTATCTTAGATGCTGATAAAGAAGGATTTTTACGAAGTAAAACAAGTTTAATTCAAACTATAGGACGAGCTGCAAGAAATCAAGAGGGACGAGTAATTCTATTTGCAAATAAAATTACTCAATCTATGCAATATGCTATTGATACTACAAATCAAAGAAGAGAAATCCAAGATAAACATAATAAAGAGCATAATATTACACCCACTTCTACAAAAAGAATGTTGGATGAAAACTTAAAGATTGAAGAGTATGATGACCTTTATAGTAAAACTCAAAAATTAGAAAAGATGCCAGTATCTGAGCGAAAAAAGATGCTTGTTGAACTAAATTCCAAGATGAAAAAAGCTGCAAAAGACCTACATTTTGAAGAAGCTATTAGATTAAGAGATGAGATAGATAAAATTAAAAAATTATAATTTATAAGCCTCATTTATAATCGTTTTTATATCATCATATAAAATTGGTTTTGTTAGATAGAGATTATATAAGTTTTCATTTATATCTAATTTTCCTCTGGAAGCTGTTATGAATATCACAAATATGTTTGGATTTATCTCTTTTATTTTTTTAATCATATCAATTCCATTTAATTTTGGCATTCTTATATCTGTAATTACTATGTCAAAATCATTTTCTTTTGTAAAAAGTTCAACCCCTTCTTGACCATCTTTACATGTTTTTATAACAGTAAAAAATTTACTTAATAACTTATAAGTACCTTCTCTAATTTGTTCTTCATCATCTACAAATAAAACTTTAAGATGCTGTATTTTGTCTCTAAAAATATTAATATCTTCCATTTATTTTACCTTTTTCTTAATTCTTTCCTATTCATATTTCTCTAGGTAAGATAATTTCAAAACATACACCATCATTTTTATTATAAGCTTTAATAGAGCCTAATAAATTCTTTTCAATAATTGTTCTAGATATATATAGTCCAAGTCCTGTACCATTTTGTTGATTTTTTGTTGTAAAATAAGGATTAAATATTTGATTCATAATATCTTGAGATATTCCAAGTGCATTATCACATATTTTGATATTTATGCTATTTTCAATATCCTCTGTAATTATAAATATTTGTTTTGTTTTTATATTTTTTTCTAGTAATACCTCTTTAGCATTTTTAAGTATATTGATAAATACTTGCATAATTTCTCTAGGATATGTTTTTATTGTTTTAGTTGATTTATAATTTGTAATTACTTGAATATCATTATTTTCCAATGAATTACCTATAACATTAAAAGTATCACTTAAAATTTTATCAATAGTGGTTTCTTCTTTTTCTTTATTTGGCTTGAAAAAATCTTTGAAATCATCTATTGTTTTTGATAATTTTTGAGTTTGGGTTATTATCTCAAAAGCTGTGCCCTTTAAAGTTTCCTTATTTAGTAAGTCCAGTTCAATATCAGCTAAAATATTATTTACTCCCATTGAGATTATACTTAGAGGTTGTCTCCATTGGTGGGCAATCATACTAATCATCTCACCCATAGCTGCATGTCTACTTTGTGCTATCATAATCTCTTCTTGCTCTTTTATCTCTTGTCTTAAGTAAACTTGTTCTGTAATTTCTTGTTTAATACCAAGGTAATTTATTATATTTCCATCACTATTATGAATTGGAGTTATTAATACAGATTCCCAATATTCTTGGCCATTTTTCTTTTTATTTTTAAATACACCTCTCCAAATATGATCGTGTGTAATTTCAGTCCATAATTCACGATATTCTTCATCTTTTGTATATCCTGTTTTTAGAATATTTGGATTCATTCCAATTGCCTCTTTATAAGAATAACCAGTTACTTTACTAAACCAAGGGTTTACATATTCCAATTTTCCTTCAGTATCAGTAATAACTATTGAAATTGGAGAATTTTCTATTGCTGATTTTAGTTTGTAAAGTTCTTGATTTATATTTTTTATTTCTGTAATATCTTCAAATGTTGTAATATATTCTGTATGTTTATCTGTATTTATTTTAGAACAGTGAATTTGAAAATAGTAGTCTTTAGAATCTTTTTTAATTATTGCTATATGTGGCTCATTTGGTGTCGATAAAATATAATCAATCCAGTAAGTATTATTAATATTTTTTTGAATAAAATCAGATTTTTCTTCAAAGAAGTCTGATATACATTGGTGGTCTTTTTTAAAATTATTTAATGTAGTGTACCCTGTAAATTCAAAGAATTTTTTATTTGCATGTTTAATTTTATTTTCTTTAGTTATTATAATAATATTTGGAGAGTTATCTTCTATTGCTTTTGCATATACTAATTCATCTTGCTTCATTTGTTTTTGAAGTAATATTAATTTTTCGTAAATTTTTATTTTATTAGTTAATTGTATTTCATCTATTGGTTTAGTAATATAATCAATAGCACCAAGATCAAAGCCTCTTTTTTGTGATTGTTTATCTTTGTGTATTGCAGTTAAAAATATAAGAGGTATATTTTTTGTTTTATGATTTTGTTTTAGTAAGTTAGCAAATTCAAAACCATCCATTATTGGCATTTGAATATCACATAATATTAAATCGATTTGTTTTTTTAAAAGTATATCTAAAGCTTCATTTGCACTTTGAGCTTTTATAACATTTGATTTTGAACTTATTTGATTGATTAGGAGTTCTAATGAGATAAGATTTGATTGTTTATCATCAACTATTAGTACATTTATATTCATAATAAAGTCCTGAATTATTATTAATTACTTAAATATATTTTATCACAAATGTACCAATAAATATATAAATAAATCTAAAATATTCTCTCATCATAATTTAAACAAAAATTAGATATTATCAGCAAATTAATAAAGGATCTATTTTATGAATAAACGTGTTCTTGTAAAATTTTCAGGTGAAGCTTTAGCTGGTGATAAAGGTTATGGAATTGATACAAAAATTTTAGCCTATATTGCTAATGAAATAAAACAATTAGTTGAAGCTGGTGTTGAAGTTGGTATTGTTATTGGTGGTGGTAATATCATTAGAGGTGTAAGTGCAGCAGCAGATGGTATTATTAAGCGAACTAGTGGTGATTATATGGGTATGTTAGCAACTGTTATAAATGGTATAGCTATGCAAGAAGCCTTAGAGCATATTGGTGTTGAAGTAAGACTTCAAAGTGCTATAAAGATGGAACAAATTGCAGAGTCATTTATTGTTAGACGAGCAAAAAGACATCTTGAAAAAGGTAGAGTTGTAATTTTTTCAGCTGGTACAGGTAATCCATTTTTTACTACTGATACTGCTGCAACTCTTCGTTCAACAGAGATTGATGCTCAAATGTTAATCAAAGCAACAAAAGTTGATGGTGTATATGATAAAGACCCTATGAAATTTGATGATGCTGTTAAATTAGATATTATCAGCTATGATGATGCATTAAAAGATCATATAAAAGTTATGGATGATACTGCAATTGCACTAGCAAAAGACAATAGTTTGCCAATTGTTGTAGCAAATATGAATGAAAAAGGGAACTTACTTGCAATAATCCAAGGTGATTATTCAAAATGTTCAATAGTAAAATAAATTATAAATAAAAGGATAAAAATGAGATTAGAAGAAAGAGTATCAAGAGCTTTAAAATTTGTTAATAATGATAGATATATATTATCATTAGCAGTAGGACAAAGAGCAGATGAATTAAGTAGAGGAGCTAAACCATTACTTGAAACAAATACACAACATATGAAATATACAGATATTGCAATTGATGAAATTGGTTTAGGATTATTAACTATTGAAGGTGTAGTTAACAAATAGTTTAATGGATCTTTTTATACATAATTTAAAATCAGTTAATACAATTGATTTAGCAATTGAGCAGTTGCACTCACAAATTAATATTACTGTAGATATACAAAAAGCTTTAGACTTTTGTATGTTTGCACATAAAGATCAAAAAAGAAAAAGTGGTGAACCATATGTAGTTCATCCAATTTTAGTTGCCGCAATAACTGCACATTTTTCACATGATGAAAGTATGGTAATTGCAGCACTTCTTCATGATGTAGTTGAAGATACTGATTATTCTCTTGAATTTATATCTGAAGAATATGGAGAAGATGTATCAATTATGGTTGATGGTCTTACAAAGATTGTAGAAATCAGAGAAACTCAATTAAATTCATCAAACTCAAATGAAAGATTATTAAGTTCAGCATTGACATTTAGAAAAATGCTCTTAGCTTCAATTAGTGATGTAAGAGTATTGGTTGTAAAATTATGTGATAGACTTCATAATATGCTTACTCTTGATGCTCTTAAAGAGGATAAACAACTTCGTATATCTGAAGAGACTTTAGTTGTTTATGCTCCTATTGCTCATAGACTTGGTATATCAACATTAAAAAACTTTCTTGAAGATTTGTCATTTTACTATTTGATGCCAAGTGATTATGCTGTAATAGATAAATTTATACATAATAATCAACATAAGATTCAAACTACTTTTAATAGATTTATTAGTGATACACAAAAGATTTTAGAAAAAAATGGTTATTGTAAAGATGATTATCAAATTTTTAGTAGAATCAAACATCACTACTCTATATATTTAAAAATGCAAAGAAAAGGTATCTCAATTGAAGAGGTATTGGATCTTATGGCAGTTAGAATTTTAGTAAAAAAACCAATAGATTGTTATAATGTTTTAGGACATATGCATATTGCTTATAAACCATTGATTGCAAGATTTAAAGATTATGTAGCAACTCCAAAAGAGAATGGGTATCAAACTTTACATACAACAGTGTTTCATAACTCTACAATTTTTGAAGTTCAACTAAGAACATTTGAGATGCATGAGGTTGCAGAGTATGGAATTGCAGCTCATTGGATATATAAAGATAGTCAAAATCTTCAAAGTCCAAATCTTAATTGGCTACACTCTTTAGAGTATAGCAATGACGATATAGAAGAATTCTATAGTGATGCAAAACAAGATTTATATAGCGAAGATATAGTTGTATATTCTCCAAAAGGTGATACATTTACACTACCTCGAGGATCAACTGCAGTTGATTATGCATATGCTATTCACTCTGATGTGGGAAAACATGCAATTGAGTGTATTATAAATACAATTAAAAAGCCACTTTTAACAGAACTTAGAAGTAGTGATGTTATAGAGATAATTACAGGTGATATTTCAATTCCAAGATGTAGTTGGATAGAGATGCTTAAGACTTCAAAAGCAATTAAATCTATAAAAATGCTTTGTGCAAGTAGAATAAAAGAGATAGATTATCTAACTGGAAAAAATATTTTAAATACAATTTTTTCAAGATATACAAAAAATATTTTAAAAGATAGAAAATTTGAAGGTCTTCATAAAATACCAAAAACATTGGATTATGCCAAGCATATAAAACGAACTATAGAAAAAGATATAAGAAAAAATGATGGTTTAGTAGCAAGATTAAAAGTTCAATCATTAAATTTGAAACTTTATAAATTTGATAACCTTATGGTAAATTCAAATTTTAATATAAATCATGTAGAATTTGATCATTGTTGTCATCCAAAATTTGGTGATGATATAGTAGCCTTTAGAGAAGGTTCAAATGTAATTGTTCATCATAAAATGTGTGATAGAGCATATGAGATGATTAAAAATGAAAAACAGATGGTTTATTGTACTTGGGCAAAAAATAAATCATATGAGTATAAAATGGTAATTAGTATTCCAAGTACAAAAGGGGAGTTGGCAAAACTTCTTACATACATGTCAAAATTAAATTGTTATATTTTATCTATTGAGTATGGAAAAGATAAATATTCATTGGTACAATATTGTGATATTGAATTTGAAATAAATGAAAAAGATAAACAAAAAGTGCGTTCATTGATAGAAAGAAAAGTTAAAGTAATTGAATTTTTTTCAACAAATGATGCATATAAATAGGATAAATAATGGAAAATATACAAAATAAAGTAGATGAAGCACTAGCTGAGATAAATAGAGGAACAGCTGAAATTATTGATAATGAAGCTATTGAAAAGTTAGTTAGAAGATATTATGAGACTGGTGAAAACTATTATGTAAAAGCTGGGTTTGATCCAACTGCTCCAGATTTACACTTGGGACATACAGTTTTAATTCAAAAACTTGCAACTTTTCAACAATTTGGTGGAATTGTACAATTTTTAATTGGTGATTTTACTGCTACTATTGGAGATCCAACAGGTAAAAGTGAAACAAGAAAAGTATTAAGTGCTCAAGATGTACAAGATAATGCTGTTTCATATAAAGAGCAAGTATTTAAAATACTTGATGAATCTAAAACAAAAGTGATGTTTAATTCAACTTGGTTAAATGAATTAGGAACTGCAGGTATGATATCTCTTGCTTCAAATCTTACAGTAGCAAGAATGCTAGAAAGAGATGATTTTTCAAAAAGATATGCTGCAAATATACCAATTGCAGTAAGTGAATTTACTTATCCATTACTTCAAGGGTATGATTCAGTTGCAATGAATACAGATATTGAGCTTGGTGGTACAGATCAAAAATTTAATTTGCTTATGGGAAGAACTTTGCAAAAAGCATATAATACAGGTAAACAACAAGCTGTATTAATGATGCCAATACTTGAAGGTCTTGATGGTGTTCAAAAGATGAGTAAATCTTTGGGTAACTATATTGGTGTTACTGATAATGCAAATGATATGTTTGGTAAAATTTTATCTATTAGTGATGAGCTTATGTGGAGATATTATGAACTTTTATCAACAAAAAGTTTAAAATCAATAGAAGAGCTTAAAAAAGGTGTAGAAAATAAAACTTTACACCCTAAAAAAGTAAAAGAGATGTTAGCTATGGAAATAGTTGATAGATTTCATGGCGCTGGTGCTGGTGGAGTTGCTGCTGATGAATTTAGTAAAATTTTTGCAAAAAAAGATATACCTACAGATATGCCTTCATTTACATTTGAAAATGACACTTGGATATGTCAAGTGTTGGTTGATGCTAAACTTGTACCATCAACTTCACAAGCAAGAAGAGATGTAAAAGCAGGGGCTGTTAAAATAGATCAAGTGAAGATTAGTGACGATAAGATGAATTTACAAAGCGGAGAGTATATATTACAAAAAGGTAAGAAAAATTTCGCTAAAATAATAATTAATTAATCAGTATGGGAGAAGTAATTTGAAAATTGGTAAATATGAGATATCAAAACCTATAATACAAGGTGGTATGGGTGTTGGTGTAAGCTGGGATAAACTAGCTGGAACAGTTAGTGCTGAAGGTGGTTTAGGTGTTGTAAGTGCTGTTGGTACTGGATATTATCAAAATAAAGCATATTCTCATAAAAATATTCAAGATAAACCACATACTGAAGAGAATTTTTATTCTAGAGATGGATTATTTGCTATTATTAAAAATGCAAGAAAAATATGTGGTGATGCACCATTAGCTGTAAATGTATTATATGCTTCAAATGGATATGGCAATATTGTAAAAGATGCATGTGAAGCAGGAGCTGATATTATAATAACAGGGGCTGGTATCCCTACAAATATGCCAGAATTTACAAAAGATTTTCCTGATGTTGCGCTTATACCTATTGTAAGTAGTGCAAGAGCATTGAAACTTATTTGTAAAAAATGGAAAAGATATGATAAATTACCTGATGCAGTTATAGTTGAAGGTCCACTAAGTGGTGGTCATCAAGGATTTAAATATGATGATTGTTTTAAAGAAGAATTTGCTTTAGAAAATATTGTTCCTCCTGTGATTGAAGAAGCTAAAAATTGGGGTAATATTCCTGTAATTGCTGCGGGTGGAATCTGGGATAAAAGTGATATTGATAAGTATTTAGATATGGGTTGTGCTGGAGTTCAAATGGCTACACGATTTATAGGTACTTATGAATGTGATGCTCATGCAAACTTTAAAAAAGTGCTATTAGATGCAAAAGAAGACGATATTAAACTTCTTAAATCTCCAGTTGGATTACCTGCTCGTGGAGTTATGACTCAACTTCAAGAAAATATTAAAAATAATACTGCACCAAAAGTTGCTTGTATTTCAAATTGTGTAGCTCCTTGTAATAGGGGAGAAGAAGCTAAAGTTGTTGGATATTGTATTGCAGATAGACTAAGTGAAGCTTACGAAGGTGGAGTTGAAAATGGTTTATTTTTTACTGGAGCAAATGGATATAAATTAGATAAAATCATTAGTGTAAAAGAATTAATGGAAAAATTGACCAACGGAGAATAGTATCAATAGGTTTATTTTTCTTTTTCTTTTTATCTTTGGTGCATTATTAAATGCTAATATAGACTATGATGATATTACAGAAAAATTTAATCAATCAAAATTACAATATTTAAAAGCAAAATTAAATGGTAATACCTCTTTAAAGCAAAAGTACTTAAAAGAGGTAATATCATTTGGTAAAAAATTAGAGCTAAATGTAGCTAGATATGAAAAAGAGCTACATAAAAATAAAGTTGCTTCATTATTTGAAGAAGCTTTAAAACCAAAACCTGAAAATACTACAAAAAAAGATAAACCTAAAAAAATAAAACAAGTAAAAACAAAACCTAAAATAAAAAATAAAATACCATCAAAGCTTGAAAAAAAACAATCTTTAGAGATTCAAACAGTATTTGCACAAGATAATCAAATAATTATTAATTTTGAACGCAATATCTCAAAAAAAGATATTAAATTTTTTGAACTTCATTATACAAACTTACATAAAGATGTATATGATATTGTTGGAAATTTTAAAGATGCAAGACCTACAAAATTAACTATAGCTGGTGTAAATAGAATTTATATAACTCAATATAGAAAAAATGTACTAAGAATTATTTTTGCACATAAAAAAAATTTAAAAACAAAGTATGAAATTATCCAAAATCAATTAATAATTACTGTTTTAAATCCAGATAAAACAATAAATAAAAAAAGTAACTTATATGATTTTAGACATTCTAAAATAATTGTTTTAGATCCTGGTCATGGTGGTAAAGATACTGGTGCAATCGGATATAAAGGTTACAGAGAGAAAAATGTTGTTTTAAGTGTTTCAAATAAACTAAAAAATATTTTAAAAAAACGAGGTTATAAGGTTTATACTACAAGAACAAGAGATAAATTTATAACATTAAGAAATAGAACAAAACTAGCAAATAGAAAAGATGCTAATATATTTATATCTATACATGCTAATGCAGCAGCTAAAAAAAGAGTTAAAGATGCAAAAGGTATTGAAACATTTTTCCTTTCACCTGCACGTAGTGAAAGAGCAAAAAGGGTTGCTGCCTTGGAGAATAGATCTGATATGAGAAAGATGGATAACTCATCAAAGAATGAGTTTCTATTTATGACAAATCAAACTAAAATAACAGCATCACATAAGTTATCTATCGATGTACATAGAAATTTATTATTTAATCTTGAAAAGAAATATAAGGGTGTAGTTGATCATGGAGTTAGAGAAGGACCATTTTGGGTTCTTGTTGGAGCACAAATGCCTTCAATTTTGATTGAAATAGGATATATAACTCATCCAAAAGAGAGTCTTAGATTAGTAAATAAAACTTATCAAGATAATTTAGCACTAGGTATTGCTAATGGGATTGATGAGTATTTTGTAAATAATCCTTAATTTGAGCTACTAAAAATATTTGTTTCTTTTTAATTGGAGGTAAATTATTAAGATTAAAGAATTTTACTTTAGAATTTTCCCATGATAAAAGATTGTGTTTTAATGTATCATTTATAAAATATTTATTTAAATTTTGTATTTTATTAGCATTTACTAACCACACTCCTATATCTTTCGTTTCATTTTGTTGTTCAAAATAGTTTTCTAAATCTTTTTCACTTAGTTCTATTGAAGATTCTTCTTTAAATTCTCTAAGTGCAGTTTGTATTTTTGTTTCATTTTTCTCACTTCCACCTTTAAGTAATCCCCATTTTTCATTACTTTGTACTGATTTACATAATAATATTTCTATATTATTTTTATCAATTATTTTATATAAGCATACACCGTAGGCTTTAATTTTACTCATCTATTTGATCCTAATTTAAGTAAAAATATAGTTGATATATAGAGTAATGCAAGTGGAAGAAGTAGGGCGAATTCAGCTTTTAATACATCACCCATAGCAAGTTTATAAAACATAAAAAATATTCCCCATATTACAAGGGTTGTAAATATAGTAATAGAGGTATATTTCGCTGCATTAAAAAATCTGTGATTAATAGTTATAAAATTAAAAAATAGTATTATTAAAGGGATAATTATAAAATAAGAAAATAGCTGATAGTATAATGATGCTTTTATTTTATTTGTATCAACATTTTGAGCATCAAGAAGTTTAATTGCACTTAGTGCATCAAGTATAGAAAAACTTGATTTTGTATCATATACGTTATTTAAAATATCAGGATTAAATCCATCTAGAGTGTTTAATGTTTTTGCATACTTAATACTAATAGCACTATCATCCCAACCGATATTTGCTGGTTTGGTTATAATCTTTGCATCATTTACATACCATTTATTATCTTTATAATTTGCACTTTTTGCAATAATACTTTGTTCAATATCATTACCTTTAATTTTAAATATATGAATACCAGTTGCCTTTTTTTCTAAAGGATGAAGTTGCTTGAAAAATACAAAATAATCATTATATTTTAAAAATAGATCTGATTTGGTATTTGTAAAATACATGCCATCTAATATTTTGCTTTTTTGTTCTGCACTATATGCTAAAGGTGTCATTTGTAGTGCTATAAATATTAAAAGTACAAATGTAGAAACTAATACTATAGGAAAATATATCATTTTTTTACTAGAACCTAATGAAAATGCAGCTACGAGTTCATTGTATCTTACCATATAAACTAAAGTAGTAATCCATGCAAATAATAGTGAAATTGGTATTGTAATACTTAATATAAAAAATCCATTATATAAGATATATAAAAGTTGAAGATTTGCAGAATTAGGTAAGTCCTTAAAATTTTGCATAAAATCTATACCTACAAAAAACAATTCTAATGCCATAAGTATAATAAAAAAATATTTTAAAAACTTACCAATTACATATTTTGTTAGGATATTCATAGTTTCTTCGTATACTTAGATTTTACTTCAATTAAATCCTCTTTTTGTAACGCTTCAATTGCTGTAATAGTATGAGATATAATATCATTTATTTTATCAAATTCCTCTTTTGAGAATTTTGATAAAACAAAAGAAGCAACATCTTGTTTGTTTTGTGGTTTTCCTATACCTATTCGTACTCGTATATACTCTTTTGAACAGTGTGAATCTATTGATTTTAATCCATTGTGTCCACCATGACCTCCACCAATTTTAAATTTTATAGTTCCAAATGGTAAATCTAAATCATCATGAATTACAATAACATTTTGAACTGGTATATTATAGTATTTACAAATTGGTTGTATTGCTTCACCAGAAAGATTCATAAAAGTTTGAGGTTTTACATATATACAATTTTTATATTTTTGAACAATAGCTTTAAAATTTGATTTGTTTATAGGAGAAGTTGATAAGTTTTTGGTTATCTCATCGATAACCATAAAACCTATATTGTGGCGTGTTTGTGAATATTTTTCACCAGGATTACCAAGTCCTGCAATTAAATACATTATTTAACTTTAACTACACCAATTACTGGAACTCTTGGGTCTAAGAAACACTCTACACCTTCAGGAAGTTTAATATCTCTTACTAATACATTATCACCAGTATCTAAATCATCAATTTGGAAATGAAATGATTGAGGTAAGTTTTCAACTGTACATTTAACTGCAACTCTTTTTCTATGGAATGCAAATAGACCTTTATTTTTAAGACCTTTTGGTGTACCCTCAACAGTTACAGGAACTTTATAAGTACATCTAACTCCTGGTTGTGCTACCATCATATCAACATGTAATAATTGATTTGTTAATGGATCTTTTTGGTACTCTTGTACTACAACTTTAAGTTGTTTGTCTCCAACTTTTACATCAAACGCTAAATCTTCTTTTTTCTTCATAAATCTAATGAAATCATTTAATTTAAACGCAGCGTTTATATTTTCTAAACCTTTACCATAAATGTTAGCAATTAGATAACCATCTCGTCTGTATGATTTTGTTGCTTGTTTTACGATACTATCTCTAAGTATTCCTTCTAACATTTTGTTTCCTTTTTTTAATTTGAACCGCGATTTTACTAAATTTTTGATTAAGCTTTGTTTAAATAGAGAGTTTTTTTAGAGTTAGTAGGGCATCTTTATAAATTGGTTCATCAATAAAACCGTATTTTTCATCACTAAAACCTGTGTTACCTTCTTCTTTTTGTTTTTCAAACATATTTTTTATATATTTAGCTTTTTGAATTTCTGCTTTAGAAACTTTAAATATATTATTTACAATTTCTACTTGAGAAGGGGATATACAACCTTTAGATTCAAATCCCATATCTCTTTCTTTTATACACCATAATTCAAATTCTTCTAGATTTTTATAATCTTGATAAATAAATGATATTGGATAAAGCCCAGCAATTTTACTATCCACTAAAAATTTACTTAAAATATAATCAATTGTGGGATTATCTAGATTTAAAATATTTTGATTGATATTTAGTGATTCAAGAAGATCCAAAATACCAAGATAGACAGTTGTAACTCTTTTATCAATTTTAAACTTTGATAAATAATTTAATGCTTGTTTTGTCTCTATACTTAAGTGTATTTGTATATCTTTGTGTATTAAATTTAAAGCTAATTCAATATCTTTTATGGTATTGATTTTTGGTACTCGTATAGCATATGGTTTAATTTGATTTATTAGTTGTATATCTTCTATTCCACACTCATCTAAAGAGTTTATTCTTACAACAATTTTAGTATTATTGTAAGTATTGTTCTTTAAGTGGTTATATACTAATTTCCTTGCATATATTTTATCATGTACAGCATCTTCAAGATTAATTATTGCTATATCACATTTTAGATTTTTTATATTATCTAAGTGTTTTTGCTTATCTCCTGCAACCATAAGTGCTGAGTTTATCATAAGTTTGAATCCAGATTTTTAATATAAAAAAAGATTGAATCTAATTCATCATCAGTTAAAAAATATGTTGGCATTATTTTTGATTTATTCTTTTTTACTTTTACTTTTTTATAGAATTTTTCTTTTGTAAGATTTGTAATATTTGGGGCTGTAATTTTATGGATATTTTTATCTTTATCTTTATATAAAGCTATAAATGAACCTTTAGCATCTTTACCATGACATTTATGACATCCAATACCTCTTGGATTTTCATACAACATTTGACCGTATTCAAATTTTGTTATAAATGAATTATCAATTTTTTCTTGAGCTAGACTAAGCGTAGCAATTAGTGCAATAAATATAGAAATTCTAAGCAATACTATTTAACCTTTATATAAAAACTTTTTAGATATTATATCTAGCTAAAAATTAATATAAGGTTTAGGTACAAATGCAAATTCTTGATGGTAAAGCACTTTCAAATAAGATAAAACAAAAAGTTAAACAAGATGTACAGATATTGCAAGAGCAAAAAGAGGTAACTCCAGGTTTGGCTGTAGTATTAGTTGGAGCAGATCCAGCTAGTGCAGCGTATGTAAATATGAAGAGTCGTGCTTGTAAAGAAGCTGGTATATATTCAATTGTTCATGAGATGCCAGATACTATATCTCAAGAAAATATCTTAGAGATAATAGCAATGATGAATGAAAATCCGAATATTGATGGGATTTTAGTACAATTGCCTCTACCTAAGCATATAGATACAACAGCTATACTTGAAGCGATTGATCCAGCTAAAGATGTAGATGGATTTCATCCATATAATGTAGGAAGAGTAACTGCAGGATTAGATGGATTTATCCCTGCAACTCCTTATGGTATTATGGAGATGTTTAAAGAATACAATATAGATTTACAAGGTAAAGATGTATGTGTAGTAGGAGCTTCTAATATTGTTGGAAAACCACTTGCAACTTTGCTTTTAAATGCTAATGCTACTATTGATGTATGTCATATTTTTACAAAAGATTTAAAAGCTCATACTTTAAGAGCTGATATAATTTGTGTTGGTGTTGGTGTTGTAAATCTAATAAAAGAGGATATGGTAAAACCTGATGCTATAATAGTTGATATTGGTATAAATAGATTAGAAAATGGGAAATTAGTAGGTGATGTAGATTTTGATAATGTATCGCCAAAATGTTCTTATATTACGCCTGTTCCAGGTGGAGTTGGTCCTATGACTATAGCCATGTTACTTCAAAATACAATAACTGCAGCACAGAAAAGAAAGATTAAATAGATGGTAAAAAAGATTTATAACTGGTCTACAACTTGGACTGGTACGGTAGTAATTGTATTATCTATTATATTTTTTATTGCACAAGCATTTGTAATTCCTAGTGGAAGTATGAAAAACACTTTATTAATAGGTGATATGCTTTTTGTAAAAAAATTCTCTTATGGTATTCCCACTCCTAGAATTCCTTGGATAGAGGTAAAAGTATTTCCAGATTTTAATAATAATGGACATTTAATAGAGGGTAGCAAACCACAAAGAGGTGATATTGTTGTATTTAGATATCCTAAAAATGAGTTAATTCATTATGTAAAAAGATGCGTAGGACTTGGTGGAGATATTATTGCTTTACAAGATAAACATCTACTTATAAGTATGCATGAGGGTGAAGATTATATGAAAAAAAATTACCCAATTGATCAACTTGTACAAGCCGGTGGTAAAATGTGGGTTGTAGATCCATATAGAAAAAAATACCCTGGTATACATAATGATCCTCAAGTAGTTCAAAATGGTATGAATCCAGAAAAACTTTTTAATATGATTCCAATACAAGTTCCAAAAGGTGAATTTTTTATGATGGGTGATAATAGAGATCATAGTAATGATAGTAGATTTTGGGGAACAGTTCCATATAAATTTATTGTAGGAAAACCATGGTTTGTTTATTTTTCTTGGGATAAAGACAAAAATATTAGATGGGATAGAGTTTTTAGATCTGTAAAAGATTTAGAGCAAGAGATTAATTATAAAGATTTACAAGTAAAAGGGATATATTAATGAAATATTTTATAGCAAGTGATCATGCTGGAGTTAGAATAAAAACTTTTGTAAAAGAGTTATTTGAAAAAAAAGGGCATGAAGTAGTAGATTTAGGTCCAGCAAATACAGATCGTGTAGATTATCCAGATTTTGCAGCAAAAGTTTGTCAAAGTGTTATTAAAAATGATAGTTCAAAGGGTATATTAATCTGTGGTACAGGACTTGGAATGAGTATGAGTGCAAATAAATTTGATGGTATAAGAGCAGCTCTTTGTCACAATGAGTACTCTGCAGCTATGGCAAGAGAACATAATGATGCAAATGTACTTTGTTTAGGTGAACGAGTAAGTGGTGAAGGTATGATTGAATCTATTATTGATGCTTGGGATTCTCATGAATTTGCTGGTGGTAGACATGCAGGGCGAGTTGAAAAAATCAATCTGCTTGGAAGCTGTAGGGTATAATTATGACAAGAGGTGTACCACAAGATGATTGGGTAGCATATACTGTTGTATTAGTTGTAGTTGGAGCAATGATGCTTGGAAAGTATCTTTTAGTAAAAGGTGATGCACCAATTAGTGAAGTGATTGAAGAAGATATTGAAGCATTTGAAGAAGAAGTAGAACATATTAAACATGTAGTAGAAGATGATATTAAAATTGTAAAAGAAAAATTAAAATGATAAATCCTAAAATTATAGAATCAATTTTTTCTTCAGCATCAATTCAACGATGGAATGACTACCCAAGAATGGTAGAACTAGTTGAACTAGATAAACAAGCACATAAATTTATTATTGCATTTTTTATTGCAAAACTTGAAGATGATATAAATTATACACATTTAATAGAAGCTGGATTATTTGAATTTTTAAGAAGAGGAATTGTTACAGATATAAGACCTGATGTTTTTAGAAAAGCTTTACAAAAAAAAGGTAAAGAGATAAATCAATGGGTAATAGGTAAACTAGAAACATCACTTGAAGATATAGATGGAGGTAATTTTTTACAAAAATTCAAAGATTATTTAAACGATGATACAATGTATAAAAAAGAGCGTTTTATACTAAAAGCTGCTTCATATTTATCTACTAGATGGGAATTTTCTATAGTTTATCAAACTAGTGCATTTTTGAATGATATTGATGAAGTAAAAAAAGAAGTGGAAGAAGAGATTGAAGATTATTATGAACTAATTGGTGTTCGTAAAATTGCTCTAAATAAAAAACTATCAAAAGTTATTGATTTAAGTGGTAGGCTACGATTTCAAAAAAGATGGGCTCAAACGCCACGTATCCCAGAAACTTCAGTTTTAGGACATATGTTAACAGTTGCAATTTTTGGATATTTTTATTCACTGAAAATAAATGCTTGTGATAAAAGATTACAAAACAATTTTTTTACAGCACTTTTTCATGATCTTCCTGAAGCACTAACAAGAGATATTATATCTCCTGTTAAATATAGTGTAGATGAATTAGCTGATATTATTGCTCAATTTGAAGTTGATCAAATCAAAGATAAAATTTTGCCATATGTTCCAGATAATATGAAAAAAGAGTTCTCATATTTACTCGGTATGGATAATAATGGTATAAAAGATGAATTTGAAAATAAAATAAATCAAGATGATAATATACAAGTAGTAGAGAATCTTGATAAATATAATAGTGATAAATATAATGTGATTGATGGAAAAGCATTAAAACAATGTGATAAATTAGCTGCATTTATAGAAGCAAGTTTATCTATATCTCATGGAATTAAATCAAAAGAGTTAGTAAATGGTAAAAAACAAATTTTAGAGGGGTTGACAACTATATCTGGAGTTGATTTTGCTAAATTAGCTTGTCAAATTGATGAAGAATTTGGAAGTACTGGACAAACACAAACTAAAATGGATTTATAATATAGAAATAAGTTAATAATTTTAAAAGACTTTAAAAGATATTATTAGTATATATAATAATAAAGGCTTAAAGATGAAGAAAATAATTATTTTATGCTTTTCTATATTACTTCTTTTTACATCATGTAGTTCAAAATATGATGAGCGTTTAAAAGTTTCTACAACAAATTGGATAGGGTATCTTCCTCTTATTTATGCAAAAGAAAAAGGTTGGTTAAAAGAGTTAAATATTAAATTATTAACTGTTTCATCTTTAGCAGAAAATATGTACTTATATAAAGCTGGAAATTCGGTTTAATATATTTTTCTGGTGCTTAAATAATTACTTTATCTTATAATTACTTAAATATTCATCTACTAATTTAAACCTCAATTCTTTACTAATTCCAGTATGTACATTTATCAAC
>Ga0256837_1001112_pt1 | contig 19188 bp, 10 predicted proteins | sample 4562384metaG_FD_185976 | JGI IMG/M metagenome (GOLD analysis project Ga0256837, IMG submission 185976) | Hydrothermal vent microbial communities from Guaymas Basin, Mexico - 4561-384 | ecosystem: Environmental > Aquatic > Marine > Hydrothermal vents | place: Mexico: Guaymas Basin | collected...
CGGAGATGCTTTTGTAAAGCTATCCGATATAGGGTTATGGTCTAATCCTGTAAAGATTAACCCTTTACAAACAATTCCTGTTAAAGTGTATAATTGTGTATAGTTTTTATGGAATTGATGACCTGATGATTTATATTTAATAGATACCAAAAAATGGGAAAATTTAAAAAGAATAATAAAAGTTACAAGAGAAACTAAAATACTCAAAACTAATAAATTTTCAAAAGAGATTAGTTATTACATTTCATCAGCTACATTATGTGCAAAAGAATTTAATAAAGGTATTAGATTACATTGGAGTATAGAAAATTCCTTACATTATGTAAAAGATGTTACATTCAATGAAGACAAATTAAAAATCAAAAAAGGAAATGCTCCTGAAATTTTTTCTCTTATAACTAATCTAACTATAAATGCTTTTAGAAATTCAAATTATACTTCAATAAAAAGTGCAATTAGATTATTATACCAATTAAGAATTAAACAGAAACCATATAAAATGATAAAAATACTAAAATATAGGGTTTTTCCGTGATTTTAAGGTCTTTAATCATATTAGTATTGGTATTAGGAGGTGAAATTAACAAATTGATTAAATTATTTTCATAGCATTCAATAGCCGTGATAAAAAATTAACATTAAAGGAAAATTTAAAAAATTTATAATATAATTTGAAAAAAGGAGTTGTATGAAATATACAAAAATATCTGTTTTTATCCCTAATGTTGATAATTTACCATTTTTTTTAGGCTCACAACTTCGTGGTGCTTTTGGATATGGTCTTAAAAAAGTTGTTTGTATCAATCCAAGTTTTAAATGTGATGGGTGTTTTGCTAAGGATAATTGTATCTATTATGATTTTTATGAAGATAAAAATAAATTTCATAAATATAGATTTGATTTTGAACTTGCTCCTAAAACTTACAGATATAATCTTTATCTATTCAATGAGGCTACAAAAGAGCTTCCTTATATAATTTCTGCTATTCATAAAACTATTACTGAATTTGGCTTTGGAAAAGATAGAAAAAAATATAATTTCTTTACTATTAAAGTAAATGATAAAATGGCATTTGATGGAGAGGAGTTTTCTATTCCTGAAAATAATATAAAAGAATTTTTAAATACAGATTATTCAAAAAATATAACAATAAATATAAAAACTCCACTTAGAATAAAAAGAGATGGAAAATTGATAAAAGATATAAAACTTTTTGATATTGTAAATTCAATTTATCAAAGAGAAAGAAATTTAAATGATTTAACTTTTTCAAAACTTCCATTTACTCCACAAGGAAATATAACTTTTTCTCTTAAACATCAAAATCTTACAAGATATTCAAATCGCCAACAAACAAAAATGAAAATTGATGGAATGATAGGAAAGATTGAAGTTCAAGGAATTGATGAGAAAAGTTATAGGTATTTAAAACTTGGAGAGATTATAGGAGTAGGAAAATTAACTACTTTTGGATTGGGTAAAATTAAAATTATAAATAATTAAAGGAGAAAAAAATGAAAGTAATATATTTTGATTCTTATAAAGAAAAAAAATTTGATAAAAGATATGGAAGTATCAAAAATGACTTAGATAAAATAGAAAATAAACTAAAATTAGCAAAATCTATGCAAGAAGTATCTTTTTATCAAGATATTTCTAATAGAAAAAAAATTATTAGATTTTCAGATAGTCAAGGTGGATTTAGATTAGCTTTGTTTTTTTATGATGATTGTTGCTTATTTATAGATTTTGAAAAAAAACAAACATTAGAAGCTAAAACATCAGAAGTTTTATTTGAAAATTATAAAGATGAATTTTTAATTGATTATATTATTAAAAATAAGCCAAAAGAAAAAGTTGAAAAAATAGATTTAAATGATTATAAAAGTTTGCTTGAATTAACAGATGAAAATGAGTATGGAGAGATATGTTTTGAAAGTAAAAATTTTTCAAATTCTCTAAATAGTAGAGAAAAAAAAGATGTTTTTAATTTGTTACAAAAATATATTGTGGATTATAAAGAAAATGAAATTTATTATCCTTATTCTACTATTTATATGATAGAAGATAAAAAAGAAAAAGTTTTTTATAAGTTATTTATAGATGATGAGATAAGTGTTGTATTTTTACTTAATGAAGATGATGATTTTCAAACTATTGATAAAATAACTTCCAAAGATGAACTGCTTAAAAAAGCTGTAAAATCATATCCATTAGAGATATTTTTAGAAGAAAGTGAAGATTGGATTGAATATATTGTTAAAAATTCTGATGGAAATATAGCACTTTCACCAGAAGAAGAAAATATTTTAATAGAATTAAAATCTTATTCAAGTGAGCAAAAATATCCTTTTTTTATAAATGGAAGAGCAGGGAGTGGGAAAAGTACAATTTTACAATATCTATTTGCTGAATATGTAGTTGAATTTTTGAAATTAAGCCAAAATAAAGAATTAGAATATACACCTTTATATTTAACTTATAATGATAGATTAAAAGATAAAGCGATAGATAAAGTAACAAGTATAATTTTAGCAAAAACAAAAAAAGATATTCGGGAAAAACTTAATTTAACAAATAAAATAGCTATCCAAAGGCAAATAGAAAAATACTTCAAAACATTTTCTTCAAATGAAGGATTTAATTTTTTAGAGGAGTTATTATATGAAAATAAAAAAGAAAATTCCTTAAAAAGTGCTACAAAAATTTCTTTTGAAGAGATAAAAGAATATTTTAGTAATTTAATAAAACGAAAAGGTAAAAAATTTAAAAATTATACTCCTGAACTCATTTGGTATGTTATTAGAAGTTATATAAAAGGAAGAGGAGTTATTGAAGATGATAAATTACAACCTTTGACTCCTAATGAATATAAAAATTTAGATAAAAAATTAAAAACCATAAAAGAGGATTTTTACGAAACTATTTATAAAGAATTTTATAATACTTATCAAAAATATTTAAAAGATAAAAATTTATATGATGATTTAGATTTAATTTTTGAAATTTATAAACAAAAAGCATTTGATAAAAAATATAGTGTTATTTTTTGTGATGAAGCACAAGATTTTACAAAAATTGAATTTGATATGATTTTAAATTTAAATATCTTTTTAGATGATAATATAAAAATAGATAATTTAGATTCTAAAAATATTCCTATTGTATTTGCTGGAGACCCATTTCAAACTATAAATCCTACGGGATTTAGTTTTGAGTATTTAAAAGCATTAGTTTATGAAGTATATTATAAAAAAGGGATTAAGACTCAATTAAATTATAAAGAATTACAATTCAATTATCGTTCAAATGATGATATTATTAAATTTTCAAATCTTATTCAAACATTAAGAGGAGTTGTTTTTAGGGATAAAAATATTGCCCTACAAACAAGATGGTTAGATAATTTTTCAAATCAACATAGTATTTTATATTTTGATAAAAATTTAGAATTAGAAAATACAAATAATTACCATTATCAGTTTATATTTCCAACAAACAAAAAAGAGTGTTTTCAAGAAAATGATTTTATTTCTACAATTGAAAGATTAGATATACCTATTGATGTAAAAGGATTAGAATATCCTATGGTAGTTTTGTATGGGTTTGGGGATTTTTATATAAATAACTATGAAAATATTTCAAATTTTATAGAAAACTCTTTTAGTGATAAAGAAGTTGCTTTACCTTATGAATATTTTTTAAATAATTTTTATGTAGCAATTACAAGAGCAAAGGAAAAAATAATTATTATAGATTCTATAAAAGCAAAAGAAGAATTTTGGGATAAAATAGATATTGATACATTATATAGTAAATTTAAAGAATTAAATCAAAATATTACAAAAGATGAACTTTTATCGTTTAAAGATGGAATGAATACAGATTTAGATTTAGATGAAGAAACAGAGATAGCTTATACTATTGATAGATTAAAAACAGAAATCTTTGAAAGATATGATGACGAAAAAAATAAAACTTTAATATTAAATGAAATAGAAAAAGTTTTAAAAATTAAAGAATTAAATGAAGTTTATAGCTTAATTTTATCAGGACTTAAGGCAGAAAATAATGAAAATTATTTAAAAGCTGTAAAATCTTTAATGAAAGCAGCTAATAAAGCGAAAAAAAACGGAGAATTATCAAGAAGTCAAATTACATATTTAATGAAAAAAGCTTTTAATAATCTTTTAAGAAGTGTGCAGTTAGAAGATAAAGTAACTTTAGAATTATTAGAAGAATATAAAGATGAATTTAAGTCATTGAGTATCAAAAATGAAGAAAAAGTTATTTTATTGGAAAAATTTTTAAATTTAAAATATACTGAAACATTAGATTATCTAATTGATAGTTTCGATGTAAGGGATAGAAATGATATTTTAACTTTTATTATTTTTAAAGCCCTTAATAATGTAGAAGATTATGAAATAGCAGATTATTTAAAAGAATTATTTAATAAAGATTTTATAGATAAAAAAGAGATTATTGATGTTATAAAATCAAGATTGGTTAATAAAAATTATAAATCTTTAATTAAAGTTTTTTCTATTGAAGAATTACAAAAAGAGTATAAAGATGTGTATTGTCAAATAAATTTAGAGATAAATAAAAATGATATAGATTGTTTAATCCATTCAAATCAGATAGAAAAAGTTATCTCTTTAATCAATTCAACAAATATAGATATAACTAATTATTATAGACAAATTTTATATTACATCTCAAAAACTAAAACTTTTGAAGTCTTAGATAATTTAGAATTAAATTTAGTTATCAATAACTATTTAGAATTTTTTAATGAATTTGATATTAAAATATGGGAATGGATAATTATAAATGTATTTAATAATAGAGATAATATAGAATTTAATGATAGAATTTTAAAAATTTCAGAATTTTTGGAAAATAGTCTTGCTAAGAAAGAGTTAATTGAGCATTTAAAAGTTTTAACATCTATTTTAACTATACAAGAGGGAGAATTTAGACATAAAGAGTTATTTAATACTTTATACTCTTATTTAACAACACTTTCAAATTATCCAATTTGTGATACTATTGTTTCTCTTGAAAAAACTATGAGTTTATTAGAAGAAAACGATATTGTTAAAGTTTTAATGTTTTATAAAAATTATTTACAAGATAGAAAAAATAAATATAAAGGTTTAGTAGGTTCAAGATTTATAAAATTAAAATATGAATATGATAAATTTGATAGAGCAAGATATAATAAAACTAATGAAGAATGGTTTGAATTTGTAAAAACAAGAGTTAAATTTTTAAAAGTAGAGAGTGATTATTTTATAATGAGAAGAATACCTGCTAGATTAAATAAAGAATTATGTGAGAAAGTAAGAAATATAAAATTAGTGGATGAAATCTATCAAAAAATTATCAATGAATTTAAAAAAGAGGAAAATGAAAAAATAGATGAAATAATTCAAAAAAATGATGAAAAATTACAAGAGAATGAAAAAAATAAAGTAAAAGAAAATAAAGAAATAGCAGAAACAAAAGAAAATGAAACTTTGCCTCTTTCAAAAGAAAATGTAATTGAAGTTTTAAAAGAGACACAAAAAATTATATTTAAAAATAGAAAATCATTTGATGATACTGAAATTATGGAATTGTTTAATACAATTTCTGGTATTAAAAATTTAGTAGATAGTTTGATGATGAAATAGTTTTTTTGATATAATTAAGAAAAGGAGAATAAATGAGAGAATTTAATTTAGATGAAAAGTTAAATCAAATAATTGAATTATTTGAAAAAAAATTTGATGAGAAGTTTATTTATGATGAAATAAAAGAAAAACAAATAGATAAATTGCATAGTGAATTACAAAGGTATAAACAAGATATAGTTTTTAAAACAATGAAGCCATTAGTTCATGGAATTATTTATATGTATGATGATTTAGATAAAATGATTCAGAAATATAAAAATTCTAGTGATGAGTTATCACCTGAAAAAATGTTAAAATTTTTAGACTCTTTGAGAGAAGATATTGAAATTTTATTAGAAGAAAATGGAATAAATAGTTTTAAAGAAGAATTAAATACAAAATTCAATCCTAAAAGACAACAATTAGTAAAAAAAGTTCCAACAGAAGATAAAGAAAAAGTTGGAGAAGTTGTAGAGTCAATAAGAGTTGGTTTTGAAACAGCAACTGACTTAATCAAAAAAGAAAGAGTAGCTGTATATGTGTATGAAGACAAAACAAAAGAAAAACTTGAAAAATTACTAACAGAATTAAAAAATCTACAACAAGGAGAAAAATAATGGAAAAAGTATATGGAATAGATTTAGGAACAACTTATTCTTGTATAGCATATGTAGACGAACACGGAAAACCAGCAGTAATCAATAATAGTGAAAATGAACTTACAACACCATCTGTTGTTTATTTTGAGAGTGATAATAACATCGTAGTAGGAACAGAAGCAAAAGAAGTAGCAGAAGTTTATCCAGAGCAAGTGGTATCAACTGTAAAAAGAGTGATGGGTGATAGTGATTGGAGATTTGAATACAATGGGAAAGAATATACTCCACAAGAAATTTCATCTTTTATTTTAGAAAAAGTAGTAAAAGATGCAGTTGAAAATGTAGGAGAAGAAATTAAAGATGTAGTTATTACGGTTCCGGCTTATTTTGGTGTAAATCAAAAAGAAGCAACTAAACAAGCTGGAGAATTAGCAGGATTAAATGTTGTAGCTATTATTCCAGAACCTACAGCTGCAGCTATTTCTTACGGGATAGAAAGTAATGAAAATGAAGTTGTAATGGTGTATGATTTAGGTGGTGGAACTTTTGATATTACTGTAATAGAAGTAAAAGATAAAGGTATAAATGTAATTGCTACTGATGGAGATCATCAATTAGGTGGAAAAAATTGGGATGAACGATTAGCAACTTATTTTACACAAGAATTTGAAAACGAAATAGGAGTTTCAGCAGAAGACTTACAAAATGATATGGAAACTTGGCAAGAACTTTTAAATCTTGCAGAAAAAACAAAAAAATCATTATCAGCAAAAGAAACAACAAAAGTAAAAGTAACTCATGATGGTGATAAAGCTACTTTTGATTTAAGTAGAGAAAAGTTTGAAGAAATAACTAGTGATTTATTAGAACGAACAATTACTTTAACTGATTCAGTATTAGAAAAAATTAAAGAAAAAAATATAGAAAAGGTTGATAAAATTTTATTAGTAGGTGGTTCTACTTATATGCCACAAGTTAGAAATAGATTAGAAAATTATGGTATAGAAGTTGTTGTTCATGATCCAAATCAATCAGTAGCAAAAGGAGCAGCTATTTATGGTTGGAAATTAGGACTTCAAGAAGAAATTAAATATAAAATTGCAGAAGAAACAGGGGAAGATGTTGAAAATATCAATTTAGATGATGTTGAAAAAGAGCAATTACAAGAAGCACAAAAAGAAGTATTACAACAAAATGGTTTAGGAGCTTTACCAGGAGCTAAAAAAATAATAGAAACAAAAATTAAAAATGTAACGGCAAAAAGTTTTGGTATTCAAGTATTAGATGTTTCTGAAAATGAGAAAGTTGCTAATTTAATTAAAGTAGATGATGAAATACCAACGACTTTTACTCAAATATTCCCTACTGCTTATGATGACCAAGAGGGAGTGGATTTGATTTGTTATGAAAACACAGAAAAAGTAGGGACAGAAGCTTTATTAGACTTAGATACATCAGTAGAATTAGGAAGAGCTATATTAGAATTTGAACATTCTTTACCACAAGGTTCGCCAATAGAAGTTACATTTTCTTTGTCAGAAGATGGATTATTAAAAATTTATGCAAAAGATTTAACTACAAATAGAGATATTGAAGTTGAGTTTCAAACAGAATCTATTTTAAGTAAAGAGGAGTTAGAAGAAGTAAAAGAAAAAAGAAAAGCAATTAAAGTATCATAAAAGGAAAAAAAATGGCAGTAGTAGGGATAGATTTAGGAACTACAAATTCAGCGATTGCTTATGTAGATAGTTATAAAAAACCAATAATTATTAAAAATGCAGAGGGAGAGAGTATTACACCTTCTGTGGTATGTTTTGATGGAAGTTCAATTATTGTAGGAGATGAGGCAAAAGAATTACAAGCATTAGGGACATATGAAGTAGCTGCTTTTTTCAAAAGACAAATGGGAGATGATACATTTAGTTTAGAAATAAATGGAAAAAGTTATACAGCTACTGATTTATCAAGTTTTGTATTAAAAAAATTAAAACAAGATGCTGAGGATTTTTTAGGAGAAAAAGTAACAGATGTTGTTATTACAGTTCCAGCTTATTTTAAAGATAAAGAAAGAACAGCAACAATAGAAGCTGGTAAAAAAGCAGGATTAAATGTTTTACAAGTAATAAATGAACCAACAGCGGCAGCAGCAGCTTATGGAATAAAAAACACTTCTTCAAATCAAACAATTTTAGTATATGATTTAGGTGGAGGAACATTTGATGTAACTATTATGAAAATAGGGGCAAATGATATTCAGATTCTAAATTCCACAGGAGACTATCAATTAGGTGGAAAAGATTGGGATGATAGGATTATATCTTATATAGCACAACAATTTAATGATGAATTTGGAGAAGACCCATTAGAAGATGCAGAATCAGTAGCAGATTTATTAGTTCGAGCAGAAACAGCAAAAAAACAATTAACAAAAAGGAATTCTACAAATATAAGTATTTCACACGACGGAATGAAAGGGAGATATACTCTTGATAGAGATACATTTGAAAATATAACAGCTGATTTAATGGAAAGAACAATATTATTAACTCAACAAGCTTTAGATGAAATTAATCTTACTCCCTATGATATAGATAACATCTTATTAGTAGGTGGTTCTACAAGAATGCCTATGGTTCATAAATTTATAGAAGAAAGATTTAATAAAAAACCTTTAATAGGTGTAAATGTAGATGAAGCAGTAGCATTAGGAGCAAGTATAGTCGCTTATGAAGCAACTCAACCAAAATTTAGCTTAGGTGGTAAAAAAATCAAAGATGTAACAAATCATACATTAGGAGCGATAGCAATTAGTGAAGATAATACAAAATATATAAATAGTTTTATTTTAACAAAAAATACTCCTATCCCTTGTAAAGAGAAAAAGAAATTTCAACATAGAGTTTCAAAAACAAATAATAAATTAGAGATTTTTCTAACACAAGGGGAGAGTGATGTTCCAAATGAAGTAGATTATTTAGGGCTTTATGTAGTAGAAAATATTCCTACAAATAAAAGAGTAGTAGAGATAGAAATAGAATATGAATACGATATTAGTGGGGTTGTAAATGTATCTGCTTATTTAGAGGGGATGAAATTACCTATTCAAAAATATCCATTACCTGATGATATCCCTGATAGATTTATGTTGCCACCAGAACAAAATCAAGAAGTATTCCCAGAGTTTACAACGGTATATTTAGCTTTTGATATCTCTGGTTCTATGAGTGGAAGACCATTAAAAGAAGCTAAAAAAGCAGCAAAAAGTTTTGTAAAAAATATGAATTTAGAATATAGTGCTATTGGGTTGATAGTATTTTCAGATGAAGTTCATTTATCATTGATTGCTAGTCAAAATGAAAGAAAAATTTTTGATGCTATAAGTGATATAGAATGTTGTGAAACTGGTTGTTGTAATGATGCTGACCCTTTTGATACAATTTATCATCAATTAAATAATGTTGAAGATAGAAAATTTGGAGTTGTGTTAGCTGATGGAGTGTGGGTACATCAAATTGAAGCTATTGAAAAAGCAAAAGAATGTCATAAAGTTGGGATTGAAATAGTTGCTATTGGTTTTGGTGGGGCAGATAAGGAATTTTTAAGAGATATTGCTTCAAGTGATGAAGGAAGTATTTTTACTACTGAAAGTGGATTAGTTGAAACATTTTCTACAATTGCAAAAGAGATTAGTAAGTAAGGAAAAAAATGGAATTAAATATATATGAAATTCTAAATTTAGATGAAAATGAAACTAATTTATCAATAATAAAAAAACAATTTGAAACAAAAAAGAAAGAGTGGAGTAAATGGAAAAATCAAGGAACTCCAAAACAACAAGAACTTGCTAAAACTTATACATCTCAATTAAAAGAGATAGAAGAAATTGTAAATAATAGTAGTTTATTAAAAACTCATCAAATAGAATATCAAAAAAAACAAAAAGAGGAAAAACAAAAATATTTTCAAGAATTAGAAGATATGATTTCTCTTTTTTCTTCTAATGAAGTTAGTGAAGAAGAGTATAATATTTTGATTAAACATTTTAAAAATAAACTTACAGAAAATGAGATAAATAAAGAATTAAAAAAATTTGGAATTACTAAAAAATCTAATAATAATTCAAAGAAACCAAAATCAAAAAAGAAAAAAGAAACACTTGAAAATTCAAAGTTTAATGATATAAATACTTTGTTAGAATTTGTAAAAGCAAAAGATTTATATGATTTTTTAGGAGTTTCAAAAAACTCTTCTCTTTCTTTGATTTTACAAAAAGCAGATGAATTATATAAAAAAATTCAAGGAAAAACAGATACAGAAAACAGTAGGAAATCAAAGCTTATAGGGTATATAAAAGATATTTTTAAAGATGAACAAGGGAGAGAAAAATATAATAATTCTTTATCTTCTTTAAATTTAAAAGTTTTAGAAGCTCCTTTAAAAGCTGCAGGAGCAAATAAAGTTTTAGATGATGTAAAAATTAAAAATCTTTTAAAAATCGCAAAAAGAAATAATATAAATGAAGATGATGCGATAGAATATATAGAAGATATTGCTCAAAAAAGAAAATGGGTAATAGTGAATCAAACTAATATAAATTCTGTTAAACTTTTAGAATGTGGATTTTGTGGAGAAATAGCAGATAATGAAAGACAAGTAGTGTGTAATAAATGTGGTGAAAATCTTATTCAACTTTGTCCAAACTGCAATAACCCTACACCTACACAAGATTTAGTTTGTAGTAAATGTGGATTTAAAACAGGAGATAGAAAAGAGGTTCAAACTCTTTTAAAAGAAGCAAAAACTTTAATAGTGAAAGAAGATTATAAAAATGCAAAAATAGTTTTAAATAAAATTTTAACTATTTGGCCAAATTGGACTGAGGCTTTAAATGAATTAGATAAAATAAATAATATAGAAAAAGAATATAGAAATACTTTAAATAATATATCAAATTTAATCAAACAAAGAAAATTTTTTGAAGCTGATGCTTTATCAAAAAAACATAATATAAATAATTTTAAAAAAGATATAGAGAATGCTTTAAATCAATCAAAAAGTTTTATTAAACAAGCACAAACCACACCAGATAATATAAAAAAAATAGAATTATATGAAAAGGCTTTAAGTGTAGTTAGTGATTGTAATATAGCTATTATAGAACTTAAAAAAGTGCCATTACCAGCCCCAAAGAATATAAAATATTACATTAAAGGGGATACTTTAAAAATAGAATGGGATAAAAATAATTTTAATTATTTAGTAATAAAAAATACTTCTATTCCTCAAAATTCAAAAGATGGAGTGAAAGTTTCTGATACCTCTAATAATATAATAACTGATAAATTAGATAACAAACCTCATTATTATGCCATTTTTCCTAAAAGAAATGTTATATATGAAAAAGCTACTATTTTAGGACCATTTTTTAGATTAGATGAAGTTAAAAATCTAAATTATAATATAACTCCTACTCAAATTTCTATGAAATGGGAAAATCCTGATAATTGTATGGATGTAGAAGTTTATAAAACGGAAGGAAATATTGCTAAAAAGGTAAAAAAAATAACTACTCAAAAAACTTCTTTTATAGATAATGATATAAAAATAGATAAAACTTATACTTATTTAATAATAGCTAAATATAAAATAAACAATAAAATTTATGAAACAGATGGTATAAAACAAACCTTAACTCCAACATCATTACCACAACAAATTAAAAATCTAAAATTTGACATTAAAGATGATGTTGTATATTTAAAGTGGGAAAAAATAAAAGACCAAGTTATTTTAAAACAATTTGATACAACACCATCTATTGCAGAAGGAGAAGTTTTATCTATATCTGAAATAAATAAAATAGGAAAAGAAATTTCTATTAAAACTTCTACTTCTGCTCAACTTAATACTTTATCATCTACATATTATTTTGTTATATTCAGTGTAAAGCAACAAATTGGGATAGTTGGTAATATTATTAAAGTCTCATCTTTAAAAGATGTAAGTGATGTAAAAACTATACCATTAGCTACTAAAATTTCTATTACTTTTACTCCTCCAAGTGGAGCAAAAGATTTTTGGGTCGTTTATAGATATGATAGATTTGCTAATTCCCCAAAAGAGAGTGGAAATATAATTCAAAAATTTACTATTCGCGAATTTAATAAAGAAAAAAAAGTAGATATAACTATTCAAAAAGAAGCAATACATTATATAACTATTTATACTTATGATAAAGAAGAAGATAGTTTTTCAAAAGGGGTAGAAGTTACTGAAAATGGTGGTGAAGAAGTAGTTGTAAAATATTATCTGAAAAAATCAAAACAATTTTTATTTTTTGGAAAAATTACATCAGTAGATTTAATTTTAGAAGCGAATAAAGATGTGTTTTTAGAAGATGTAGCAGTTGTATTTAAAGAGAGGGTTGTTCCTTTAAATATAAATAGTGGAATTGTTATTAAAAATATGAAAAAAATTAAATTTAATAATAAAAAAGCTATAATATCAATTTCCCAAAAATATATAAATGAAAATGGTTATATAAAATTATTTTTCAAAAAAGAAAATAAAGTAGTTAGATTATTACCAGCTAAAGAAGAACTAATTAAATTATAAGGAGAACAAATGGGATTATTTTATAAATTAAAATCAAATTTTTCAAAAGAACTTTGTCCATATTGTTTTGAGTATTTTGAGTTAAAAGATGCACCTTTTAGATGTTCTAATCCAAATTGTAAAGTTGAACCAGACCCAATTTATGAAAAATATTGGGGTTCAAAACCATTAAAGCATTTAATAAAATCAGAAGTAACATTTTTTGGTGGTATGAAAAAATCTGTAAAATGTGATTTATGTAAAGAGATTACTTATAAAAAAGTATGTCCAAATTGTCATCAAACTTTACCAACTACAATAGGAGAATATAAAAATCATATATTTGCTGTAATAGGGGGTCCTGATTCAGGTAAAAGTCACTATATAGCAGTTTTAATCAATCAATTAATGAATGAAGTTGGTCCAAAAATGGGATTTATGTTAGATGCTTTAGATGATGATACAAGGATAAAATATAGAGTTGATTTTTATAAACCACTATTTGAAAATCATACTATTTTGAATAAAACTTTATCTGGAAATACTAATAAAAACACGAAAAAACCTCTTATTTATGGTATTAGTATTTTAAAAAACAATAAAATAACAGATTATTTAACATTGGTATTTTTTGATACGGCAGGAGAAGATTTAAATAAAGAAGATACTATGTCTATAGTTAATAAATATATTTATCGTTCAGATGGAATTATTTTATTAATAGACCCTTTACAGATGGTTAATATTAGAAATAAATTAATAGGTGTTCCCATGCCATCAACTATAAGTTCTCAAAATCAAGAGATTTTATCAAGAACTACTCATCTTATCAAAAAGGCAAATAATTTAAAACCAACAGATAAAGTAGATATACCTCTTGCAGTAGCTTTTACGAAAATAGATGCAATTGAAAGTTTGTTAGATGGTGACTATCAATTAAAACATAAGTCAAATCACAATAAAAATAAAATAGATATAGATGATATTGAAGCACTAAGTTCAGAGATTAAAGCATTACTTGTAGAATGGGGAGAGGGTAATATTGTAAATTTTGTAGAAACACAATATAAAAAATCAAAATTCTTTGGATTGAGTGCATTAGGGACAAATCCACATAATACAAAAAAGGTTGATAAAATTTTACCTAGAAGAGTAGAAGATCCGTTTTTATGGTTGTTATATGAAAATGGTATTTTAAAATAAGGAGAGTTGATGAAAGCAAAACAGTTATATTATACATCTTGTGAACAAGGCTTAGAAAATGGAGCTGGTTTTCAGATAAAAGCAAAAAGTAATAATTTTGAAAAAACAGATGAAATTAAACAACTTGGTAATTATGAACCACCAAGAGATTATCCCTCAATGCCTTCACAAAAAGAATTAGAGCATTTTCCTATTTTATTTAAATATAAAGAAAATCTTTTTGCAAGAAGTAAATATGTAGGTCAAGATTATACAGGAAGGTATGGAAATTTTTTTTTACATGGTTTAGAAGTTAATAATGTAGATATTTATCCTATTGATATGTATTTTTGGGATAAATGGATAGAAAATGAAAAACAAGTAAATAGTCTCAATTTACCAGAAATAGAAATTTCTTCTATTGAAGTTCCAGAATTAAAGTTAGAAAATATAGAGATTTTAGAAAAAATAATTACTATTTTATTTAAGAAAGACAAAAAAATAGTTATAAAAGTTAAAAATCAAATAGATGGTATAAATTTAATATATTTTATTCAAAAAGCATTTTCTAAAATGATATCAAAAACAATCACCTTTTCTTCTTATCAATTTAGTGAAATAGATTGTTTAGATATAAATATAGTAGTTGGGGATACTGAATTTGAATATGCAGATAAAAGTAATTATTACTATTTTGATTTAACAACAAATCAATATCCAGAAATTCAAATAAATAATTATGCTAAATTAGTAATACAGGTATTAAACAACCCTATTTTATTACATAGATATCATAAATTTTTTGAGTATTTTGAGTTTTCAAAAATAGATGATAATTTGGCTTATGTGTTAGAATTATTTTTATTTATAGAAGTAAATTACGAATTAAAAAGTTTAAGTGAAATTTTAAATTTTATAGTTAATTCAGCTAAAAAAGAATATTTAAAAGAATTACTAGAAAAGCTTTCTCCAAAGATAGATAAAACAACTCAATTATCAGATATTGAAGCTCTTTTAAATTTTTATATTGTTATGTTTTCAAAAGATGTAATAGATGAAATTTTTAGGATTTTAACTTTATTATTTAATAATACATTAAAAGCCAAATATAATTTTGTAGAAATTGAAAAATTTATAGAAAAATTGAATACTAAAAATTCAAACTTTGAAAGTTATTTTATTCCATATTTTTTAAAACAAATTGAATTAGATAAAATCCATTTATTAAATTCAGATGAATTTGTTTTAGTTATAAATAAGCTTTTTAAATATTATAATATTGCTAATAAGGATAATCAATTATTAAAAGATATTATTATAAATTATATAAATGTAAATAAAACAATCTCTCCAAATATAATAACTATTTTTGATAATATAGAACAATTGAAATTTATTATTGAAATTAGTGATATTTTGCCTAAAAAAGAGATAAATGAAATATCAAAAGTGTTTAATAATTTGTATAATGGTAATGAATATTATCATAAATTATCATTGATGAATAAAAATAATCTTAATCCTTATTTTGTAATAACATCTTTTCAAAATAAATTTTTAGTAGTCGAAAATAAAGTATCATTTTTTACAAAATTTATTGAAAATGTAGAAGAAAATAGTGAAATAATAGGGTGGTATTATAAAAATTTATCTTTACAAGATAAAATCTTACAAATTAAATTATGGAAAGATCAATTAGAGGTATTAGAAGATTATAGTTTTTTTACGGATATTTATCAAACTATAAATAAGAATTTATTTACAGATTTTAGAAATGATGCAGAATTTATTAAATTGTATTATGATAAATATAGTTATATAAAATTAAATACACCAAATAGATTTTTGTTAAGAGAAATTATTTTTGATTATACAAAAATACATAAAAATATTTATACTGAAATCAATCAATTAGAACGAAAAGAATATATTTATCTTATCAATAATTTTTTTAATCAACTAGATGTAAGTTCTATAAAATCTTCTCATTTTCAATATTTATTACATCAATCTTACCAAAAAGATTTTTACGATTATTTTGAAAATCTTAAAGGTAGATTATCTGTAAAAGATTTGGTTAAATTTTATTTAGATGGAATGGGAGAAATAGAGCAAAAAATAGAAGAAATTTTGATATTAATTTTATCTAATCAATCTAATGAAGTTATTGATGATTTACAAGATTTAGCAGATACAGAAAATAAAAAAGAAAAACTTCAAAAATTAGTAAAAAAAGCTAATAAAAAACTAAGTTTGAAAAATGTATCCAAAATAATAAAAAGTTTATTTACAAAAGGAAAGTAGTATGGAAGCAATTTTTGGATTATTAGGGATAATATTGTTTTTAGGGATAGCTTATATTATTGTGATGTGGATTTTAGAACATATAGTTCAAATTTTAATGGGAATTGTAGGGATAGCACTTTCTTTATATTTAATTTATACATTTTTTATTTCTTTAAGGGCATTTTTTAGTAATTTTAAAATTACAAAAACAGAAATAACAACCGAACCAGCATTTGAAAATTATTTAAATGCTCATGTTTTTAGAGATTTAAAACAAACTTTTTTAGAGGCTTTTAATGATACTGCTTATGATGATGTATTAAGAATAGGTAGTTTATTGTGGTTGAGTATATTTAGTTTATGTTGTGTAATTGTAGTTTTACCATTTTTTATATTATTTCATATATTTAAAATGATTACTTATATTGTATATAAAATTTTTATAAAATCTGCTGTTTGTCCTACTTGTCACCATAAAGGAGAACCTATTTATGAATGTCCTACTTGTGGAGCAGAGCATAAAAAATTGTATCCAAATGAATATGGAATATTTTCTCATACTTGTCAATGTGGTGAAGAACTCTCAACATTTTCTAAAAAAGACCTTGTAACTAAATGTAATAAATGTAAAACTAATTTATCAAAAGAATTTATAAATACAAATAAACTTTTTATTCCAATTATAGGTGCTCCATCAGCAGGTAAAACAAATTTTATGTTTGGAGTAGTAAGAAATTTGATAGAAAAGTATAAATTTAATAAAGGTTATGATGTTAGTTTTATAGACAATAATACACAAGCTACTTATGAAAAAGTTATAAAAGATATTCAATCAGGTATTTTACCTAATAAAACAATAGAGTCAAATGTAAAAGCATTCAATTTAGCTTTCAAAAAAGATAATAAAACAAAATGGACATTGTATCTATATGATGGAGCAGGTGAAATATATAGAAGTGAAGATAAAATAAATTTACAAAAATATACTAAACATTCAAGTGGAATAGTTTTTATTATAGATCCTTTTTCTATAAATATTGTTAAAGAAAAATATAAAAATAAATTAAGTAAAATTGGTTATAATGGTTCTAATCAAGATTCAATAGATGATATTTTATCGAGACTAATTCATTCATTAGAAAAGATATTAAATCTTAAAAAAAGTGAGAAGTACCCTAAACCACTTGCAGTTATAATAAATAAAATAGATGAACTTGAAAATGAGATTATAAATAATAATCCTGATGAAGCAAGAAAACAACTTGAAGAATGGGGACAACATAGATTTTTACAAATGTTAGATACTAAATTTAAAGATGTTAGATTTTTTGGTATATCTGCTTTAAATACTCTTAAAGAGATAGATGAAACAGCAATGCAACCGGTAGAATGGATATTATCTAATTCTAATTTTAAATAAGGAGAAAAAAGAATGAAAAATATTGCAATATTATATGATATAGAAAATTTAGTTGGTGGATATAATTTAAAATACTTATCTGAAATTTCTTTAAAAAATATTTTAAAAAAATTGAAAGAAAAAAATATAGGAGATATTGCTATACAAAAAGCTTATGCAGATTGGAGTAATTCTCAATTAAGTTCTTTTAAATGGGAGATAGCAGATTTAGGAATTGAACCAATTCAAATGTATGGTTTTTCAAAAGGTAGTATGAAAAATGCGAGTGATATCCAATTAGTTATCGATGCTATGGAAATTTTACATACTAAATCTTTTATAGACACTTTTGTAATTGTTTCAGGAGATGGAGGGTTTTCTTCGTTAGTAAAAAAGATTAGTGAATATGGTAAAAAAGTGATAGGATGTGCTTATAAAAATACAGCAAATACAATTTTTACAAAAGTTTGTGATGAATTTATTTATATTGATGACACTTTAAATAAAGAGCAATTAGAAAAACTTCAAGGTATAAAACTAGAAGAAAATAAAAAAATGCAAATTTTACAAAATCCTATTTTAAAAGAGGTATTACCAAAATTCGAAAGATTAGATAATTATACCTTAAACGATATGGAACAAAGTATTAAAAGATTACTTGAAGAATTAAAAGAAAATACTATTTCAAAAGATGTTTTAAAGACAAAAGGATTAAATATTTCTGTATTAAAAGCTGCTTTTAATTATCTATTTACAGAATTTAATCATTCAAAATTTGCTTTTACAAAATTACAAGATTTTTTAAGATTTATGTTAAAAGATAGTGGTTTAAAATTGATACTAAAAGAGCCGAGTGAGTATAGAGTAGTTTTTGAAGATGTTAATTTGAGTGGATTTAAAGATGTGCCTTTTATGCAAGAAACTCCAAGTATTCATAGTAAAGAAAATTATATAAATGTTTTAAAAAAAGGTTCACCAGTTATTATTCCTCCTTTAAATAAAGAAAATTTTATTAAAATGGTTGCATATTTTCTGGAAAATAGAGAAGAGTTTTTAGATATTCCATTTAGTGAGATTGTAGAAGAATTAAAAGTTTTAGGGATTGATGAAACAGAGATAATTAAAAACTTATATATTTTGATAAGTGGAAATAGTTTAAGAGGGGATAATCCTATGTTGCCTTTAAAAGAACAAAATTATTATTTTTCACCTATTACAAAAGAGGAGTTGTATGATAATCTTTTTGATGTAATGAAAGAAAAAATAATTAGTTTTATAGATGGGACTATTGATAATGATGAATTTAAAAAAGTTATAGTTAATTTTAAGGATATTTGATGATAAATTTACTAAAAAAACTTAAACCTTACAATAAAGAGGAGATAGAAGAATATAAAGAGTTATTAAAAGAGTTAGAAAATGATGATAATGGTCATTATTTTTGGTATTTAAGTGGTGGGCTTG
>Ga0256837_1001114_pt1 | contig 19184 bp, 33 predicted proteins | sample 4562384metaG_FD_185976 | JGI IMG/M metagenome (GOLD analysis project Ga0256837, IMG submission 185976) | Hydrothermal vent microbial communities from Guaymas Basin, Mexico - 4561-384 | ecosystem: Environmental > Aquatic > Marine > Hydrothermal vents | place: Mexico: Guaymas Basin | collected...
TTTCAGTTTCATTAGTTGAACTATCTTCTTCAACTATTTCTTCAACTATTTCAGGGCTTAAAACTATTTCTTCAGTTTCAGTTTCATTAGTTGAACTATCTTCTTCAACTATTTCTTCAACTATTTCTTCAACTATTTCTTCAACTATTTTAGGGCTTAAAACTATTTCTTCAGTTTCAGTTTCATTAGTTGAACTATCTTCTTCATCAGAACTATCTTCTTCAGTTTCAGTTTCATTAGTTGAACTATCTTCTTCATCAGAACTATCTTCTTCATCAGAACTATCTTCTTCATCAGAACTATCTTCTTCAGTTTCAGTTTCATTAGTTGAACTATCTTCTTCATCAGAACTATCTTCTTCATCAGAACTATCTTCTTCATCAGAACTATCTTCTTCATCAGAACTATCTTCAACTATTTCAGGGCTTAAAACTATTTCTTCAGTTTCAATAGGAGTAATTGTAATTTTTATATTACTATCAGAACTATCATCTTCTTCGGAACTATCATCTTCTGCTATTTCTTCAGTTTCTGTTTTATTAGTTGAACTATCTTCTTCAGTTTCAGTTTCATTAGTTGAACTATCTTCTTCATCAGAACTATCTTCTTCAGTTTCAGTTTCTGTTTCTGTTTTATTAGTTGAACTATCTTCTTCATCAGAACTATCTTCTTCATCAGAACTATCTTCTTCATCAGAACTATCTTCTTCAGTTTTATTAGTTGAACTGTCTAAAGATTTTTCTTGTGAAACTTTAGTATCACTATCTATTGGATTTAAGTTTTTAATATCCATAATTTCTTCATTAGAATTATTAGTTGAACTTGTTTCTTTAGAACTTGTTTCTTCAGTTTCCTCATTAAAATCTTCATTTTTAGAGTCTTTAGTTATTTCTTCTTTATCTTCAGATTTATTAGTATTTGTTTTTTCTTCATCCCCAATAGTACCTTTATTATCAGGATTTTCTTCTATTATTCCACCATTTTCAGAAATAGACTCTTTTTTTCTGGCATCGCTATATCCAGTTTCGTCTGAAATTCTATCAAGTTCAATTTCTCGCAACTCTTCATCAGATCTAGTTGAATCTAAACCACCTCTTGGGTCTCTTTCTTTAGCTTCAATATCAACTTTTGGTAAATTCATTTCATCGAAATGTGGTTCATAATATGTACTTTGTGGTAATTCTTCTCCAGCATTAGTTTGGAATATATCTAAAAAATCACTAAATTTATCAATAATTATACCATCATTATCGGCTTCAGCACTTTCTGCTAATGCCTCCTTTAATTCGTCTATTATTTCTCCTGCTTCTTTTTCTTGAGATATAATATCCATAATTTCTTTATCACCCTCTTCAGTATTAGAAATTCCTAAAGCACTTTCTAAACTAAATGGGTCATCTGGATCATTCATATTTAAAACTTCTTTTATATTTGGAAGTACAATAGTTACTGGTTCTCCAGTCTCTCTATCAATTACTGTTAAAGTAACTACCCCATTTTCTGATATATCGACAGTTTGGTCACTAACACCAGTAAAGAATATTTGTTGTCCCGCATCCATTTCAATAGGACTTTCTACTTCCTTTACATCTATTGATCCATCTGTATCTTTTAATATCATTTTCATAATTTTCTCCTAGTCTAACTGACTATTTATGCATATATTGGTTGAAACTCTTTTTCTATATCTCTTAATGTTTTTTCAGCATAATCTCTATCAATTATAACAGTTTTTCTTGGTTGTATAGAATAAGCTTCTTCCACCTCTTTTAATTTTCTAATAAATAATGTAATATAATTATCTTTATATTTAGACTCTTTTTTAAGCATATCTATTTGATTTTCTAGATCTTGTACCTTATTTTTAAGGGCTTTTTCAGTTTGTAACATAGTACGATATTCCCTATTTCCTTCTTCAAACATTTCCTCTTTTGCTTCTAATTCCTTAGTTCTTTTTTCCATATCTAAGAATTTTTGTTGAATTTTTGACCAGTTTTCGTTTGTTACTTTTATATAGTCTTTTTTAAAGATTTTTAACATTTTAAGCCTTTCAATTTATATACTTATATTATACCTAAACTTTACTTAAAACTATCTTACATTTTATTTTTATAAAATTATTTATTAAAGAAGTTATTTCATTATATCAAACATTAATTTAGCGAACCCTTTATCTTTCCTTAATATAATATTTGATATTGAATTTGATAAAGTTTTAAAAACTTGAGATGGAGTTTCTTGTTTATTTAAAGCAACAGGAACTTCCCCTTTAATTTCTTCTCCATTTATAGTTAAAAAATATTTTACCCCTAATTGTAAAGGATCTAAATGATCTATTATAAAATGACTTTCAACGATATTATCTTTTAAGTTATATTGCTCCATCTTTTTAAGTTTTTCATTATACTCTTTTTCACATTTTTCTTCAGTTTCTTTTCTAGTTTTTTTAATAATCTGATCTAGTTCTTCATAACTTAATTCCATTTTTATCCTTTTATTAACAGAATAAAAACCCAAATTAACAATAAAAATGTTAAAATATAACTTAAATTATATGTTAAATCTATTTTTATATTTGGAGTTTCTTCCTTTTTAAACCCACCAAATTTCTTATATGTTTTAGCACCTTTCTTTCTGGGATCTCTTTCTAGATTTATATTTTTTCTTTCTCTTCTTCTAGACATCGCTTTATTAAAATTTTTACTCATTTACTTTCCTTTATATCACCTGAAATAAAATTATTAGCTTTTTCACTTATAGCTAAAAACAATGAAGCGTCTGAATATGAAGTAAATTCTAAAGTAAACTCCGAGAAAAATTCACAATCACCCATACAAATTTCAACAAAATACATTCTAATAACCTCTTCTCAATTCAAGTTCAATTGAATTTGTTCCAGTTGGTAAAACTGCAAACATCTTATCTGTTGATAATCTAATCTCACCCTTTGAAGTTAAGTGAACTGCTATTTCACCTTGAGGAGTTTGTAAATAAACTCTTGGAGTATCTGTTAAATCAATTTCTATTTCTTTATTTCTCATTTTCTCTCCTCAATTTTAATAACTTTATTCAAATGACCAGTTTTTCCAGTTAAGATGCCATAAGACCCATTTAATGCTTTTTCAACATTATCAGTAATTACAGTATGTTCTCTTCCATTTCTTATAAAAGTGATGTTATACATATTAAGCCTTTCAATTTACTTTAGTTTTTAAAACTTATAATATATTATAACTAAATAAAACTTAAAGAATGCTTAATATCTATAAAGATTTGGTCTAACTATACTCATAACTTTTTTATCAATTTTTTCATAATATGATTTAAAGTTTCCTCCAAAATATCTTCTTAACATACTTTCATCTTGAGATTTACACCCCTTTAACATAGGTTTCTTATACATCTCATTTAATATATATGCGACTGCTTTTATATTTACATCAGGTAAAAATAAATCTGATCTTGTTTGAGCTATTCCTTCCTTTTTAAGTTGTTCATCCCACCATTCCCAAACTACACCACCTAACCCAACAGCACGAACCTTTAATCTCTTCTTTCCTATTTTTATGGTTACTAAGCTATGTTGTATTTGAAATCTCATAGTGCTTTCAACGTGAAGTAAACTATATAAAATAATTGGATTTATATTATATCTATTTGCTTCAGTTATTACATTTTCTAAAATTATTGATCTTATTTTAGGTGATAATTTAGTATAATAATCTAAGTTAGCTTTTAATAATTCTCTATTAATTATAACAAATGACTTTTTATTTTTCCAAGAATTTAATTTTTTAATTTTGTCTTCCAGATGTAAAATTTTTTTCTTATACTCTTCATTTTGAGAAATACAAGCTTCTTTTTCTTTTTCTACTTTTTTAGTTACTTTTATTTCAGTTTTAGAAAAATATGTTTTTCCTACAAAAGCACCTAAGCTTATTGATAATATCATTAATAATATTACAATAATATTAAACCTTAATTTTTTACTTTTTACTTTAGTGATTTCTGTTTCCATTTTAATCCTTTAAACTAAGTTTAAAACAAACTTGAAAAAATCTATATTAAAATTTTTTATAGCTTGTTGTTTTTGTTTTTCTTGTGCTGCTGTAAAACATACTAAATCTTTATCTGAATAATATTCTTTAATACTCTGAAATTCAGTTTGATATTTAAGTATATCATCATAATTTTTAAAAGTAGGAGCTAAAATATCCCCAGCTCTTTTTTCAAGTTCAAGTAATATGATTGAAAAAAATAAATCATAAAGTTTAATATTAGTATCATTAAATTTTATATTTTCAAGCCCATAATCTAGTTCACTGATAAAATCTTTAACTAAAAAATTAAATTCTTCTTTATTATTCAACTTTTTCAACTGTTTAAAAGCTTTAAGAATAATTTCATTAAAAGTCCCATTATTCAACTCTTTTAAAAATTTATCAAAAGTTGATAAATCAATATACTTCCCATCCACTTCAATTATAGATATATCTAAATTCATATTTTTCCTTCTTATTTTTTATAAGTATATCTAAAATTTACTTAGAGTAACCTTAATTTACATTTATAACTTTAATTGAGTTATAAAGCACTTTTAGAGTTACTTTAACATTTTGTTATCTATAAATTTTAAATATCTTCTACCCTACTTAGAAGCACTTATTTCACCCCATTTACAATTACTTGATATATCCCCATTACTGAAAAGATATCTAACATTTAAGTTTTTATTAGTTTCATTATAATTCCAATACCATATATTTGGGAATTTCTTTAGTTTAATTGCACCATTTTTTAAAACTGTTACATATTTTTTTGAATTATATGGGCTTCGATATTTTCTTGCTTTAATATTTAAAAATGCATCATAAAAATTCCAAGCAGTAGTTTCGTCTCTTACAGCTTTAACTTCAGGTCTTATAGTCATTTGGAATTCAAATATTTCTTTCATTAATTTTGAATTCGACCAGTCGTTCAAAATCCAAAAATTATACTCAGTCATAACAAAACTTAATCTAACTTTATCTTTATAAGGTTTTAATTTTTTAAGCATTTCGTAAGTAAATTCCTCGTCTATACTTAAAACAAATTTGTCATACCCTGAATGGAATGCATCGTCAAGAAAATCAATATTTCTAGTGTGGATTGTAATTTTTACTTGTGGGTTTATTTCTCTAATTTTTCTAGGAAGAAACATTGTTTCTTCCACAAAGCTTGGGTCTGAAGTGTCTCCTGAGATAGAGACTAAATCTGTGAAGTCAGAGAAGCATTCTAAAAATGCTTCAGTTTTTTTACTGAAATGTGGTTTTGCATTTTTCCTAATATCATTTCCTATACAAAATGAACAGTTAAATTTACAAGAACCTCCAGCTAATATTGAGATGTAGTCTAATTTTTTCATATCATACCTTTATAAATTATATAATATATTATACCTAAATTAAACTTAAACTTTTATTAAAGTATTTCTCTTAATATTTTTGATGCTAATTTTCCATCATATTGGTTCGGATAAACTCTTTTTAAAGCTTGCATAAACCCACCCATTGATGGATTATCAGGATAATTTTCATCTTTCCATCTTATTAAAAGTTCTCTAAGCTCGGATTCAGAAAGTTGTTTAGGTAAATATTTATCATAAAGATCTACTTCTTCAACAAAGCTTTCAACTTCTTTTGAGTCTGCTCCATTTTTAAGAAGTAAATTTATAGTATCATTTACTCCTTTTTTAAATTTCGTTATAACTTTAATAGCTTCTTCCTCAGTTGTTTCCCTATTTCCATTATTTTTCCCTACCATATTAATTTCAGAAATTAATGCAGTTAGTTTATCTGAAACGAATTTATTTTTCGTTTTTCTTGCGACTAATAAGTCTTTTTTAATTTGTTTAATCATTTTATTCCTTTAATTATCAAAAAATCTATGTTATCTAAAATTTTTGATCTTCTTTTTAAAAAGAAGATCCACTATCATAAGAAGAACTAGAACTACTATCATAAGAAGAACTAGAACTACTAAAAGAAGATCCACTATCATAAGAAGAACTAGAACTACTATCATAAGAAGAACTAGAACTATCATAAGAAGAACTAGAACTATCAAAAGAAGAACTAGAACTATCAAAAGAAGAACTAGAACTATCAAAAGAAGAACTAGAACTATCAAAAGAAGACACATCTTGCATTTCAGTTGTATTAAAATCATCAATAGCTACTGCCATAAATACCAATAACATAATTTCAGTATTATCATAACTATCTTTCATTGAAGAAAGTCTTGATGGTTCTCTTTTTTTAACTGATTTCACAATTTTTCTACTAATTTCACGAATTTCTTTTTCTGATAAATCTTTATCGTCATAAGGGGTATGTTCAATCATTTTACTAAAGAAAGTATAACAAAAGTTTCTATATTCTACAGTATCTAAAAGCATTAAGTTCCAGATCTCTTCAGCAATATTATCAGTTATTTTAATATCAGAATATTCGCTTTTGGTAATAAAATAATCCATCAAACGAGCATTAGCATTGTCAAAATTAACATCAGGATACTTATCTTTAAAACGATTTTTAACATAATCTTTTTGTTTATAATCGTAGATACTTTTAACATTTAATTTTGTTGGAAGATTTCTATAAAATAATTTAAAGTCACCCAACTTATCTGAAGTTTTGTGAAGTTTTAATTCTAATCTACCAATCATTTCCTCTTGATATCGATGTTGAATCTCTAAAGTCTCAAATTCTTCAATTCTTCTTTTTTCTTCTCTTGTTAAAAATAAACCCATTTTCTATTTCTCCATTATAATATATTTTTGTAAGTTTGAATCTATTGTACAAACTGTAGTTTCGATACAAGTATCAACTAAATCTTCAAGTTCTATTTCAACTTCACTTTCATCAAGTTCTGATAACTCACTTTTTTTAGATACTATATCACCTCTCATAATTTCCATAATATCATTATATGTGTTTATATGACGAATAGAAGTTGTAGAAAGTGATCGGTGTACACTGTTTTCGTGTTTTTCAAGTTCTAAAAACATTTGAGTTATTTCATCTTTTGTTACTTCTATTCTTCCAGAAGCAACTTCAATTTCATAGGTATCATTTCCAATATATTGCAACATTTTAAGCCTTTCTTTTTAAATATATTATATTATAACTAAAAAAGGCTTAAATGTTGCTTAAATTTTACCAAACATCATAAGCTATACTTTTACTTGTCGGATGAGTTTTTACTTCTTTATCCCAATCACCCTCATTAATAAAAGCTTTTAATAATCTTCTATCTCTTCTATGGGCAAACTTTTGAGCTATTTTTCTTCTTTTCCCATCATCAAAGTTTATACTCTTTTTATGAGTAAGTTTTCCATAAACAAATTCTTTTTGATTATAACCTATTCTATATTTTCTTTCTTTCAATTCATAAGACCAATCTATATCTTTAATTTCCACATCTCCAAGATATTTAATTAAAGTTATTGGAGGACTATACTCACTATTTTCAAGCTTTACTGGTTTATGAGTGTAAAAATCAAGAAAGCCTTTTTTAGGATGATTATAAACAGAATATTTTACACCCTCTTGTTCAACTACCCAAGCTTCCGCACTATCATAAACTGGATATTTATCAGGATATTCACCATTTAAAGTGTAAATACATTCATTTACATTTTCTTCCCTATAAAGATTTTCAGTTACTTTATCCCTATTTTTAAAGATCTATTTACCATTATCTCTAAGCATATGTTTATAAGTTTGTTTTTTTCTTTTTTGGTTTTTAAGATTATAACCACCAATATTATTTTTCCAAGCACCTTTCATAATGCTCCCCTTAGTTGTTAAAAATTTAAAGTCAAAAGACTTTAGAACAACTTAGTCAAACCCAAATATTATTTCCATATTATCTCCTTTAATTTTTGCTATTTTATGGTAGATTTCTAACCTCTAAATAAGGTCTATAAATTGTTTCATCAGGATTAAAAAGAATTACTTTATCTTTAGGTATATTTCTATCAAAAACTAACCAAGCTGGCAAAGTTAAAAAATTATCTGAAAATTCTTTAAAATACTCGTTATTTATGAGAACTTTTGTATTTTTTGAAACTTTAGCATCTTCTTCAAAATATTTTTTAATTATTTTTTCAATAGGAGAGTCTACAAAATTAAATTTTGCAAGTTGTTCCCTTAATTCTTGTAAATCCATCTCTTAGTCTCTTGAACTTAAAGTCATATAATCCATCATTACATCTTCTTTATTCATAGCAAAACCAATAGCAATAGTTGCAGTTGCTGAAAATATAAATGGTTCTCCCATTTTTTCTTCTTCAGTCATTGTTGATATGTGGTGGTTGATGTTCATTAACATCATTTTGTAGATTTCGTTGTTATTGTGTAATTTCATAATATATCCTTTTTATATAATATATTATAACTAAAGTTAGCTTAATTTACACTTAAATTTAGGGTGAGAACCCTAAATTTCTAAAAATGTTAGTTGAGACTAACACTTATTCTTCTATCTTCACCTTTAAAATTTTCAGGCTCGAATGGTAGAAATTCACCAGTTTCATAATCAAATACTTGTATTTTATATGTATTTTGAAGTTTTTTATATGCTTTCATTGCCGATGTTGAAATCTGAGTGTCGCTTACTATAAATTTGAATTTTCTTTTTTCAAGAAAATATTTAAAAATAAAGTTATAAAACCCTTTAAATTTATAATTTTCAGCTAAACCTATTTCTATAAATTCATCATCTTCTTCATAATTCATATATGCCAATATCTCATCACCCTTAACTAAAAATACAAAAGATAAATATCCTAAATTATGATCATACATCTCTACTCCATTATAAATGAATGGAGTAGCTTCATCTTGAATATTATAAAAAGTATTTTCAATTGGAGCAGTTATTTTTATGTCTTTTATCTTTAATTCTTTTATTATATTTTTAATCATACTAGATCTCTATCTTTTATTAACTAAATTTTTTAAGACTTTTAAAATAAGCTTCAACAATTGAAGCCACACTTTCTTTTAATATACTCATTTCATTCTTCCTTTATTTTTGTGTTATTGCATCTTTTACATAATTCGGTATCACAGAGGAATTCATATGTCTTCCAAAATTACCATCAAGCACATAAAAAATACACCAATCATCATAGTGTCTGATACCTCTACCATATGCTTGTACGAATTTATTTAATGTTTGTTTTTCATACCAACCATCAACAATATCTGATTTAACTTTTATATATTCATCCCCTAAAGATGGGTATGGGAGCTTTATTAATATTTGAAATCTTGCTAAATCATCTTTAAAATCATAACCCTCGTGCATTGAAGGAGAAATTAATGTATATTTATTTTTATAAATATCAACTTCATAAGCATTTTTAGGTACTCTTAATTTCTTTTTAAATTTTGAGTTTTTTAATAAATAATTTGCTTGAAAATAACTACTAACGTGAATTATTCCATTTTCATCTTTAGCAAAATGATGTTCAAGAAGTTGATCCATAACATCAAGCATTATTTTTAAGGCTTCATCTCTATTATTATAATTAAAATTAACAATATTTGCAAATACTATTTCCCTATTTTCAAGTTTAAATGGAGAAGCTTCTTCATATGTTGAATAATTAGTTAGTCCTAAATTTTTTGCATATAAATCTAAGTCACCTATTGTAGCTGACATATGTATAACAAAATTAAATTGATTAAAGTAGCTTACAGCTAATTCACTTTCAAAAAGAGGTTTTATGATAAATTTAAAATAAGAAGAACCATTTTCTTCTTCCTCTTTCATATAAAATACAATATCTTTCCCCCATAATTTAGCAAGTTTTCTCGCAAAATCTTCAATATACTTATAATATACAATTTGTCCTGATGTTGCTGAACCTGAAATAATAGATGGTTGATAATACTCAATTTCTTTTTTCAAAAATAATAAGAATTCTTCAAGTTCAGGTTGTGCTACAACAAATCTAGTTTGGTTTTTAGTCATTAAAAGACCAAAGAATTCTTGTAGTTTTTCTTCTAGATTATTAAAATTTATCTCAGGGTATTTAAACTTATTCATATCAAAAGAATTTGATTTAAACTCAAATGTTGATTGATCTATAAGAGTTTCAGGGAATTCGTGACACTCGTCAATTATTAAGTTTAAAGGAGTAAAATCGCCATCTTCAGAAGACCCACAAGTTTTAGGAGAACAACTTAAAGATAATGAAAAATTTGTAACTTTAAATTCTTTATTTTTTCTCCATCTATCCATTGATTTTAAATAAGCACAAAGACTTTTATTACAATCATTTCGTTTCTTAAAGCATTCAACATCTCCATAAGAAAAATTTGAATTCGGTAGATAACAAGGATAATTCCCTTGTCCTTTTAATGATGGTATAATAAATTCATCTACATATTGTTCTTGTAATGCTTTTGTTTTTGTTATTACAGTTGTACCATTTAAGTGGGGTTTTCCTATTGTTAAATTCTTAAAGATTTTACTAAAAGTATCTGCAATTAATGACTTCCCAACACCAGTAGGTAGTTGTAAGATACAATGTTTTTTCCCTTCGATAAAGCTTTTAATTAAAAATCTTAAAGATCTTAATTGTGGTTCTCTCACAGTTTTACCACTTTGAAAATTACTATGAATTAACATATCAATATATTCATCATTAAAATCTATATTCTCAAGACCATAAAGCTTTTTCCTATCAACTACCATTTCCATTTTTCATTCCTTTACATTATTTCTAAAATCTCAATTCTGATTTTTAAAATTTTTATCATTTATTTCCAACAATTTGACTCTAAAGTAAAATAATTAGTATCATTAGTGTAGAGAATATTATTTTTAGTGTCGAATTCTCCAATCTCTTGTAAATCATATTTAATAATAACTCTATCTTTCTTTTGTATTAATTCATACCAGTCCTTATCTTTAATACATTTCTTAAATCTTTCCCAAAATTCTGGTTCATCCGACATATCAAATTCCTGATATTTTTGACTTTTCATTTCTAAAATTATTTTCTTTAACATATTTTTCCTTAAATTTTTATTTTATATTCTTTTTTCAAGAATGTTTTTATAATTTTTTCAGCATCTTTGCTTCTTATAATAACTACAGGAGACGGTACAAAAATAATCTCAAAATCATTTAAAGAAAATGAATATTTCAATAAATGTTTTTCCAAATTCTCTGCTTGTTCTTCTGTAAGATTAACTTCTAATTTCATATTTTTCCTTTATTTTAAAGCTATATATTCGTCGTTGAATAATACTTTTTTATATTTACCAATACCAACATCATACTTTCTTGAAAAATATTCGTATTCTTTCTTATTTGAGTCTTCGAGTTGATTTGAAACTTCAGACATATCAATATCTTTAAGAGGTTCTTTATAATCATAAAAATATTTATCTTTAAGAATAATTTTAGGATTAATTTCAATTTGAGTAGGTAAAACTAAATTAAACCCAAAATTTTTTGATATAATTTGTTGTAATGGGGTTAAAACAGTAATTATCTTAATGAAATAATAATTAAATTTTTTATATAAATTTCCGACTAAAACAGCATTTGATGTTCTAATCAAAATTCTCGGGTGATTAATTTCTAAACCATTTTTATATTTTTGAAGCCCTATTTCAAAAGATTTTATTTCATTAAAATCTATTCTACCAACTCTTTCTTTTGATCTTTCAAGTGTATGTTTATTTATGAAAATTTGGACATCTCCTCCAAATTGTTCTTTGAAATCTTCAACATCCATAATTTCCTCCTCTAAACTTTACTTGCTTTTTGCATTGCTTTAAGTTCTTTTTTAAACTTCTTTGCTTGCTCTCTTCTTTGTCTCTTACCTAATTTTTTCATTCTTTCTTTAGACTCAGCCATAGCTTTTTTCTCAGCTTCTGGAAGATCTTTTATTTGTTGTTTGATTAATTCGGTAATTAATTGACCCCTAATTAATTCATCAGAAATATAAAATCTTTCAATTTCGTGAGAACCAAATCCATCAATCTCATCATCAAATTTCATAGCTATTGAAAATGTATCTTTTTCAGGAATATAAAAATCATCATTTTCTGTTTCTACTATAATAAAAATATTAGTTCCCTCTTGAATAATATCAGTTACTAAACCAACTTTTGTAGTAGGTTCTTTTTCTAACATCGCTTGAGTTTCAGCAGTTTCGTGTAAATAAACAGCATCAACATAATTTGTAAAATCATATAATGGCATTGGTAATTTTTTCTTTGTATTTTTGATTAAATTATCAACCATTTCTTGAGTATAAGTAAACTTATTAAATTGCGGTTTGTCAACTTCAGCTAACCATTTTATTTTTAATTCCATATTTTTTCCTTTATATAAATGGGTATTCAAGTTCAACTTCTGAATACTCTTTTTCTTCTTCAATTAATATATTCTTAAAGAAATATATTTGCTCTTTTTTCAACTCTAAACGATCTAAAAAACCAGGAACTGCCTTTATAAACCAAAGAGGAACTTTAGTATTAATATCAATTAATTCCCAAGGGCTTTCCATTCTTATTTCAATAAGAGACGAAAAACTTTTTCTTAGTGTTTTATTAATTGTATATAGACAATAACCATTTTCATCTTTTTTAAGAATACAAGGAATACTAATGCTCCTGTCCTTAAAGTTTAATGAGTTATTTAAAATTTTAGCTTCAATTTCTGCTCTTAATTCATCATCTATTCTTTCCGATGATGATAAATCAACTAAGAATGGTATAATATCGTCTTTCACTTCTGGTATCATATCATATAATTTTACCATAAGAACTAAACCATCGTCAAAGTTTTTACGAGATTGTAGAACTGTCTTTTTCAAATTCATCCTTTAATTTTTTAATTTTATTTAAAACTTTTTTATTATGAACTCTTGTCTTTTCAAGCTTATTTCTCATTAGCTTTAATAAAAAAGGATCTGTATATTTTGTCATATCAAGTATTTCTGGGAGATAAATTACTTCAAATTTCTCAGGAAGAGATGAAGAAGTAATGGGAATTGAGATATTCCTATTTTTAACATCACCTTGTGGAAGAGCCTTTATAAGCTTATTTTCTAAGTGATGAATAATTTCTTTAATCTTAAACCCTATAATGTAAAGTATTTTTCCGTCTAAATCAAAACCAGCATTTATATAGAAAGAATTATTTGCATTTTTTCTATATTTTTCAAATGATCTCCAAGTTAAGTTATTAAAAACTCCCTTCCCTTGAACCTTATTTAATTTTTCTGTTGATTTTCCAATAGTTTCACATTTTACTTCAATAAAGCTAGAACCTAAAATTCCATCCCATCCGTGTTTTCCTGCTATACTTTTTGCACCAATAGAGTTTAAAACTAATTCCTCTCTTATTCCGTCACTCCCGTTTGTTAGAGAATAGCTTGTTAAAAAATCAACATAGTCTTCAGAAAGATAATCTTTCCAAGTTTTATCATTTATTGAATATAATAAGAGAGGTAATGTCTTCATTGGTAATCCTTTTAAGTTATAATATATTATAACTAATTATTACTTAAAGACACCTTAAAGTTTTAAATTTAATTTGTCTGCAACTGCCTTTACACTATTATAAACAGTTTTTATTTCTTTTTTAAGTTGATCTGGAGAAAATACTTTAATTGTTTTTGTTTTTCCTCTACCAGTTTCAGTTATAATAACCTTTACTGCTTCGTCATCTGTAACGATACACGATCTAATTGCAGAGTCTTCAGTTTTTTCTCCAACCAAAAAATCTAGACCATCAACTTCTAAAAGACTCTCAAAGGGAGCTTTTGTAACTATAATGTCACCTTGTATTTGCTTCGTTTCAAGCAAAGTTTTTGTTTGTACTAATTCCGTAATATTCATTTTATTTCCTTACCATTTAATCGAGAAATCATTTTCAGGTTCTGATACTGTTTCAGTTTGAACCACTTTTTCTTCATTAGTATTTATTGCTGAAGTTTCAAGAGTTTCAATCACTGCATCATCTCCAAGAATAACCCCATAAAGTTCGGACATTTTACCAATTCTTATACAATAGTTGATAAATGTTTGACGATGAAGAGGATCCATTTGTTCTAAAATCTCTACTGATTTATCATCTAAACTTAATTTTATTTCTTTTCCCATTCTTCTTCCTTATAATAGATAATAACCTCTTGAATTTGCATATTCAAAAGCTTTCTCATTTTCATTTTTCTCTAAGAATAGAGTATTTTTTGGTAAACCAACATTTTCTAACATATATGCTCCACCACCAGCGATGATGACTTTATCAGACATTCCAAGAACTTTCTTATCATTTACTAAAACTGAATTAAAAAGTTTTTGAATAAATTTCTTCTTTTCAGATTTTATATAAATTTTAATATCTTCTTGTTCTTCACCATTAAACATAAATTTTTCTTGTAACATAATTTGAACTGCTTCTTGTTCACTAAAGCTAAATTTATATCTATTTTCCAATAAAGATACAAATGGTTTAATAATTGAACTAACTCCGTGTCCTGGATAAGATTTACTTCTATCAGGTCTCGGTTTATTTCTTTCAATATTAATTAAATTAATAGTATTATACCCTATATCTAAAATTGTAATATTTTCTTTTACTGCTTCTGGAAATTTATATCTATAAGCATTATAAACTCCAACACCTTGTGGTACAATAATTGGTTTTGTTTTTATTGTTTCCCCATTTACAGTGAACTCACTAATTCTTTTTGCAAAGTTTTCTTTTTTATCCCAATCAACTAAAGCTAAACCAGTTCTAATTTCTATTGGCATTTGAACTTTAGCTTGATCAAATTTGTTAAGTATATGAAATATAATAAGAGGTCCAAATTTTTCAATAATATCATAAGAAGTTGTTGCAAAAGTTTCAGTTCCTTCTGCGTGACTACCTACAACATATTTTTCACCCTCGAATTCATAAATTACATTATCTCCATAAGATATACCATTATCAGTATAAAAACTTATAGCAGTTGGAAATTTTATTTCCACTCCCTCATATATTACTTTTGTAAAGCCATAACCAATATCAATAGCAATAACATTTTTCCCTTTTAAAGGGATATTAGATTTACTCATATTTTTCTCCTTTTATTTTTACCAATCATCAAGATTTGAAACTTGTTTAACTAATGAATAATCAATCGACTCAACAATAGTTTTAAGAGGAGAAATTATATGTTTCTCCCACAAGTAGTCCCCATCTATAGATTTAACAATATCTGCATCAAAAAGAAATGCTTCATCAAGAAATGCAATTACATCACTTTCAATAGCATTTGGAACTTTTAATTTTGCAATATAACATTTCATACCCTCTTCAATTTCTTGATAATATTGATTTAACTGAAGTTCATTTAATAATTTATTATATGCAATCCCACCTTTACTATTTGCAGGTGCTCCAATTCTTCTTCCAGTATCATTAATTCTAAAATATCCTCTTTCGTCGTGTTCATATATAAGATTATTTATTTTCACAACTTCACACACTGCTTGGGGATTTTCTTGTACTCTTTCTAAGAAAATAGCTTTTTGACTTTTTAAATAAGTCTGAAATTCTTCCTCAGTTTCTTTTAAAATAAGTTTTAATGATTCTTCAAGAATTTCAATAGCAAAATCTGGAGTTTGACTTTTAACAGTTTCAATACCAGTTACGGCTATTTTTTCTTTTTCTATTTTATAAGAACCCTCGTCATAAATTGCAAGTAAAGCATATCGCTTCTTAGCAGTCCAAAAACCCCTTTTTGCAATCTTTTCAACTTTCGCCCCCATAAACCCTTTCTTAAAAGAATTAAATTTTTTCCTTACAAAATCAACAGTATCATCAATAATTGGTTGGATTTCATTATCAATAAACTCAAGCATCAAATCAATAGCTTTATGTTTATCATCATTAGAGAGTAAATCATATTCAGTACCAAAATTCTCTTTTATAAGTTTTTCTACTACTTTATCAAAATGAATATATCCTGAGTCAGTATCTTGATAAATAATATATTCTCCACCATTAAACTTTTTTTGTAAATAACGATTAATATTATCTCCAGTTAATCGGTTTAATAATCTTCCAATAAATGTTATTGAACCAGAAATATTTCTATTATTAGCAGAAAAATATTCATTATCTAAAGCACCAAATTCTGAGTTAATATTAACTTTTAATGCTCCTTGATTTGTATCTTTAAGGTTACTAAACTCTTGCAAAAGTGGTTTAAAACTCTGGTCTAAAACTTGAGAATAGACATTATCCCAAGTAATTTCTCCAGACTCAATTTGTTCAACAATATTAATACTCATTATATTCCTTTAAGATATTTTCAAGATCTATTAATTCTCCAGTTAAAATGCTTAATAATTTTATAGGATATTCAATATCATTATCTGAATTTAAGTCTCGAACCAATCCATCATAAAATCGTATTCTTAGATTTTCAACCTTTTGAAGTTTTTCCTGTATTTCTTTTTTATCTACTTTTTTCAATTTAATCATCTGAACTCCCATATCCAATTTTAATTTCTTTTTCTAAATAATCAACATAAGAGTAGGTTACTCTAGTATGTCCATAACCATCAGGAACTCTTTCATATATACCAAATTTATCAATATTCTTATATCCTTTAGTTCTTAAGAAAAGAATATTATCTTCTTTTGAATTATTTTTCACAAAAATAGCTTCATCAATAATTCTCTCAAGTTCATTTTCATTCCCACATAAGTGTTGTAATAAATTCAATCTAAATTTAACACCATATCTAACTGACGAAAGAAAATTTCTATAATTAAACTTTTGTTGAACTAAATCTTTAAGTTTTTGTGAAGTAATTTTTTTCTCTTCTTGTACATCACTATCAGTAATATAAGCACCATCAGGAAAGTTTTTAGATTTTCTTTTTATTACTACTTTTTGTAATGGTTTACCAGGAATAATTCTAAATTGAACTTTTTTAAAAGTTATATTATTATCCTTATCTTTTACTTGAAATTCTCTTTCAAAAACTTCACCATTTATTTCAAGAGATCTAATTTGACTTGTAATAGAAGCATATTCAAATTTTATATCTTCTAAAGCTATGTTTAACTCATCATTTCCAATTTCTGTTAAATATGGAGTATGGTTAAAAATATATCTTTCAACTTCAGGAACATCTTTATTCTTTAATATAGGAAAGTAGTATGACATAGTATCGTTTATAACTTTTTTAATAATTTCGTTTTGTATTGTGAACATTTTAAGCCTTTCAAATTTACTTTAGTTTTTTAAACTTATATAGTATAACTAAAAAAGGCTTAGAAAATGCTTAAAGTAAGCAAAAAATTAAATATATTTTTTCCACTCTTGAGCTTCTTCAAAAGCTTCTTCTAATGTATCTGCCTCAAATACTCTATTATCATATATCTCATCCATAAATTCTTTAACTAAAACTTTCCCAGATTTATTAATATAATATGTATGATACCAATTTGTATCAATTTCATCTTCTAAAACAGTCTTAACCCCTCTACCTTTATGGTACATTGTAACTTCTTTTTCAATTAGAGTATTCTTAATATTCATTTTCTTTTCCTTTTTAATTAGGTTAAACCCTTATTTTATAAATTTATGTTTACAAGCACCATTTCCTGCTTCGCCATATTCACATCTCTCACAAGCTTTACCAGTATTTGGAAGAAAATCTTTTTCTTGAGTTGATCTAGGAATTTTTAAACCTCTTCCCATTAAATCAGCTAGTAAACTATCTATTATTTCTGGAGTAACTTCTTTTATAAGTTTTTCTTGGTGATCTATATAAACATAACCAACTACAACTTTTTTAAATGAACCATAAATTTCAAGCATAGCTTTTGCATATAATAAAACTTGTTCATAAATTTCATTAGTTTCAGTAGGAATATTTCCAGTTTTCCAATCTATAACATATAGAGTATCTCCATCTATCCCTAAGAAGTCTACATATCCTGAAAAATCAGCCTTTCTACTATATTTCTTTTCAACTTGGATAGAAGAATTTTCTAAGTTAAAATTAATTTGAAAAGGTATTTCAGACTCGTGTTTCATTGATAAAAGAGACTTAACAAAATCATCCTTTAAAATTATATCACATTGATTAGCAATATCTTCTTTATCTTTGTCAGTGAGAGTAGTAGAATTAAATAAACAATCAACACCTTTGATTTTACTATCAATATATTTATGTGCAAATTGCCCTTTTTTAAAGTAGATTGGATTATAATCCCGTTTGTCAACCTTAACTTTTTTAATAAACTTTAAGTAATATCTAAATGCACAACTTTCGAACATTTTTAACTTTGTGATTGATAATGCTAATCTATCAACTTTTGCTTCTTTTATATTAGAATAAGCAGTTTCTAAAATTTCCATATTTTTCCTTTTAGTTTTTGACTTTTTAACTATATTATTATAACTAAAAAGTCCTTAAAATAAGTTTAATCAACTTATCATTTCATACATTTTTTCATATTCATCTTCCTCAGGCTCTCTAACTGTAAGAAAGAGAGAAAGAATTATTCCGATAACATATTTCATTATTTACTCCCTGAAAGTATTGCGTCTGCTAAAAGCATTTTTTGCTTTTCAGCTTTCCTATCATAATAGAATTTTTCTAATATCTCTGGTAATATTCCTTGTTTATCAACTCTAAAGAACCCGAGTCCTGAAAATTCAATATTATATTTCACACAGACTTTTTCTACTTCATCAAAGTAGCTTAAATCTTTTAAGAAAATATCTTCTTTTTCATTTACCTTTCGTAATATTTCTATTGCTTCTGGAGGTAAATCTTTTTCTTTTATATAAGTATCTGGACTTAAATTAAAAGCAACTTGTATGCTTGGATAAAGACTATTATAATCATATGAAAATAACCATTCTAACAAACCAAAAATAGGATGCTTAACAAATCCACCCTCTATCGGTCGATGATCACTATATTCGCTTTCTGGAGGAAGAACCATTTTCTTTTCTAATGCTAAATGTGTTAAAAGAATAGTCCACGGAGCAACAGTTCCAAAAACTTCATTATAGTTACAACCCATCATTTCAGCCATAGTTTGGATAAGGCTTAATAGACCAACTTTCACATCAATATTTCTTAATACTACAA
>Ga0256837_1001116_pt1 | contig 19179 bp, 19 predicted proteins | sample 4562384metaG_FD_185976 | JGI IMG/M metagenome (GOLD analysis project Ga0256837, IMG submission 185976) | Hydrothermal vent microbial communities from Guaymas Basin, Mexico - 4561-384 | ecosystem: Environmental > Aquatic > Marine > Hydrothermal vents | place: Mexico: Guaymas Basin | collected...
ATTTTTAACAAATAACATACAAAAATTGTGTTTATTTATTTTGTAAATATCGTTTTTTTTTTGATAGAATGTTTATTGAATAAATAGTTAGAAGATTAAGGAATATTTAAAATGGAATTAAAAACTTTTATTAAAGAAGCTTTAAAAGATATTATTGAAGCTGTTGAAGAAGCCCAAAGTGAAATAAAAAATGGAGAAATAGCTCCAAATGTTGGTAGTTCTTTTAAATCAGTAGAACTTGGTATTAATGATGTTCAACCTGTTGAATTTGAAGTATCAGTAAATGCTGATGAAAAAGAAGGAAGTTCTGCAAAACTGAATGTTGTCGCGGCTATTATAGGTGGAAATATTCAAGGACATAGTAATACTAGTTCTAGTCATGTAGCAAAATTGAAATTTCAAATTCCTGTTAGATTACCAAAAAACAAATAAACTGTAAAAACTTCTAATAAATCGTAGCAACAAAAATATGTTACCCTAGCCGAAAAAAGCTTTTAAAACTTCAAAAGTTTTGCTAGCATTGTTAAAGTTAAAAGAGTACAGAAAAAAGAGGTAACATATTTTTGTACTCAACCGTTATCTTCTAGCCCAACTTGACAAAGTCAAAAAATAATATTAAAATACATTGTATATATAAAAGTATTAGGATATAAATGTGTTTAAAAGTAAAACTATACGATATAGCCTTGAAAAAAATGAGCTATTAAAATCTCATAGAGATATATCTTTTGAAGATGTAATCTTAGCATTAGAGAGTGGCTATCTTTTAGATGATATAACACATCCAAATAAAGAAAAATATTTTAATCAAAATATTTTCATTATCTTGATACAAATAAAAGATTATGTATATCTTGTTCCATATGTTGAAGATGATACATCAATCTTTTTAAAAACTATAATCCCATCAAGAAAAATGAATAAAAAATACAATAGAAAGGACATATAATGATAGATTTAGATGACTATGAAACAGAGTTACTTCAAAGTGTTGAAAGTGGAGAGTGGCAAAGTCGTGGAAATGTTGATGAACGCTTGAAAGAGTTGCAATCCTATGTAAAAAATCAAAAGAAAAAAGCCATCTCTATTAGAGTGTCTGAAAACGACATTTATGAACTTAAGAAAAAAGCTCTAGAGAGTGGAGTGCCTTATCAAAATATTATTCAGATGCTTATACACCAATTTGCTTCAAATAAAATTCAAATGAACATATAGAAAAAGACAACAAAACAGAGTAGCCAATACATTACTTAACGGAAATTTATTGGCTATCTTCGATCGTTATCACAAGAAGTAAAAGTTGCAACTATTATTACATTAGGAACATTTAAAACTAAAAATCATTAATAATGGAGAACAATGAAAACACCTTGCCCTTTGTGTCATACACCATCACCACTTTTTTATCAAGACACGCAACGTTACTGCAAATGCCCTGAGTGTTGTGCTGTTTTTGTGATTCCTGAGGATTTACCACAAAAACAGGAGGAGAGAGAGCGTTATGAACTTCACGATACAAACACGCAGGATGAGGGATATAGAAAGTTTGTCTCTCCTATAACTTCAAGTGTCATACACGATTTTACTCCTCAAAACAAGGGGTTGGATTTTGGGGCGGGCACTTCTGCCATCATCTCTTGCGTGTTGGATGAAGCAGGGTATGAGATAGCCAATTATGACCCCTATTTTCATCCCAACACGCAACTCTTGGAGCAAAAGTATGACTATATCACCTCTTGTGAAGTGATAGAGCATTTTTATCATCCACACCAAGAATTTATACAACTAAGAAAGATGCTTAAAGAGGGTGGTAAACTCTACCTTATGACAGATATCTATGATGGAGGAGATTTTGGCTCATGGTACTACAAGAACGACCCTACCCATGTGTTTTTATACACAAAAGAGACATTTGAATATATACGAAAAAAGTTTGGATTTCAAAAGTTGTCAATAGAGAAAAGATTAATCACTCTTGCATTGTAAAGAGTTATCATTTGATTTACATTTACTTATAAGTATTATAATTTTAACATAACTTATAAGGAGCCGATAATGAAACATGTTTATCTTACACGTTCATCCGTAGATAAGGCTTTGCAAAACCATGCAATAACACAACAAGAAGCACAATGCTTAAATAAAAAGATTAAGTGTCAAAAGAAGATTACTCAGGTGAAGGAAAAACACCAGTAGGATTATATGTTTGAGTTACAAAAAGTACTCAAACATATCTACATTTTATTGAAAAGTTGTTCCACCATCTACAACGATAGTTTGACCTGTAAGCCATGAAGATTCGTTAGAACATAGGAACTTACATGCACCTGTTAAGTCTTCAGCTTCACCCATACGGCTAAGCGGTGAACGTTTGACAACTTCAGCTTTTACCTCTTCATAGTTAGGGAATGCTTTAAGAGCATCTGTATCGATAGGACCGCCACTTACAGCATTGACACGGATATTTTTCTCACCAAGTTCAGCTGCTGCATATTTTACCATTGTCTCAACTGCTGCTTTGTTTGCACCATGACCTGCATAGTTTGGAGTATATACAAGGTTTCCAGTAGAACTCATTGAGATGATGCTTCCACCACCCACTTTCTCTATACGTTTTGCAGCTTCTTGAGCACCAACAACAAACGCATCTACAGTTGCAGTCCAGATGTTGTCAAGTCCACGAGGTTTTAAACGCATAAAAGGACCAAATCCACCAACTACAGCACGACCAGAGATGATAGCGTTTGAGATAAAAAAGTCTAAACGATCAAAATCTTCATCAAACTCTTTAAAAACATCTTTGTATGTATTTGGCTCTAAAATGTTAAGCTTGTAAGCACGGCTTTTGATGCCAAATTTGCTTTCAACATCTGCGATGATTTCATTTGCTGTATCCGCACTTGAAGCGTATGTAAATGCTACATCAGCACCTGCCTCTGCAAAAGCATACACTATAGCTTTTCCGATTCCACGAGTACCACCACTGATAAAGAGAGTTTTTCCTTTAAAGTCTGCCATTTTTATAGTCCTTTTATATCGTAATTTTTCATTACTTCTTCTATTTTTTTCATATTTTCTTTACTTGGTGCAACAAGTGGAAGTCTGTACTCCAATGTATCTAAAAGACCAGCTATATACATAGCAGCTTTGACTGGAATAGGGTTGGCTTCACAAAACATTACACTGTTTAAAGGGTAGAGCTTGTCATTAATAGCTTTTGCACCTGCAAAATCACCTGAGAGTGCTTTGGATACAAGTTGTGATTTCAAGTCAGGCATAAGGTTTGATGTAACAGAAGTGATCCCTGCACCACCATTTGCCAGTATCGGATAGTCAATGGCATCATCACCAGAAAATACTTTAAAATCAGGTCTGCGAGAAAGCAGTTCAACTGTACGCTCCAAGCTTCCTGTTGCTTCTTTGATACCATAAATGTTCTCAACATCATCAAAAAGACGAATTGCTGTATCTGCTAAGATATCCACACCTGTACGACCTGGAACATTATAGAGCATAAAAGGAAGTTCAGGCACAGCCTCTGCTATTGCCTTGTAGTGTTGATAAAGACCCTCCTGGGAAGGTTTGTTGTAGTATGGACTTACAGAAAAAATAGCATCAACACCACAAGACTGAGCGTGTTTTGCTATCTCTATAGCTTCGTGGGTAGCATTGCTTCCAGCACCAGCTAAAACCTTTGTATTTGTACCTTTACAAACCTCTACAGCGATCTCTATACAACGTTTGTGCTCATCATGTGTGAGTGTAGCACTCTCACCTGTGGTACCTACTGGACATACTGCGTCCATACCGTTGTTGATCTGTCTTTGGATAAGCTGTGCATACTTTTGCTCATCAAGTTTTCCATTTTTAAATGGTGTAATTAGTGCGGTTGAAGAACCTGTTACGATATTCATTAAACATCACCCCTTAAATTGATACGCGAATTATAGCAAAAAACTATTTAATCTAAGATTTGATAGTGTATAATGAAGGTATGATAAATGGAAAAATATTATTTTATGATGAAGCCAAAGGTAACGGAATTATTATAACCACTCAAAAAGAAAAGTATTCTTTTTATATTGGTGATTGGGATGATTTTGAAACGATGCCCTCTGTTGGAATTGAAGTAGAGTTTGAACTCAAACACGACAAACCTGCGGGCATCGTTTGCAAGAAACAAGAGAGTGATACCGAAGATGAACTTGAAGAGGATGCGCTAGAGAAGTTTATGCCTCATAAAACTGTTGCCAACACGCAATCGCCAAAAGAGCATAAAACCCATAGATACCAAAATGAAACATTGACTGAAGCAGAAGATGAACTTGTTGCTTTGATGAACACTTCAGAAGAGTCCTTGCACAGTTTGGGTGAAAAAATCAACCTTACAGTAAATCTCTCCGATACAATGCACAAATATTTTCAAACCATCAAACAGCATATCCAAAAAAGACAAGGGTATAAAAAGGTTGATGGACGGCTGAATTATGTGTTGGCAAAACGTTTTATTTGGACAACCTTTAACAACCTTATAGAGATTGACCCTCGCATTGTTACCCTGCGTATTAAATCGATTAGTACTGATTTGAAATTTATGGGTACACTCCATGATGATTTTAACCGTAAGACACGCTACCCTGCGCTTGCTTTTGAAGATATATTTCTCTCTTACCAAACAGAGTATAAACAGATAAAAGAGGTGACATTGCAAATTGCTGAGAAGTTGGCTCTTTTAAAAGCTAAAGAAAAAGCAGTTGATAATGCAAGAAAGAAAAAGCAGCAAGAGATTGAAAAAACAGAAGATAAAGAACAGCTTATTGTGTTAACTAAAGAGCTTAAATCCCTTAATGGCACTTATGTTGATGTAGTTCATATGATAGCACAGCTTCAAGAAGAGCATACTCTCAACCGTAAAAAGCTGTTAGAGTTTGAAAACAGCTATAAAGATGATTTTTATAAAAAGTTTCAAGCTGAAGCGTCAAAATATAAAAAGTTTTTACTTGATATCTTGGATGCTCAAGCATATCTTTTGGATATGTTGTTATGGCGTGAAGCTAAAGTTTCTAAGGCTATAAGATTCTATTTTAAAGAGCTGCCTGTAGATGTAGAACTCAATACCAGAGGATATTTAAAATATTATCTCTCAACACTCGACGAAGAGAAATGTAGTGAATCTACAAAAGAGCTTTATGAACTTTATGAGCATCTTCTTGAGGTGCATAAAGATTATATTTTGGTTGTATGTGCCAATGCTCAGGAGGCGATGGATTATGAACAGGTATTGCAGCCTATTAGTAAAACATTAGGTGTTAAAGCTTTTATAGATGAGATGTCGGCACTAAAATGGGCAATTAACCATAGTGTGAAATATATTGTAATAGAACAATACTTACAAATCACAAATGCCAAAAAGTTTTTGGATGCTTATCATAACAATATTTTTTCTAAACCAAAAATCATAGTAATAGGGGAGGATAGTAACACGCAACACTCTAAACAGTATGATGTCACAAAAGCGTTGCCACAAAACAGCTCACCACACAGTGTGGCAAGTACACTCAAAAAAATGATTACTTCTTCAAAATAACCGTTGTCGATTGTGTAAAGTCAAAATATTTTTGTGCTGCTTTTTGTACTTTTTTTGGTGTGATTTTATTGACACGCTCTTCATACTCTAAAAGTGGTGTCATATCACCACGTACAAGGTAGCTTCCATAAAGGTTGGCAACACTTGTAGAACTTTCCAAAGAGTGAATAAAGTCTGATTTGGTATTGATTTTTACCTTTTTAAGCTCTTCTTTTGTTACTTGCGTGTTTTTCATAAGCTCAATTTGTGCAATAAGCTCTTTTTCAACATCTTCAGCTTTGACACCAGGATTACATGTAGCTATAAATATAAAAAGACCAGGGTCTATGTTTTCCATATTGTAGGCATAAACAGAATTGACAAGACGTTTTTTATCGACAAGCTCTTTGTGCAGGCGTGAACTTTTTCCAGAGTAAAGTATCTCAGAGATAACACTTAAAGTGACTTGATCTTTGTGTTGGAAGTTTGGTATATGAAAGGTAATAGCTACCATTTCAACTTCACTCTCTTTATGGATAAGAACTCTTTTTGCTCCATCTTGTTTGGGTTCTACAAATTTTACAGGTGGAATCGGTTTTGTGTTTGTAATCTTTCCAAACGCTTTTTTTGCCTCTTTAAAAACCTCTTTTGGCTCAATATCACCCGTTACAATCAACACAGCATTTTGTGGTTGGTAGTATGTGGAGTGAAAATCACGAATATCATCAATGCTCCAGTTTCTAATGTCATTCATAAAACCAATAGGTGTCCAATGGTACGGATGGTAGATATAGGCGTTGTTAAAGAGTCTAAAGTAAAGGTACCCAAGAGGAGAGTTGTCTGTTCTCCATCGACGCTCCTCTGTGACCACATCACGTTCAGGTTGAAACTCTTCATCTTTGAGACTAAGGTTTTGCATCAACTCTGCATAAAGGTTGATACTCTTTTTTAAATTGTCACTTGATGATTTGATGTAGTAGTGTGTGTAGTCAAAACTTGTTGAAGCATTATTGACCCCACCTATACTTTTGACCTCTTTGTCAAATTCACCTGCTGGGAGGTTCTTTGTACTTTTAAAGTTCATATGTTCAAGCATATGTGCAATGCCTGTTTTTCCCATCACTTCATTACGACTGCCAACTTTGTAAAAGATATCAGTACTGATAACATTGGTTTTGTTGTTAAGAGGAATAACTACAATCTGTAGTCCGTTTTTAAGTGTTTTTGTTTCATATTTTGGAAGTGGTGAAGGCATAATAATAGTCTCACTTTTTTGTGTAATTTGTTGTTTGTCTTGCGTGTTGTAATTGATAAATGATGCACCAAACATCAATGATGAACCAAGCAGTAGTGTAGCGATAATTTTCATTATGTTCTGTCCGCTCCAACTGCTTGTGTGATGTTTTCGTATCCATCTTTTTGTAAGAGTTCTATAAGCCCTTTGTTGATATTCATAATCATATCAGGTCCATGAAAAACGATACCGCTGAGTATCTGAACAAGTGATGCCCCAGCTTTGATACGTCTGTATGCTTCTTCTGCTGAGTCAATACCTCCAACAGAGATAAGGGTTGTTTTGCCATAAAGCTCTTTTGCTATAGCTTCAAAAATGGCAAAACTTTTTTCTTTTAAAACTGCTCCACTCAGACCACCGATATCTTTAGGGTTTTTCACAAGAGAGTAGTCTATGGTTGTGTTTGTTGCGATGATTCCATCAGCCCCTTTTTCAACTGCCAAAGTAGTCAGTGCTACAGCATCTTCGGGTGTCATATCGGGTGCAATTTTCAGTAAAATCGGCATATCAGTAAGTGCTTTTGCCTCTTTGAAAAGTTCTGTAATAAAGGACTCATTTTGAAGATCTCTTAATCCTGGAGTATTTGGTGAAGAGATATTGATAACAAAATAATCACCCAAGCCGTTAAATGCTTTGATAAGATGGGTATAGTCGTTAATAGCCTCTTTTTCAGGAGTTATTTTATTTTTACCGATGTTAATACCAATAGGGGTAGAAAAAGGGTAACGCTCTTTAAGGCGTTTGACAACTTTGTATGCACCATCATTGTTAAAGCCCATAGCATTTTGGATACTCTCCTCTTCAATATGGCGGAACATACGTGGTTTAGGGTTTCCCTCTTGAGGTTTTGGTGTAACGGTCCCTATCTCAGTAAAACCAAATCCAAGTGTTTGGATACCGCGAATCATTGTTGCATTTTTATCAAATCCAGCACCAAGCCCTACAGGGTTGTAAAACTTTCTACCAAAAATCTCCTGAGTGAGTATATCATCAGCGATAAAATGGCTTTCTAAAAACGGATTAAACGGTATCTGGCAGATATTTGGCAAACGAAGTACACACTCTGCGACATGGTGTGCATTTTCTGGTTGGAGTTTAAACAAAAGAGGTTTGATTGTTTCATAGTTTATCATAGTACATCCACTTTAAAAAATTAAAGAGATTGTACTAAAATTTAGGTAATAATTGGATTAGTTGAGATTTTTTTGTACAATGGTATTAAGAAAATATTGTTAAAATAAATAAATAAAACCTAAGAGGAGGGTTATGATGAGTAAAGTATTGGTTCCATTGGCAAAAGGTTTTGAAGAGATTGAAGCTGTCAGTATTATTGATGTACTTCGTCGAGCTGAAGTTGAAGTTATTGTGGCGGCTTTGAATGATGAGATGTTGGTTCAAGGAGCAAATGGTATCACTCTAAAAGCAGATGCAAAAGTGGTTGATTTTAGTGCTGATGAGCTTGATATGGTTGTGCTTCCTGGTGGATGGGATGGAACTTATGCACTTGCAGATGATGAAAATGTGCAAAACCTTCTCAAAGAGATGGATGCAAAAGGGAAGCAAATTGGAGCAATTTGTGCTGCACCGTTTGCGCTTAATAAGGCAGGAGTTTTAAAAGAGAACTATACATGCTATCCTTCTGTTGAGGAGCAGATAAGAGAAGAGGGCTATCAGGGTGACAAGGCAATGGTTGTAGAGGATACAAATATTATGACTTCACGCGGACCTGCAACTGCGTTGTGTTTTGCTTTGGAAATTGTTAAAAAACTCAAAGGTGAAGAAACTTATAATGCTCTCAAAGAGGGCTTGCTCGCAACATACTGCAGTTAAAGGATTTTTTGTGAAATATATACTTTCAGTGATTGTTTCTTTGTTTTTTATTGCGTGTTCCACTTTGGAAGTACATAATGATTATGATGAAAACTATCAGTTCTCTACTGCTAAAACCTTTAGTATTGTTCATAATATCAAAGAGGGTGAAAATACATTGTTAAACGATCGTATCACAGCTGCTTTAAAAAATGTTTTACTATCAAAAGGCTATACACAGGTATCTCGTGACAATGCTGATTTGATCTTTGTGTACCACTATGGTGCAAAAGATAAGGTTGATATCCAAACAGACTATCAAATGGTTGGAATCCGTCGTTATGGTTTTGGTGGTACAATGGTAGCAACAACAACAGCGTACGAATATACTGAAGGTACTATTGTTATCGATGCTCTTGATACAAAGACAAATAAAATTGTTTGGCGTAGTGTTGGAACATTGGAAGTTAAATATAAAAAGACTCCTCAAGAGAGAAAAGAGTATGTTCAAAAAATCATCTCTGAAGTGATGAAAGATTTTCCAAATAAGAGTAGATAATTAGGTTAAAAGCTTTTTAAACTCTGCAAGTGGGAGTGGTTTTGAGATGAAATATCCTTGATAAAAATCACACCCGCTTTCTTTGATAAAATCTACATGTGCTTGTGTTTCAACACCCTCTGCAATAACAAGAAAATGAAACTCTTTTGATATATCGGTAATAATTTTTACAAGTCTTTTGTCATTTTCGTTTGTAAGAGCATTGCGAACAAAGCTTTGATCTATTTTAATATAGTCAAAGGGAAGATTCTTAAGATAAGAGAGTGATGAGTATCCTGTTCCAAAATCATCCATAGAAAGTTGAAAACCATTTGTTTTAAGGAGTAGCATTTTTGTAATTGCATGTTGTAAGTTTTCAACAGCAATAGACTCTGTCAATTCAAGTTTAATAAAAGATGCCTCTGCATGATAATGATGAAGATTTTCAAGTAAAAGAGAAACAAAATCCTCCTGTGCAAACTGTTTTGAGCTTATGTTGATAGTAATATTGTCAAGTGTTGTATGAAGTTCTTTATAGAGTTCAAACGCTTTTTTTATAACCCATGCTCCTATATCGATAATAAGATCATTTTTTTCTGCATATTCTATAAATTGATCAGGGAAAATCAAACCTTTTGTTGGATGGTTCCAACGTATCAGTGCTTCTGCAGAAACGATTGTATCTGTTTGCGCATTGACAATAGGTTGCAAGTAGAGTTCAAACTGATTTTCAACAAGGGCGAGTTTGAGTTCATTATGCAGTGTTAATTGCTCAGAGATAAGTGTAGAAATCTGGTCGTCATAAAAAGATGTTTTGTTTTTTCCTGCGTTTTTAGACTGATACATTGCGATATCTGCGTGTTTTAAAATAGTAGTTGTATCTGTTTCATGAGGTTGGAGTGTTTTGATACCAAGACTGAGTGTAATGTGGAGATTTGTGGTTGGTGTTGAGATAGGCTCTTTCATGATTTGATGAATTTTATTGGCAACATTGAGTGCTGTTTTATTGATTTGAGTTATATCCTTGTGTGTTTGTGCAAGCAGTATAACAAACTCATCACCACCCAATCGGGAGATAATATCCTCTTTTCTTAAAGCAGCTTTGATTCTTTGTGCAAAAACTTGGAGTACAATATCTCCAATATCATGTCCGAGGGAGTCATTAATATCTTTAAAATTATCTAGATCTATAAAAAGGAGTGCACCATATTGTTGTGAACGGATAAGTTTATTTGTAAAACGCTCAAGATGTTCATGAAGTGTTGCACGGTTGGCTAGTCCAGTTAAGGAGTCGTAAAAAGCTTGATATCGCAATGCCTCTTGAGCTTTGACAAAATCTGTAATATCTTCAACAATGCCCAAACCGTAAACAATTTTACCATCTGTATCATACATAGGAACTGTATGCATCCGTATAAATATTTTTTTATTTGATATATGGGTGTTATATTCTCCTTCATAAAAGCCTTTTTTTCCTTGAAAAACTTTTTCTAAAGAGGGTCGGACAGATTGGTCTTTAAGCTTTTTCATATTGAGCTGAAGAAGTTTGTTCATTGGTGCATGCAAGAGTTTTGCAAATGCTTTGTTTGCTTGGACAATTTGAAGATCTTCATTATAAGTTAAGACACCTATGGGAACTTCTTGAAATATAGATGAGAAATTCTTTTCAGAGTTTTGTAACTCTTTTTGTGTTTGAAGCACGATATATTTTGTATGTAAATTATTCATGATATTTGTATTATATTTTTTAGCAAAAATAATAAGCATAACTAAAAACAGTAAAATTAAAAAAGATAATGGAAGATGCATCTCATGAAGATAAAAATAGGTTGTCAGTATAAATGGAACAAGTAAAATGAGTAAATAATTCCTTATCAGGTCTTTATAGTAAGAAAGACTCATAACAGCACCTGCTGATAATCCTGCAACAACCATAGTTAAAAATGCTTGATGGTAAGGTGATGTATTTGGAAAAAGAGAAACAATCCCACAGATAAGGATAACAGCAGAGGAGAGCGTGAGTATTTTAAAATATTGCTCAATTTTATCAATAGCAAGGGTGAGCTTTTTCTGTAAAAACTTTTTTGCAAGGAGAGTTCTTACGGTAATGATACTTACAAGTGCTCCCAGCCATAATGTAAGTAATATATGAGAACTCGTATCCCAAAATACAAATGCTACGATACTGATATTTATCAAAAGTGCATTTGAAGAAGCATACGAGTCTGATGCCAGGAAAGTCATTAGCTCATAATGTTTTTTTACATCATAATATTTTTTCATAATCTATTATATAGTTTTATGATTAAAGTTTAGTCTAAAACTCTTTTAAAAACTAAATTTTTGAGAGATTTTTCTTCATTTTCACTTGCAAACTCTGGAAGATTTTCAAGTCGTTTTTCATACACAAAACTAGGAGCCCACTTTTCAATCATCTCTATTAAAAAAAAGCTTTCCAAATCAGGGGAGTTTAAACACGCAAGAAGGATACAGTTTTGAGAAGCTATCTGTGGGAGTTTTTTGATAATCTTTTCATAATCTTTGGTTGCTTCAAAACTTCCACGCTGAAAACTTGGTGGATCGATGATGATGAGATCATAAGGTCCTTTGCGTTTAATGTTGGAAAAAGATTTTAAAATATTGTAGGGTAAAAAGCTTACCCCTTTGGGTTCAAGCTTGTTTAAAGAGTGGTTTGCCATACCAATTTTAAGAGCTCCTTTGCTCATGTCTATATTTACAACACTTGAAGCTCCTCCAAATTTGGCTGCTACACTAAATGCACAGGTGTAGCTAAAGAGGTTAAGTACATGTTTCTCTTTTGCCATTTCACGTACAAAAGTGCGACCGTTTTTCATATCAGGAAAGTAGTAGGTGTTTTGGTTGGAAAGGAGGTTGAGTTTAAGCTTCATCCCATTTTCTAAAATATACAAATCTTCTGGAATCTCCCCAAAAAGAACTTCACTTGGTGTACCTTTTTGGTAGCGTCGTTGTACTATAAGTGTTGCATAACCCTGTGTTGTTGCAAAGTGACTGAGCATCGCTAAGAGTTCATCCTCATTTTTTTCTTGAAAATAGAGAGCAATATTTAATATTTCAGGGTTTATATGGTCAACAGTGAGGTGCTTATACCCCTCATACAAACCTCCACGACCATGGAAAAGGCGTTTAAATTCAGACGTTGCGTGTTGGTAGTTTTTTTCTAAAATATCTTGAATATCAGCAACACTAAGCACTAAACTTTCTCCCAAAATGTACCCTGCGGTGTATCCATAATCTGTACACCAAGAGCCAAAATCTCATCACGCAGTGCATCTGAGCGCTCAAAATCTTTTGCTTTTTTTGCCTCGTTGCGTGTTGCTATAAGGGTGTTGATTTTTGCTTTTGTTGCCTCATCCACACCAAATTGAAAATACTCATACGGGTTTTTTACTCCAAAACCAAGCACTTTTTCTATGTATGCCAAATTTGCTAGAGTTTCACGTTTAAGCACTTTGTGTTTTCCAGCAGTATCGAGTGTTTCGTTGGCATGTGTTACCATCTCGTCGATAAGTGCCAAAGCTGCTGAGATGTTTAAGTCATCGCCTAAAGCCTCTAAAAGTTTCTTTTGAAAAGGAGTTCTTTCTTCGTTATGAGTGAGCCCAAAGAGGCGTTTTTTCAAACGATAGATTTTATCAAGCCGTTTTTTTGCACTCTCTAGGTCTTGCGTGTTGAAGTTAAAGTTACTTCTATAATGGGTACTTAAAAGGTAAAAACGCAACACCTCTCCATCATACTCTCTAAGGGCATCTTTAAGAAAAAAACTGTTACCTAAAGATTTACTCATCTTTTCCCCGTCGATAGTGACAAATCCGTTGTGCATCCAGTAGTTTGCCAAAGCATGATTTGTTGCACAGCGTGTTTGTGCCGCTTCATTTTCATGGTGTGGAAAGAGCAGGTCTGCTCCACCTCCGTGGATATCGACTGCATACTGCGTGTTGGGTTTTGCAAGGTGTTTTTCTATCATAGCACTGCATTCCAAGTGCCACCCTGGACGCCCTTTGCCAAAAGGGGAATCGTAGCTTATAGAATCATCATGAACACTTTTCCACAGGGCAAAATCGGCTTGATTTTTTTTGTAACCTGAACTCTCAACTCTCTCTTGTCTTTCATCTTCATCTTGAATACGATGAGAAAGAGTTAAATACTCACTATCACTTTGCGTGTCGAAATAGACATCTCCATCTGGTGTTGTATAGGCATGATTGTTATCAAGGAGCTTTTGAATCAGCTCAATCATTGCATCTATCGATTCTGTTGCTTTTGGTTCTATGTCTGGACGCTCTACACCGATAGAACTCATCTCTTTGTGAAATGCTTCTGTATAAAAATCTGTAATCTCTTTAATGGTTTTGTTCTGCTCTTTGGCTTTTTTGATAATCTTGTCATCTATGTCGGTGATATTGCGAGCGTAGGTAACATCATACCCATAAGCACGCAGTACACGGGTAAGCAGGTCAAATACCAACGCCGATTTTGCATGACCCAGATGGGCATCATCATACACTGTTGGTCCACACACATATAACGAAGCTTTGTTTGCTTCTAGGGGGATAAATTCTCTTTTTTCTTTTTTAACCGAATCGTAAATATACATAAAATAATCTTCCTTAAAATTGTGCGGATTATACCATAAATGCATCTAAATAGGGCTTGATAAGAAGCAGTAAAAAGGTAAAAACACCACTGCCGACAAGGAGATAGATGCTGTTATAGGAGCGTAAAAAACCAATAAAGGTGGAAGTTCCAAAACTTTTAATGGTAAAGATAAAACTTACAAATCCACCAAGAGTAGAGGCAAGGGCTAGTCCAGCTACTCCAAAAGGTTTAATAAACAAGAGTGCAAACGTGATATAAACTGCTAAGGAAAGAGTAGCAATTTTGGCTGCTTTGGTTTGCATCTCTTTGGCATAGAGCCATAAAACAAAAAGCTTTTGTATTCCAAAAGGGAGAAGCCCTATAAGATACATCTGTAAAACCAAAGCAGTATTTGCACTGTCTTGCGTGTTAAAAGCACCACGTTCAAACAAAAGCCATACAATCTCTTTAGCCAAGACAATGCCACCAAGAGTGCTGAGTGTCAAGATAAATGCCAAAAACCAAAAAGCTTTTTGGAGGTTTAAAAGGGCTTTTGTTTCATCGTTGTTTTTTAAGTAGCGCGCAACACGGGGAAATAAAGCTACAGAGGTGGCAATGGCAAACAAAGCTAAGGGAAGCTGAAAGATACGGTTGGCATAGTAAAGATATGAGATACTTCCTGTAACTAAAAAAGAGGCTAAAAAGGTATCTAAAAAGGCACTCACCTGTGCTGTAGAGTTCCCCCAAACAGCAGGGAAAAAGTTGTTGCGAAACTTTTTTGTATCTGTTTTGATAGATGGTGATTTTTCTCTAAAATGTTTGAACCCACCCACTAAGAGTTTACACAGTCCCAGTTTGTAGATGGTAAAAAGGTGGATAGCAAGCTGTAAAATTCCACCAATCACTACACCAATACTTAGATACATAACAATGCTCTCTTGCGTGTTGCCTTTAGAAAGAAGTAATGCGCTAATTAAAGAGAGATTTAGCAGTGCTGTGGAGAATGCCGAAGTGGCAAAATGGTGTTTGTACTGTAACATTGTACTTAAAAATGTGACACTGAAAATAAGGGGCAAATACCAAAAGTTTATGGCAACATAAGGTGCTGCAAGGTTAATGGTGTTGGCATCAAATCCAGTTGCTATCATTTTGGTAAAAAGTTCTGGAATTATATTGACCAAGAGTGTCATAAGTAAAATGATAGAAACAAAGCTAAAAAAGATATGAATACTAAAGACTGCTTTATGGCGTGTTCTGGCAAAAGCGGGGATAAAAACTTGAGAGAATGCCCCTTCAGCAAAGATACGGCGAAAAAGGTTGGGAAGTTTAAATGCTATGAAAAAGATATCGCTGTAGATATTTGCTCCTAAAATGGAAGCGGTGAGTAAATCACGGATAAAACCTAAAATACGGGAAAATAAAATACCAAAACTGTTGGTGAATATCGCTTTAAACATAGAGCTCTTTTAGTTGGGAAGTATAAGTTTTACAAAATTTTAACAAATCTTAGGTTAAAATAGCCACACAATATAGAAAAAATTTTTAAGTTATGGAAAAATAATGGCATTCTTTGGTTCAAATAAGAAAAAAACGACTATGATAAAAAAGGTTCGTCCCACTGTTGTACGAACACAAAATGTTGCTAAAGAACTCTTTAAATTTGCCAAATCTTACGATATAAAGCCAGAACTTTTAGATTTTACTATTTTAGGAGTGCAGAGTTATACTCGAATGAACTCCAAGGAGAAAGAGGGTGAATGGGAAGAGATTGATAATGAAGCGCTCCATACTGTAGATGAATCACAACTTTTAACCCCAGAATTTGAGATTAAACAAACTTATGAGATTGAAATTTATTCTAAAGATCACTATCAAAATGAAGCTTGTATAAATTTTTCTACATCAGTTGGTGCCAATGCTACCAAGTGTAAGGTTTATTTGAGTATCAATAGTGGTGCGAAAGTGGATTATTTTCCAAGATTTGAGATAGAGTTTGAAGAGATGCTTAAAAAACGTAAGGTTCGAGCAGGGATTTTGATACATATCTTTGATGAGATGGTTCCTGAAGTGATCTCAAAGATTTCTGCACGACTTAAAGTAGCAGGTAGTCTTGAGTTTTCAAAATCTGAGACTTTTTTAATCGCACAAGGGTATGAACCAACAGCAACCACGCATGATGCGCTTATACTGCACTATGAAAAAAAAGAGCAGCTTGATGAACACTCCAGAGTTGATTATGCATCTCGTGGTTATATCCAAAGTGTCAAAGAGGGTGAACTGCTCATAGAGTATATCAAACCAAAAGAGGGTAAACCTGGACGTAATTGTCGAGGGGAGTTTTTACAACCTGAAGAACCAAAAATCTCAAATGAACCAACATTTAATGTAAGTGATAATATCAAAGTGGTCGATACTCCTGATGCTATACAGTATATAGCTAAAGAGAATGGATATATAGCATTTGAAAACAACACCTATATTATCAAAAAAGAGGTAGATGTCAGTGAGGTGAGTTTTAAAACAACAGGTTCTATAAAAACAGGGCTTGACTCTGATGTCAATATGAATGTAAAAGAGTCCAATGCCATAAAAGATGCTGTTGGTACTGGTATGGTTGTTGAGGTAAGCACCATAGAAGTTGATGGTAATGTGGGTTCTAATGCAAAAGTTATAGCCAATAAAGCTCAAATAGGGGGGCAAACTCATAAAACTGCCTATGTAGAAGCAGATGAGTTGGATATCAATGTCCATAAAGGGTATGCAAAAGGGAAAAATGTTCATATAACAAGACTTGAACATGGAAAAGTTTTTGCTGATACAGTAGAGATTAAACAAGCCATAGGCGGAGATATAAAAGCACAGGAGATTGATTTAGAGATTTGTGCTTCTCATGTTAAAGCTACAGCATCAAGACTTATAGAGATAAAAAAGATGCAGGGAAGTGAAAATATTTTCATTATAGATCCTTTGCTTCAAGAACAAAATGGTGAAACGCTTAAGAAAAACGAAAAAAAAATAAAAGATATCGAAAGTCAGTTACGTGAGTTAAAAAAAGAGATACAAGAGTATAGGATGATGATTAAAGATGGTATGCAATCTTTTCTTGATCTTAAAAAACGTCTTATGCGTTACAAAAAGAATGGTATTAAATTACCAGCATCTTTTGTAAAACAATTTAAGCAGTTTCAAGAGATGCAAGAGCATTTGAAATCATTGGAACAAGATTATGAAATGAAAAATGATGAGCTTAATCTTTTGAGCAAACAAAAGGGTGCTTTGCAGAAGGATATTTTTGATGCTCGTATTATTAACCGTGATAGATGGATAGGATACAATGAGATTAAATTTAGATTGATTGACCCACCAATGGAGTTGGTATATAAACCAGCAGAAGGTTCTCAAGATAAGATTTTTGCGGTTGTTGAAGTGGATGAAGATGAATACGCAATTCGACCAGTAAAAAAATAAAGGATAGATTTGATAGTTGGATTAAAAGGTAAAATAGTACATAAAGAGCCATCTTGTGTGCATCTTGATGTTCATGGTGTTATTTATGAGGTATTTATCTCATTACACACTTTTTCGGCTTTGCCAAAAGCTGATGTATCGCTCTATATTCATCATGTGATTCGTGAGGATGCTCAGTTATTGTTTGGTTTTTTGGATATCAGTGAGAAAAAGCTTTTTCAAAGACTGATAAAAATAAATGGAGTAGGACCCAAGGTTGCCATGGCAATATGTTCCACCTATACTCCTGCTCAGTTTGCTACAGCTATCAGCAACAAAGATCTCAAAGCGGTTCAAAAAGTACCAGGAATTGGACCAAAAAGTGCAGGGCGTATTTTAGTGGAACTCAACGGTTTTGATGCAGAGATACTTACAAGTGGTGATACTCCATCGGCTTCGTTGGCATTTAATGAAGCGAGTGAAGCACTAGAGGCATTAGGATTTAAAAAAGATAAAATATCCAAAGCACTCTCTGCATGCGAGGGTGAAGATACTGCTTCTCTCGTTAAGGGTGCACTCAAGCTTTTGCAAACTATTTAAAAGCTTAAAATGGTATAATAGCGCCCATTTTGTATGTAAACGTAAGGAACAATATATTGAAACTAACTATTTTATTTGGCGGTGCAAGTTTTGAACATGAGATAAGCATTGTAAGTGCTATCACTTTAAAAGAGAAATTATCAACTTTTACTTTAGAATTTATTTTTTGCGATACTAATCATCAGTTTTATCTTATAGATACAACGCAGATGAAAGCTAGTACTTTTAGTAAGGGTGAGTATAAAAAGATGCCACAGCTACAGCTTACACATGGCGGCTTTTTTCAAAAAACCATGTTTTCAAAAACAGAGTATAAAAATACTGTTTTAAATCTTGTTCATGGTGGTGATGGTGAAGATGGTACCATAGCAGCACTTTTGGATTTTTACTCTATCAAATATATAGGACCTCGTGTAGAAGCGAGTGTTTTTTCGTTTGATAAACGTTACACGAAGTACTATGCAGAGGCTATAGGTGTAAAAACTGTGCCTTATGAAATGTTGTTTAAAAATGAACACGCAAATATCCAAACACCATATCCTATCATTATAAAGCCAGCTTCTTTGGGCAGCTCTATCGGGGTGAGTATTGTAAAAGATGAGAGTGAACTTGACTATGCCCTTGATGTTGCTTTTGAGTTTGATGATGTGGTTGTTGTTGAACCTTTTTTAGAAGGTGTCAAAGAGTATAATCTTGCAGGGTATAAAAACCGCGAAGGTAAAATCTGTTTTTCAATAGTAGAAGAGCCTCATAAAGAGGAGTTTTTGGATTTTGAAAAAAAATATATGGATTTTTCACGCAGCGAACAGGTTTTAAAAGCAGATATTGAAGATGCGCTTGAGAAGAGATTACAAAGCAGTTTTACAAAAGTGTATAACAATATGTTCGAAGGGGCTTTGATCCGTTGTGATTTTTTTGTGCATCGTGATGAGGTTCTTTTAAATGAGATTAACCCTATTCCAGGTTCTATGGCAAACTACCTTTTTGAAGATTTTGCAGCTGCCATAGAAGAGTTGAGTCTTGCTTTACCTCATAAGAAAAGAATAACTACCAACTATGAATATATCCATTCCATCTCAAGTGCCAAAGGGAAGTAATGGCATTAAAGTCGATTCAGTATAAGGGGCATACTTTCGATATAAGCTATGAAATTATGCATCCAAAAGAGCAAGTAGATATTATCATTTTGCATGGATGGGGAAGTAACAAAGAGTTGATGAAAAAATCTTTTTCCCCTTACATGAAAGGTTTTCGACATATCTATGTAGATTTACCAGGTTTTGGAAAATCGACTTGTCCCGTAGCACTTGA
>Ga0256837_1001117_pt1 | contig 19173 bp, 19 predicted proteins | sample 4562384metaG_FD_185976 | JGI IMG/M metagenome (GOLD analysis project Ga0256837, IMG submission 185976) | Hydrothermal vent microbial communities from Guaymas Basin, Mexico - 4561-384 | ecosystem: Environmental > Aquatic > Marine > Hydrothermal vents | place: Mexico: Guaymas Basin | collected...
AGGTAGCTTAGTATGATGGACTTAATAGTTTTTAGTGTTGATAACAATAGATATGCACTTAAAATAGATAATGTAAAAAGAATTATTGGAGCTGTAGAGTTAACAGATATTCCTAGCTCTCATGAACTTATAGATGGTATGATGTCTTATGAAGATTCAGTAGTAAAAGTTTTGAACTTTCGTAAACTTATTGGTTTAGCTCCTCATGAGGATGAATTTAAAGATATATCAGACTCTAGCTTGAAATTTCTATTTTATGAAGATGAAACATCAAACTTTGCAATAAAAGTTGATAAAATAGATGATATTGCACATATTAATGAGTCTGATATTATGAATAGTGATGATGATGGATATACTGCGAATGATTATTTAGAATTAGAAGGTGTATTAGATATAGATAGCGTTTTAATAAATGTTATTAAAACGATACACTTACCAAATTAGGGAGAGATTATGGCTATAACATATGAAGCTAAAACAGCAACATTTTCATCTGTAATATATGAAGATGATGTTGTGTCATTTAGAGATTTTTTACAAACAAATGCTGGTGAAGAAGTGATTTTTGACTTTAAAGAGTGTGATGATATACATCTTGCTGTAATTCAACTTATTATGGCTTATAAAAAAAATTATAAGTGTTCTTATGAATTCAATGAAAAAGATACATTATATACAAGAGTTTTAAAGGGATTTGATATAAGTGAAAACCATTGTAATTAGTAACCGCAAGGGTGGAAGTGCTAAAACAACTACTGCTGTAAATATTGCAAGTGGTTTAGCAAAACATGGTTCAGTATTACTTTTAGATTTTGATACACAAGGCCATGCTTGTATTGGTGTTGGATGTGAACCTAGTGAAGATTTAGGTGTTCATTCCATCTTTACTGGTCATACTTTGAGTGAAACGTTTATTCCAACTGTACATAAAAATTTAACTCTTTCACCAGCTCTGGCATTTTTTGATGTGTATGAGTATTCTGATTTACGAGGAGTGCTTAAGAGCCGTTTTAAAAGAGAATCTATTGCTGATTTTTTTGATTATTGTGTTATAGATACTCCACCAACTTTTGATGCACTTTTAAAAAACTCACTAGAGGTTGCAGACAGTGTAGTAATACCTTTTGTACCACATCATTTAGGTGTAGTAGCAGTTTCTCAAATGCTTCGTGCAGTTTATCAAAATGCATCTACATTAGGTCGTGATATAGCAGATGTGTCAATCCTACCTGTAATGTTTAATCCACATATAAATGAACATAAAGAATGTTTAGCAAAAGTAAAAACATCTTTTGGCGCAGAGAAGGTTTTAACACCAATTGGTGTAGATATTAAACTTGCTCAACAGTTTGAAATTGGTAGTCCAATTATACTGGATGAAAAACGCTCAAAAGGTTTAAAAGATTATAAAAAATGCGTTAGTGAACTGATGCAAAGATTGTAGAATGCAAAACATTCAAGAAAATAACACTTTGAAACTATTAGTTTGCGAATCAGATACAAGATTATTAAAAAGACTGAAATCTTGGATAAAAGCTATGGGGCATGAAGTTACAGTTAGTTCAGATGGGTTAGAATCTTTAAAATTATACAACACTAACATAGCAGATATTTTGATAGTTTCACAAAAAATAAAAGTTCCAATTCTAAAAATAAGTGCAATTTTTGAATAATTTAATCTCAAATGCTGTAGAATATTTTAACAAAACTATAAGTGTATCCTTGATCTCTTATAACGATAACTTTCAGATTGTTATTGCAGATAATGGTAAATGTTTTAAAGATAAAACAAAAGTTACAATAAGTGGTAAAAAAGGTTTATAAATGAATATACTAATAGTAGATGATAACGCAAACAATAGAATGATTTTGAAACTTCTTTTAGAAGATTATACAGAAGATAATGATTTTGAATTTAGTATAGATGAAGCAGAGGATGGATCTGTTGCTGTAAAAAAATGTGATGAACAAAAATATGATATAGTCCTGATGGATATTATGATGCCTGTAATGGATGGGATTGAAGCTACTAGACTTATAAGAGATGCTCATCCTGATATTATGATTATTGCTGTATCTGCAGTAAATGATACAGATAGACAAAAAAATATACTTAGTAGCGGAGCTGAAGATTATATATCTAAGCCTGTAAATTCAGACATATTTACAAGTAGAATTTCAAATTATATTACATTAGTAAACGCTAGAAATCATAAAAGACAAAATGAAAATTATGTAAATCTTTTTACAAAAGAGATATATAGTAGAAATACCAAGTTTATGATTCATTCTGAAGATTCATTATCAGAATTTTGGGAATTTTTTCTTTTAAACGCTAAGGAAAAATATGATGGATTAAGTGATATAGTTCGTACAATATTTTCTATTGCAGATACTCATGTTAGATTATCAATAAATAGCAATATTTACGTAGAAGAATCAGAAGATAATCAATACTTTACTTTGACAGATATTGAAAAATTACCTCCAAAAATAATAGATTTGATTTTGAAAAAAAATGCAATTACAGATTGTTATAAAATTTCAAATTTTAAAATATCTTTTGAAATAAAAAAAGTTTGTTCCGCTGAAGTAGTCAAAGAAGATGTTGTAAAAACTATTGAATCCACTCCTGTTGAAATTCAAGAAGAAGTTATAGCAACTCCTATTGATATGTCAGACCATGTTTCAAAAGAATTGGTGGTATTTGACTATATGGATCCAGATGATTTACTAGATTTAGAAGAATATGCAGGTAAATTAAACTCTTTACTGCTTATTGCAGGTGCAGGAGATATTACAGGCGAAGAGATAGAGGAGATGTACACATATCTAGATAGATTAGGTTCTATTCTTTCCACTTATTCTGATGTTTATACTATTTCAAAAGCTTTAAGTGAGTTATCTTTGGATATGTCAAACTATGCAGAAGAGTTTGCTCAAAACTCAGAAGCATTAGGTCCGATATGTAAAGCATTCTCAAATGATTTGTCATCTTGGATTCAAATGTCTTTTCATACTGGTGCACCTAGTATTGATTTTATGAATGATACTATTGCTGTAAACTGTCAAACAATATCATCTATGCTTAAAATGAATGATGAAGGTTCTAGTTCTGAAGATGAATTAGATGATATTTTTGATTTCTGATAAAAATCAATAATTAATTAAATAGGAGTAAATATGCATAAAGTTAAAGTTCAAAATAGTTGTTCTTGTTTTTTAAAAAGTGGTTTATCTGAAAATAGTGAATTTGAAACACTTGAAGAAGCAAAAAAAGAAGCTGAATATATGATAGGAATAATGCGTAATAATTTTTGTGCAAAACATGAATTTGTTTTAAGTGAGAAGTTTGGCGACTTTACAATTTTTATAAAACCAAGAAATAAATAATATAAAACATCATTAATATAAATATATGGTATACTTATAATGATTAATTATAAGGTAAGGATAGAAATGTTTTTTTCAAATAATAATAATAAGTTAGAAGATCTTTTAAAGTCGAAAGAACAAGAGATAAAAATTCTAAAAGAAGAGATAGAAGAGTTAAATTCAAAAAATAAAGAGTTGGAGTCAAAGGCTAAATATTCTGATGCTAATGAGGTTATGAATAATCTTATTAAATCTCTTACTCGTGGGTTGACAGATGGTTGTAGTAGAGATTTAAATCTTATTCAAAATGATTTAGAATCAAATCTTAATGCATTAGAAGATATTGATGCTCGTAATAAATCCAATAATGAACACACTGAAGCTTGTTCAACTGAAATAGGAATGCTTTCTGAAACTCTAGGTCTATTGCTAGAGCATATCTCTAGTACTTATGAACAAGTAAATGTATTAAACACGAATGTTGATAGCATATCAAACGTAATAACATTAATTAAAGATATATCTGATCAAACAAATCTGTTGGCTTTAAATGCCGCTATTGAAGCAGCTCGTGCTGGTGAACATGGTCGTGGTTTTGCGGTTGTTGCAGATGAAGTTCGTAAACTAGCAGAAAGAACACAAAAGGCAACTAGTGAGGTTGAAATATCTGTATCATCATTGAAACAAAATACACAAGAGGTTCATGAACATTCTCAGGCAATGGAGAAATTATCAAATAAATCACATGAGCAAATGGATGTATTTCAAGAAAAAATGCAAATACTTTCTGAAAATGTGAAAGTCATTTCAGAAGAAAATATAGATGTAACATACGCAGTATTTATGGTGCTTTCTAAATTAGATCATTTACTATTTAAATCTAACGGATATAAAACTGTATTTACTGGTAGCGCTTCAGATGAATTTTCTCATGATCATGAATGTAGATTGGGACAATGGTATTTTGAAGGTAATGGTAAAGATAAATTTGGTAAATGTTCAAGTTATTCAAAAATGGCAACTCCACATAAAGATGTTCATGACAATATACATAAAGCTGTTAAGTGTGTTCAAGAAGGGACATGTACACAGCATTCTCAAAATGTTATGACATATTTTGAGACGGCTGAAAAAGCATCTATTAAAGTTGTAGAAAGTTTAAATGCAATGCTTGATGAAGAAAAGTTGATAAGACATAATTTATAGAAAAATTTCTATAGCTCTATCTAAGTCCTCTTTTGTATCTATTCCAAATCCAGTAGAGGCAACTTTAACCATACTTATATTTTTTTGATGATAAATAGCACGTAGTTGTTCTAGCTTTTCTATATCTTCTATTGGTGCATCTTTTAGTGAACAGAACTCTTGTAAAGATTTTTTCGCAAATCCATAAATCCCAATATGACCAAAGTATGTAGCCCCACCACCTTGGTTGTAAGGTATTTGAGCACGAGAAAAGTAGATAGCATTTTCATCTGAATCAAGTACAACTTTAACAAGGTTTGGATCTTTTGCTGCATCATCATTGATGGCATTAAAGCAACTCCCCATAATAAATTTTTCATCATTATTTTGCAATGATTTTAGTCTAGTTATTAGTGACTTTACTACTTCTGGTTCAATGAATGGTTCATCTGCTTGAACATTTATAATAAGCTCATCATCTGCTACATTTAAAATATTTGCACATTCGTTGATACGGTCTGTCCCACTTTTATGTGTAGTTGAAGTAAGCATAGCTTCTATATCATACTCCTTACAAATAGAAATAATTTTTTCATCATCTGCGGCAACTACAACACGGTCTAAATGAGATACTCTTTTTGCAGTACGAACTACCATCGGTAATCCGCCAATATCTGCTAAAACTTTTTGTGGAAATCTTGTTGATGCTAAGCGAGCTGGGATAATAATCATCTTAGTTAAAGCCTTTAATTGTATAATACTGTAATTATATCTAAATGAGTTTAGGATACTACTAATATGCTTCTTTATCAACCAGAATCAGGTTACTGTTACAATAGTGATTCTGTCTTTCTTTATGATTTTATTTCATCTTTTAACCCTCGTGGTAAGATGCTTGACGTAGGAGCTGGTTGTGGAATAGTTGGTTTATTAGTAGCAAGAGATAATAAAAAAGTAGAGCTAGAAGCTGTTGAAAAGCAGGACATATTTATAGAATATGCTAGTATAAATGCAAGAGTAAATAAGATAAAATATAATTTACATAATGGTAATTTTCTAGACCTTAATGTAGATATAAAGTATGACTATATAGTTTCAAATCCACCTTTTTATCCAGATGGGGTTACAAAGAGTGAGAATGAAGTTTTAGCCAATGCTAGATATAACTATAACCTACCTTTAAAAGATTTTTTCAAAAAGGTCTCTCAGCTTTTAAAGCCAAACTCTCATTTTGTATTTTGTTATGATGCTTCGCAATTTGCTGAAATATGTACAGAGTTAAGTGCTGTGAAAATAAAAGTAGTAGATGTTCAGTTTGTTCATCCAAAATTCGATAGAGCAGCTTCACTTGTTATGATTCATGCAAGAAATGGTTCAAAATCACTTATGAAAGTTTGGGAGCCATTTATTAGTTTTGAAGGTAATTATATCTCACAAAAAGCAAAAAAAATATATGAAAAAGCAAAGACGCAAAGTATAAAATGTCAATTATAAAAAAAGAAAACTATCCATATGCATTTGATTCAAATGCTTGTAGTACTTGTGAAGGTCGTTGTTGTACTGGCGAAAGTGGATATATTTATGTTACAAAAGCAGAGATAGAAGCTATTTCAGCGTTATTAAATCTAAGTGTTAATGATTTTGTGGCAAAATATCTTTTTAAAAAAGGCTATAAATACTCTATAAAAGAATTAAAGTATAATGATTCTTATGAGTGTGTCTTTTATGATAGAGAATCTAATGGTTGTGGTATTTACAATGCTAGACCTCTTCAGTGTAAAACATTCCCATTTTGGGATTATTATAAAACTAGGATAGATGAATTGAAGCAAGAATGCCCTGGAATTTTAGATGAATAATATACTTAAAACTTTAATAATAGCTACTGTTATAACTCTCTTTAGTGGCTGTGTAAACACTACTTCATCGATAAAACCACATGAAAAAGCATTTGAAGAAGAAGATGTGTATGTTATGTTTGCTCTTCGTGCTGAACAAGTTAGAAGTTATGATAATGCTGCAAATATATTTTATAATTTATATGAAAGATCAGATAAAAAAGAGTATCTTTATAGATCTTTACAAAATGAGTTATCTGCTCAAAATAATCAAAAAGTTATAGATAAAGTTAATAAAATAACTAAAGGCTCCCTTGATGATTTTGCATTAATTCGTTTAAAGATCATAGCTTTAATTGGTTTAGATAAGCTAGAATCAGCAAAAGATATAGCAGTCAGCTTAGTAGATAAATCAAACAAAGTAGATGATTATTTATTGGTATCTGAAATATATGTAAAACTTAAAAAATATAATACGGCAGTCAAGTACTTAGAGAGTGCTTATGTAAAAGATTATAATGAAAAAATACTGGATAAGATGGCTATTGTCTTGTATGTAAATCTTGATAGGAAAAAAGATGCAATTGCACAGTTAGAAACTCATTCTCGTGTGCATGGTTGTTCATCTTTAATATGCACGAGATTAATTGGCTTTTATTCTAATGAAAATAATATAGATGGCCTCTTATCAGCATATTTAAGATTGTATCAAATTAATTCAAATAAAGAGATTGCTGAAAAAATTGTTCAAATATATGCTTACAAGAAAGACTTTATTAAAATGATGGATTTTTTAGAGGAAAGTAACTCAAATGATGAAGTTTTATTGCAAATATATATAAATTTAAAGAATTATAAAAAAGCATATCCTTTAGCATATAAACTTTATAAAAAAACTGGTGAAACTAATTATTTAGGACAGAGTGCTATTTTTGAATATGAAGCAAGTGATGATAACTCAGATAAAGAGATGCAAAATAGTGTAATTAAAAAACTAAAAAAAGTAATTACTAGAATTAAAGAAGGTTTATATCTGAACTATTTAGGTTATATTTTAATAGACCATAATTTAGATGTAAAAAAAGGGATGGAGTACATACAGGAGTCGTTGAGGCTTGAACCAAAATCATCATATTATTTGGATTCTTTAGCATGGGGTTATTATAAACTAGGTGACTGCAAAAATGCTAAAAAAACAATGGATAGAGTTATTAAATTAGGTGGCGGGGATAATGAAGAAGTAAAACTACACGTGAAAACAATAAACAAGTGTTCTAAGACAAAGAAAGGTAAGTAAAAAAGTATGATTTTAGATGATATTATAAAAAAGACAAAAGAAGATTTAGTTAAAAGGGAAAAAGAGTTTTCTCTTGATTGGTTGGGACGTTCACTGGCTTTTAATGCAAGAGTTCCACGTGATGTATTTCCATATCTTACAGCAACAGAAGAAGATCCGTATAGAATAATTTCAGAGGTTAAAAAAGCTTCACCATCAAAAGGTGTTATTCGTGAAGATTTTGATCCTTTAGCGATAGCACAGGCTTATGAACGTGGTGGTGCTTCTGCAATATCAATCTTGACTGAACCACACTTCTTTCAAGGTAGTCTTGACTATCTTGGTGGAATTAGAAGATATGTTGGGATTCCACTTCTTAGAAAAGATTTTATAGTAAGTAAATATCAAATTTTAGAGGCTATGGTTCATGGTGCTGACTTTATTTTACTTATTGCAGCCGCATTATCTAAAAAAGAGTTAAAAGAGCTTTTAGCATACACTAGACATCTTGGTATGGAAGCTTTAGTGGAAGTTCATGATAAGTCTGACTTGGTAAAAGCTATCTATGCAGGTAGTGATATAATAGGGATAAATCATAGAAATTTACAAACTTTTGAGATGAATATGAATCTATCTTATGAGTTGATTCCAATGATTCCAAATGGCAAAGTTATTGTTGCAGAGAGTGGAATATACGAGCATGGTCAACTTGAAGACTTATCTAAAGCAGGAGTTGATGCATTTTTAGTTGGTGAAAGTTTAATGCGTACAGATGATGAAGAGTCAGCTCTTCGTACTCTTAAAAATGGCTAATGCCTTTGTCCTTAGACAAAGGTGCTTTTTTTAGCCTAATAGTTGTTTTACCAACTCATTTATACGCTTACCATCAGCCTTACCAGCTAGCTCCTTAGAAGCCATACCCATAACTTTACCCATATCTTTCATGCTAGTTGCACCAACTTTAGTTATTACATCATTAACCGCAGATTTAAGTTCATCATCACTAAGTTGCGCAGGTAAATAAGGTTCATAAAAGGCTATCTCATCTAGTTCCACTTGTAATAAATCATCACGGCCTGCATCTTTATACTGAGAAGCTGAGTCTTTTCTCTTTTTAACTTCTTTTTGAATAATTTTGATTACATCATCATCACTTAACTCTTTTCTCTCATCAACTTCTATCTGTTTACAAGCACTAGTAAGTAGTCTAAGTGCATCCCTCTTTTTAGTGTCTTTGGCTTTCATAGCATTTTTTACATCTAAGTTAATTGTTTCTCTTAAAGTCATAATTGTGTTACCTTTTTTGTGGAACTAAATTTGCTAGTATTATATACTAAATAAGCCAAAGAGAAGATAATGATAAAACAATTTTCACTAACTATACTGATTTTTTCTACAATCATATTTTTTTCAGCATGTACAGCAGGGCTTACTGAACCTGAAATTGATTTTGCTCCACCAAAATATGTAGAGCAAATGCCATCAAAAGAGGGTAAAAAAGATTTTATATCTCAAGGTAGTATTTTTGGTCAAGGAGATAACCCACTCTTCTCTGATCATAAGGCTATGAATGTAAATGATATTGTAAGAGTTACCATATCTGAAGCTGCAAATAGTTCTAGTACTGGATCAAAACAACTTTCAGAAAATGATGTTACATCTTTAGGTGGATTAACTGTAGCTCAAGGTGGAATAGCGTCAGATACATTATCTAATTTAAATACGAGTATATCTAGCACTACTGCAAATGCTTATAAAGGTTCTGGCTCAGCTACTAAAAATGCCACATTTACGACAACTGTTTCAGCTAGGGTTGTTAAAGTTTTAGAAAATGGAAACTATTTTATTGCTGGAAAAAGAGAAATTTTAGTTGATGAACAAAAACAAATCATTCAAATATCTGGTGTAATAAGACCTTATGATATAGACCAAAACAACCAAATAACTTCTGCACAAATGAGTGAAGCAAAAATTCTTTATAAAACAGAAGGTGATGTAGATCGTGCTACACAACAGGGTTGGGGGACAAAAATTGTTCAAGCTATTTGGCCGTTATAGTTTAATATTTATATTATTTTTCTTTACACTAAATGCTAAAACATTTGAAAATTTTAAGAGATCATCTGCAGATACATACTCTAAATATAAAGATAAAAATGATATTAAATTTTCTAAAAGTTTAAAACAACAATTTAAAGCATATCTTATCTCCAAAGATGTGAAATCATATGAAGAGTCTAAGCCATTATCCTTATCTATAGCTATTGCAAATAGAATAAAACCAGCTGGTCCAATAATACATGTTAATGTAGATGAAAACAAACAAAAAATAGATATGATGATTGAAGTAGATAAAAATGCTGAAAAAGATATATCTTTTTCTTATTTTGGTTCAACATTAAAATTGAATATACCACCAAAAATTAAATCTGCTAAATATTATCCTCAAAATCAAAAAGGGATAAATAATTTTTTTGATATGGTTGCTTCAAGTGCCTATGAAAATTTATTATTAGATATAAAAAATATATGCAAAAGAATGAAATTGAATGACTGGGGATTATATTTATTAATAAAAAAAATTTCTAAAAATACTTTTTCAAATACGGATGATGCAAAATTATTAACATGGTTTTTGTTTTCGAAAATGGGTTATGCAGTTAAGATAGGTTTAGTATCAAAACATATAGTTTTGATGCATTATTCAAAAAATATAATATATTCAAAATCTAGTTATAAGTTTGACGATAAAAATTTTTATGTATTAGACAACTCCAATATACGGTATAGAAGAGTTTATTCATATAAATATAATTATGATGGTTCAGATAAGAGTTTTGATCTATCTCTAGACACTTTACCAAATTTAAAACATGAAATAGAAGAAAAAAAATTGAAATTTAAAAGTCAAGGTACAATACATACTATTAAATACTCTTACAATAAAAATCTTATAGATTTCATGGCTACATATCCACAGGCAAATTATGAAACCTTTTTTAATGCGCCTATGCAAGAAAAAACGTATACAGATATAGCAAATGGATTAAAAAAATTTATAGATTCTAGACAAGCATCTTCAGCAATAAACTTTATATTAAACTTTGTTCAAAATGCTTTTATATATGAGGTTGATAAAAAACAGTTTGGTCATGAAAAAGTTATGTTTGCACAAGAAGTTCTTTATTACGATAAATCAGATTGTGATGATAGATCAGTTCTTTTTTCATATTTAGTAAAAAAACTATTTGGCTTTTCTGTTGTTGGGGTAAAGTATAAAGACCATATGGCTACAGCATTGTATATACCTATGACTGGGGATAGCGTTAATGTTAATTCAAAAAAATATATTGTAGCAGATCCTAGTTTTATTGATGCTAGTATTGGTCAAAGTATTCCAAAGTATAAGTCTATAAAGCCACAAAGTTTTATAGTGATAAATAAAAGTTAAGAGTTTAAAAGTTTTATAAAGCTATCTTCATCAATAGCTTTTGAAAATAAAAAACCTTGGTAGCTTTGTGCACCTAAATCATTGATAAAATCAAGTTGATATTTATCTTCAATTCCCTCAACGATAACTTCCATATTAAAGACTTTAGCAATGCCTATCATCATCCTTACAAGCTCTTTGTTATTATTTTGAAGAAGATTTAACATAAAAATTTTATCTATCTTCATACTATTAACAGGTAGTTTTTGAAGGTATGTTATAGATGAATAACCTGTACCAAAATCATCTATAGAAAATTTAATTCCAAACTCTTGAAGTCTTTTTATTTTTTCAACAACTATTTCAAAGTCTTGAATTAAATCATCTTCTGTTATTTCTATCTCTATTCTTGATGGATCTATACCTTTTTTCATAATGATAGAAGTTATTTTTTCTTCAAAGTTAGAATTTAATAACTCTTTTGAACTTATATTTATAGCGAGTGTACCTTTGAAATTTTTATGTTTATCTATAAATATACAAGCACTTTTTATTGAGAGGGTTGTAAATTCATAGATTAAGTCTAATTTATTTGTAACTTCTAAAAATGAATCTGGGAAAAGAATCCCTTTTTCTGGATGTCTCCATCTCATTAACAGTTCAGCACCAATAATATTTGAGTTAGATACATCAACTTTTGGTTGGTAAAAAAGTTCAAACTCTTCATTTAATAAACCACGTTTGATCTCTTGTTCTAAGCTTGAGAACTGTATGAGCCTAGCTTCAATATCTTTGTCAAAAAATACAAACTGATTCCTTCCTTGATGTTTAGCTTGATACATTGCGGTATCTGCATGTACCATAATATCCTGAATGTTTTTTTCACCATCTGGAAATATTTTAATCCCAATACTAACACCAATTTGAACTGAAATATTTTTTATTAAAAATTCTTTTGATATAGTAGATAAAATTTTATTTGAGATATCACGAATAAAAGCTGAAGCTATCTCCATATCATCAGATAAGTTTAAAATCATTATACCAAACTCATCACCAGATATTCTAGCAAAGATATCTTCTTCTCTTAATAGTTGTGAAATTCTGCTAGACACTTCTACTATTAAAGCATCTCCGACACTATGTCCATAACTGTCATTTACAAGTTTAAAATTATCTATATCTATAAAAAGAAAAGCATGTGTAAATTTATGTCTTAAAGCTTTATTATACTCTTCATTTAGTCTTTGCATTAATGATTTTCTATTTAGTAAATTTGTTAAAAAATCATGATCTGCTTGGTGCTGAAGCCTCTCTTGAGCTTCTTTTATTTCAGTTATATCTAAAAATTGTGCTATATAGTGAGTTGTAATATATTCATCATTTTTAATGGCTGTGATAGATAATCTTTCTGGATAAATTTCACCATTTTTTCTTTTATTATATATTTCACCATACCAAACACCTTTATTAATCAAAGCATCCCACATGTGTTTATAAAATTCTGTGTTATGAGTATTTGATCTAAGAATTCTAGTGTGTTGCCCTATAGCTTCCTCTTGAGAGTAACCAGTTATTTTACTAAATGCATTATTAACTTGAATGATAACACCGTCCATATCTGTAACAGTCATAGCTTCATGAGCATTAAAAGCATAAGAAGCAATGATTAAGTCTTCTTTGTTCTTTTCCTCAGTATCTAGAGATGACTTTAATATAAAAGATAAAAAAAGTAGTGATATAAGAGAAACAATCCAAATAAAATGAGTAGTGTATAGAGATTGTAATGCTTTCATATGAATACTATCTGCATTATTATAGTAGTTTATAAAAAGAAGATTAGATATTTTGTTAAACATCTCTATATATTTTGTACTAGCATTAAAACAAAAACTAGCATCTGATTGTCCAAGTGATTTTTTAACAATTCCCTCCCTACAAAAATGAAGGGCTTCTTCTGTTTTTGGTGAAAAATGTGAGTTATATACTTTTATGGATTCCAGTGATGCATCTATAAAAAATTGGTCGATTGCATTTTTTTGTTTTATTTGTAGTTTTTTTATATCTAATATATGATCTTTTTCACTTAAAAGTTGGTTATAAATATAGGCACGTTCTAGACCAGAATATTCTTTAATCTCTTCGAGTTTAATAACTGCAGTAGTGTCTATTTTTAAGTTATGAGCAAGAGAATTAAAAATTTTTATAGCTATTATGAGTTTTGAGTTTATCTTGGTGTAGTACTCAATCTCTTTTTGAAAGTTTATTTGTGAACGTAAGACATTTTTTCTGATACTCTTTATATTATGTAGTAATGCTAAAATCTCCTTTGTTAAAGGTGTGATTCTAACTCCTATCCGATCGTAAAGCCTTGCTTTCGTTTTATCAGTATCTGTGATCTTATTAAGAAATTTTTTATAAGAGATATCTGTACGTTTATGTTGACTTAATAAAGCTTGTTTATATTGTGCTTTATTTACTGTATCTATATAACCAGCACTTAATCCACGCTCAATTTGTATGTTGTGAATTAACTCACTAAATACTTGTGTCATCTCCACTGATTGCTTAAATGTTTGAGTTTCATCTAGTTTGTTGTATTCATGTTTTATCGATGCAATTGAAAAGTATATTAGAGCAAGAGCAGGTATAGAAAATATAAATAATATTTTTCTTTTTAAAGATAGTTTTTTCATATACTCAAGTTTAATAATAATTAAATAAAAAACTACTTAAAAAATATAATATTTCTTAAAGAATTGTGAAAGATGATATGAAAATGACAATTTAATGACATTCTATGCCTTTTGATACTTAATAGTTATAAGCTACTTTATAAGTTGGATCATCCTCTTCATAAGAACAATGTGGTCCAGCTTTTTTAAGAATTGCTTTACAGTCAGCTGAAAGATGGCGAAGTAGTAAGTTTTTACCAGCATCTTCGTATTTTTTAGTAATCATATCAATCGCTTCAACACCAGAGCTATCCATAACTCTTGCATTTTTAAAGTCAATCACTACTTTTGGAGGGTCGTTTGGAATATCGAAGTTATCTCCAAAGGTTGTAGCGCTTCCAAAGAAGAGTGGACCTTCAAGTTCATACACTAAAGTTCCATCAGCCTCTGCATGAGTTTTAGAAAAGATACGTGCATGTTTCCAAGCAAAAGCAAGTGCAGAAATAATAACACCTGCAATAACTGCAATAGCTAAATCCTCAACTACTGTTATGATTGTTACTGTAACCATAACAAAAGCATCAGTACGTGGCATTTTATTTAAGCGTGAAAAACTTGACCATTCAAATGTTCCAATAGACACCATAAACATGATACCTACTAATACTGCAACTGGGATGATATTTAAAATATCACTTGTAAAGACAACAAGAACTAAGAGTCCAATAGCTGCTACAAAAGATGAAAGTCTTCCTATCCCACCAGATGTGTAGTTGATGATAGATTGACCAATCATAGCACATCCAGCCATACCACCAAAGAAACCACAAGTGATATTACCTGTTCCCTGTGCTATACACTCTTTGTTAGCAGAGCCACGAGTGTTAGATAGCTCATCCAAAACTGAAAGTGTTAGAAGTGATTCAATTATACCAACAAGAGCTATGATAACTGCATATGGAAGTACAAGTAAGATTGCGTCAAGTGAGAAAAGATACTCTGGGATTCCAAATGTAGGCATCTGTCCTGCATATTTACTCATATCATCAAGTCCACTAAGGAGCAGGGTATCTGTACCGGTAAAATAAACCCCTAGTGTGATAACTATAATAGCTACAAGACCAGCAGGTATAGCTTTTGTAACTTTAGGAAGTGCATACATTATTAGCATTGTAACGGCTACAAGTATGTACATCATATACCCTTGACCCTCAAAAAACTTAAATTGAGCAGTACCAATAACAATAGCAAGACCATTCACAAAACCATGAATGGCTGGAGTTGGAACAAGGCGGATAAATTTACCAAGTTTTAATGCCCCAATAGCTATTTGTATAAGTCCCGCAATAACTGTAGCTAAAAGTATGTAATGAAGCACACCCATCGCTATAGCTTCTCTTGCCATTCCTTGTGCAGATAATAGTGAAGTTGCTTCCACTCCAAGACCAACTAGAACAATAGCAACTGCTCCAGTAGCTCCAGAAATCATCCCTGGCTTACCACCTATGAGTGAAGTGATAAGTCCAAGTATAAATGCAGTATATAGTCCAACTATTGGTGAAACACCTGCAATAAATGAAAATGCAATCGCTTCAGGAACAAGTGCAACAGCTACAACTAAACCAGATAAAATATCGTTTTTAATATTAGCTGATGTATATTTTTTTAAATCAAACAATCTATACCTTTAGTGAGCTAAGTTGCTCATTTACTTTTACTTGTTTAGCCTCTGCATCAGCAAGTGCTTCACGATTTTTTGCTAAAACATCTTCAGGTGCATTTGCTACAAAACGTTCATTTTTAAGCATTCCTCCAACTTTATCTATCTCTTTTTGTAATTTTTCGCTCTGTTTTGTAAGTTTTGCAATGATTGAACTTAAATCAATTGAGTCAGTTGGTATGAAAGTTTCACAAGTGTCAGCTATGTCACTTACTGAATTTTCTATTTTACTCTCAGTAAACTCAACTACTTCAACTTTTCCAAGTTTAACTATGAAAGGTATCATTGCCTCTTTATCTTCATTAGAAATACCATCTATTTTAACAAAGGCTTTCTCGATTTTTTGGTTAGCTAAATCAACAAGAACTTTTGCTCTACGAATAGAAACAATAGCATCCATAATGATTTCAAATTTACGCTCTTCTTTTTTACGTTTTTTGATTTTAAAAGGATATTTACTTATCATAATAGAATCATCTTTTTCTAATGAAGTTCCAGAAAGCTCATGGTAAAGATGCTCTGTGATAAACGGCATAAATGGGTGAAGTAGTTTCATAGCTTCTTTAAAGATTGCTCCAAGTTCTATGATAGCACCTTTGTCAGCCTTGCTAAGCTCAATACCCCAACCACAAAATTCGTTCCAAATAAATCTGTAAAGAACTGTTGCCGCATCGTTAAATTTGTACTCTTCTAAATTTTCACGAACCTCTAAAGTAGCTTGATTTAATCTGCTCATCATATAACGACCAAGATCTGTTTCTACACAAAAACCAGCCATATCAGGAAAAGTATCATGGTTCATTAGTAAAAACTTACTCGCATTGTAAAGTTTGTTTGTGAAGTTGCGGTTAAGTTCAAGTTTCTCTGTACTCATGCGAATATCACGACCTTGAGCCGCAGAGATTGCAAGAGTAAATCTAAGTACATCAGCTGAGTACTTGTTTACCATGTCAAGTGGGTCGATTACATTACCCTTAGACTTACTCATCTTATCGCCTTTTTCATCACGAACAAGTGCATGAAGGTAGATGTGGTTAAATGGAAGTTTACCCTCAAAGTGTTCACCCATCATCATCATTCTAGCTACCCAGAAAAATAAAATATCAAAACCAGTGATAAGAAGTGAGTTAGGATAAAAATCTTTTAAATCATTCTCTGTAAATTTACTAGCTTCATTTCCTTCATTACCCCAACCAAGAGTTGAAAATGGCCAAAGTGCAGACGAGAACCAAGTGTCTAAAACATCTGGATCTTGATGGATGTTTTTAGATGCACATTTAGTACAACTATCATGAGTTTCCTCTTTTGAAGCCCACTCATGTCCACAGTCATCACAGTAAAATACTGGTATTTGATGTCCCCACCAAAGTTGACGAGATATACACCAATCACGAAGTTCGCCCATCCAAGAGTTGTATGAGTTTATCCAATGTGGTGGAAAGAACTGTGCTTCGCCATTGTTTGTTTTCTCTATTGATTTTTGAGCTACATCTTTACGTAAAAACCATTGTTTAGAGATATAAGGTTCAACAACACTTTTACATCTGTAGCAGTGTCCAACTTGATGTTTATGGTCTTCTACTTTTACCATAAAGCCTTCTTCGTCAAGTCTTTTAACAATAATTTCACGAGCTTCTAGGCGGTCAAGACCTTTAAACTCTTCTGCATAGTCATTTAAAATACCTTTTTCATCAAAAACTGTAATGAACTCCAAGTCATGTCTTTTTCCAACCTCGTAGTCATTTTGGTCATGAGCAGGAGTAACTTTAACAACACCAGTTCCAAATTCCATATCTACATGAGTATCAGCAATAATTACCACTTCACGAGAAAGAAGAGGAAGACGAATTTTTTTGCCTATTAAATTTTTGTATCTTTTATCGTCTGGGTGAACCATTACTGCAGTATCGCCAAAATATGTTTCAGGGCGAGTTGTTGCTACTTCTACAAAGCCATTACCATCAGCAAATGGGTACTTGATATGATAAAATTTACCATTAGTATCTTCGTGTTCAACTTCAATGTCACTAAGTGCACCATCATGAGTACACCAGTTAACCATGTAGTTTCCACGAATGATAAGACCTTCGTTGTAAAGGTGAACAAAAGCATCTTTCACTGATGATTGAAGTCCACTATCCATTGTAAAACGTTCACGTTCCCATGCAGGTGTTACACCCATCTTACGAAGTTGATCTGTCATAATACCAGCAGATTCAGCTTTCCAAGCCCAAGCTCGTTCTAAAAATTTTTCACGACCCAGAGCCTCTTTAGTTGTACCTTCAGCTAGAAGTTGTTTTTCTACAACATTTTGAGTAGCGATTCCTGCGTGATCGGTCCCTGGTTGCCAAAGAGTTTTGTACCCATCCATACGTTTGAAACGAGTGATAATATCTTGAAGTGTAAATGTAAGTGCATGACCAATGTGCAAGCGACCTGTAACATTTGGTGGTGGCATCATAATTGAGAAAGATTTATCTTCTTTCTGAATCGCTTTATTTCCATCTATTTCAAAATATTTTCTATCTTCACAAATTTTATAGTATCTGTTTTCTATCTCTTGTGGATTGTAACCCTCTGCTGACATATATTCGCCTTTTTAGTGCTTATTAAAATTGCGCGATTATAGCTAAAAAGATGTGAAAAATAGCTTTAAAATTTTCACTATAGATAAAATTTATTATTAAGTGATGATTTTGAATATGAAAGTTTTGATGAGATGTATAAGATTGCAGATAAGTTTTTATATGAAGCAAAAAATAGTGGAAGAAATAAGATAGTTGGTGAACTAGTAAAGTTAAAGCAAGACTAAAATAAAGTTTCGTCTAGTATAATTTCACTCTTAAAATTAAACTAACTCTTCAGGATACTTATTGCCACTATCTCGCTTAAATCCAGAACAATATGCAGCTGCAACTTCAAAAGATAAAGAAAATCTTATTATCGCATCTGCTGGTACTGGAAAAACTTCTACAATTGTTGGACGTATTGGTTATCTTCTTGGAAATGGTGTTAAACCAGAAGAGATTTTACTGCTTACTTTTACGAACAAAGCAGCAGCAGAGATGGTTGCGCGCGTTGCAGAATACTTTGGTAAAAGTGTAGCAGCAAAGATAGATGCTGGGACTTTTCATGCTGTATCTTACAGATGGTTGAAAAAGCAAGATAAACGAGTGGTTTTAAAACAACAACGTGAACTTAAAACACTTTTTCGTTCTGTTTATGAGAAGCGTTCTTTTGAGCATATTGGCTCGGAAATAACACCGTATGGTGGAAATCACTTATACGATATGTACTCTTTTTATCAAAATACAGAGCTTGAAAAACACTTTGAGGATTGGGTACATGAAAACTATCCAGATCATGAATCTTTTGCACTTATTTATGCAGATATAGTTGATGAATTTGAGAACTTAAAAAAAGAGTATGGTTTTGTAAACTTTAATGACTTACTTTTAAATTTTCGTGATATTTGTAAGTCAAAAGATTTAGGATATAAAGAAGTTTTAGTAGATGAGTATCAAGACACAAATGCTCTTCAAGGTACATTAATAGATGCTATGAAGCCACCATCACTTTTTTGTGTAGGTGATTATGATCAGAGTATTTATGCTTTTAATGGGGCAGACATTAGTATTATCGGTACCTTTAGTAAAAAATTTCCAGAGGCG
>Ga0256837_1001121_pt1 | contig 19156 bp, 20 predicted proteins | sample 4562384metaG_FD_185976 | JGI IMG/M metagenome (GOLD analysis project Ga0256837, IMG submission 185976) | Hydrothermal vent microbial communities from Guaymas Basin, Mexico - 4561-384 | ecosystem: Environmental > Aquatic > Marine > Hydrothermal vents | place: Mexico: Guaymas Basin | collected...
GCTTAGTGAAGAGAGTGCAGTTGGAATAAATCCTATAAACGTAGTAGAAGTTATGTCAAATACTATAAAAGAGACAGAAAAAATATATTCATATAATAAGTTTGGAAAATTTGAGTATCTAGATGATACAGATATTGTGACTGCTTCAGTTGCAAAATTGGCAAGAAATTTAAATACTAAAGCCATTTTATCATTAACAAGCTCTGGGAAGAGTGCTAAAAAATTGGCTAGATATAGAATAGAAAGTGATATTTTTGCTATAACACACGATGAGAGAGTTGCAAGATCACTTACTATTTGTTGGGGGATTAAGCCTATTATGAGTATTGGACTTAGTGCTTCAGATGAGATGTTAAGTAATGCAATTAGTATGGGAGTAGAAAAAGGTTTTATTGATCTTGACCAAACATATATAGTTACCGCAGGTTATCCAGCAGGTATAGAAGGGAGTACAAATTTTCTTCATATTTTAAAAAGAGAGCAATTAGAGTACTATTTAGGATGGTGTGACGTAAATAAACAACAATAACTACACGAAAAATATGTATAATTTGGTTTAAAGGATAGTTGATGAATATACTAAAAAAGCCAGATTGGTACATAAGTGAAAATGAAGTAACAGATGAAACATTATTTGAAAAAAGAAGAGATTTTTTAAAACTTGGAGCTGCTGCACTAGTCTCTTCTTCCGTAGTAGCAGAAAAACTTGCTGCTGTTGAGAAGATTCCTAGGCAAGCTTTAGATTTTAAAAAAACTTCTTTTGGAAAAGATTTAGAGCTTAATTCATTTGACCAAGCAAGTACATATAATAACTTTTATGAGTTTTCACTAAACAAAAAAGACCCGGCAAAATTGGCTCATACTTTAAAACCAACTCCATGGGAGATAGAGATAAGTGGTGAAGTTGAGAATCCTATGTATATAGATTTGCAAGAGATTTTTAGTTCATACCCACTTGAAGAGAGAATTTATCGTTTTCGTTGTGTGGAAGGATGGAGTATGGTAGTACCTTGGATTGGTATTACTTTAGCTCATATATTAAAAAAAGCAAAACCAACTTCAAAAGCAAAATATGTGAAGTTTATAACAGAACTTGACCCTGAAATGTTTCCTGACCAAAGAAGAGGAATATTTGGAAATATTCCTTATCCTTATGTTGAAGGATTACGTATAGATGAAGCTATGAATAACTTAACATTTATGGCTGTTGGTATGTATGGAAAAGTTTTACCAAATCAAAATGGAGCACCTATTCGTTTAGTAGTACCTTGGAAGTACGGTTTTAAGAGTATAAAATCTATAGTAAATATTGAGTTGGTTGAAGAAGAGCCATTAAATACTTGGAAACAGATAAATCCCACAGAGTATGGATTTTATGCAAATGTTAATCCTAAAGTTGACCACCCTAGATGGTCGCAAGCAAGAGAGAGAAAACTTGGAAGTTTTTTTAAAGTTAAAACTGAGATGTTTAACGGTTATTCAAATGAAGTTGCAAGTTTGTATAAAAATATGGATTTAAGAAAATTATATTAATGAAAAAAGCCTTTTTATTTGTTATCCTTTTATTACCATTTTTGTATCTTTTATGGAGTGTCCAAACAGAAAATGACCCTATAAAATATATATTTACTTTTACAGGATTGAGTTCTTTAGTGCTCCTTATAACTTCACTTAGTCTGAGACCTATTAAAAAAGTAATCAATTTGATGAGGTATAGAAAAATGATAGGTCTTTATGCGTTTTTTTATGCATTTCTACATTTTTTGAACTTTTATATTTTAGATGCACAGTTGGATTTTGCATTTGTTGTAAAAGAAACTATAGATAAACCATTTGTTTATCTAGGAATGATTTCGTTTCTAATACTTTTTTTTATGGCTCTTACTTCTACAAAAAAATTATTTTTGAAGTTTAATAAACAACATAAAGCAGTATATTTAGTTTTGATTTTAGTAACTATACATGCATCTATAGCGCAAAAAGTTTTAAGCTCTTTAGAGTATACTTTTATAGTAGTTACGTGTATACTTTTAGGATATAGATTTTATACTATGGTTTTACCAAATATAAAACCTTATTCTTAGAAATTTAGTTTGCAGGAGAGATAAGATAAAAAATATAAATATACAGAGAATATTAGGTAAAAATAATTTAGGTGTTTTACATGTATAATATATCTGTTATCAATTTGATATGGCTACTTTTACCAGTATCATTTGTAGCTTATTTTTACTTTAGGTGGGTAGGAAATAAAATAGAGATACTTTATGCTAGTGCAAGAATGCTTTTACAACTTTTGTTGGTAGGTTATCTTCTCTCTTATGTATTTGAGGCTAAAACTTCTTATATAACTGTTTTTATAGTTGTAGTTATGATTAGTGTAGCAAGTATGATAACACTAAGAAATATAACTCATAAAAATTTAGATACATATAAAAGGATTTTTCTTTCTATCTTTGTAGGGGGTAGTTTAAACCTTTTTTTAGTTTTGTATTTTGTTTTAGAATTAGACTCATTTGACAATCCAAGATATATAATTCCTATAGCAGGAATGCTATATGCAAATTGTATGAATGCAGTATCTCTTGTAGCTGAAAGATTTGAAAAAGAGAGAGAAATTTATGATTATGAAACAGCAAGAGCAAACTCTTTTAAAGCTTCTCTAATACCTCAAATCAATTCTTTCTTAGCTGTTGGTCTAGTCTCTTTACCTGGTATGATGACAGGTCAAATTCTTTCAGGAGTAGACCCTATAATCGCCGTTCGTTATCAAATCATGGTAATGTTTATGGTTTTAGGAAGTTCTGGAATAAGTACAATTATTTATCTGTTTCAAAAAACTTCCAAGGAGTTATTATGAGTTTTTTATTTAGTGTAAAATCAAAAAATAGTGAGGACAATTGTTATACTCCTCAGCCAAAGGGAAAAGTAAAATGTCCTTCTTGTGGAGCTGAAGCAAAAGGTGTTTTAGGTAAAACTTTAAATGCCCTCTTAAAAAAAGAAGCAAAAGAGAAGTTAGATTCTTTAGATGGCTTTTTTTATTGTAAAACTTTTACATGTAAAGTTGTTTATTTTAAAATAAATAAAGTTTTAACTCAAAAAGATGTAAATGTAAGTGTTGGGTTAAAAGATAGTGCAAAAGTAAAAAACTATTGTTATTGTTTTGATTGGACAAAAGATAAAATTTTAGAAGATATGAAAAAACATGGTACAAGTACTGCGATATTAGATATACAAGATAAAATGAAGTCTATCGGATGTTCTTGTGAAGTAAAAAATCCTAGTGGAAAATGTTGCCAAGTAGATATAAAAAAAGTAATAAAAGAGATAGAAAATGAAAATATTTAATGTGGAAGTTTTATAATAAACTTTGCTCCGCCATTTTTATTTATAGCCTCGATTGTACCTTTAAACTGATTTTTAATAACAAGTGCAGACATATATAGCCCAATACCGGTAGAAGGTATTTTTTTGTTACTACTAAATGGCTTAAATATATCTTCTATAGGGTTAACATGTATACCACCTGCATTATCTTCTATGGAGAGTAAGATATACTCTTTTGTATCTTTTAATGAGATTTTAATAGATGGATTTTTAATCTCTCTTGCTTTTACGATATCTATTATATTTTGTACAATTGAGAGGACAATATGAGCCAATGAGTTTGAGTTACCATATATGGTTATTTTTGATTCTATCATAAAAGTAACATTTATTTGATTGAGTTTTAGTATAGAGTCTACTATCTTTAATGCTTGGTTTATAGATAAAATAGGATTGAAAGTTATGTTATCACTTTTTTTATAAAAATCTTGAAAGTTTGTTATAGTTTCTGACATAAATTGAATGATATCTTGATTTTTCTCCGCTTCTTTTTTAAGTTCAGGGTCTTTTATTTTTTTCTTTATATACATACAATTAAAATTTAACTCACTAAGTGGCTGTCTCCATTGATGAGCAATAATAGCTATCATCTCTCCAAGAGCTGCAAATTTTGATTGTTGTTGTAAGATTTTATCATTTAATCTCTCTTGAGATATATCTTGTATGTTTACAACTATAATATCACCTATATCTTGATTGCTACTACCGCATGATATTCTTATAGGGAATTTATTGCCATTTTTATGGAAAGCTTCTGTTTCTTTGACTTCATTTCTTTTTTTATCATTAATAAGTGTTGCTATTTGAGGGATTACTTCTTTAAAAAGATTGTTATTAAGTATTTCATTTTTTGTATAGCCAAATATATGTTCTGCCATTTTATTAAATGTTTTTATTTTAAGATTTTTATCTATGGTTATGATAGCATTTGTACTTGATTCTATAACAGCATTTGAGTAATCTTTTTCTTTAGTAAGTTCTTCAGTTTTTTTATTGATTTGTTTATTTGCTGGTCTAAAAATAAAGATTGCTTCGAAAAATAGTGTGAATAGTGTTAATATAAATATATAAAATTCTACTTTTCTTAGTTTTTCAATATGTTCTTTTGCTTCATTAAGATATAAAATAACAGTATTGTCAAAATCTTTTAGAAGAGAGTTTGAGTTTTTTAGAAGATATGTTAAACTTCTTCCATCTCTATACTCATTAAATTTTTTGGCATGTTTTAGATATTCTTTTACTTTTTTATCTAACATTATAGGTTTTTGAAAAAAAACTTTTTTTATTTTTTCTGACATGTGAGAAGATAGTAATTGTTTATGATTTTCTTCTAATTTTATTAAATTTTTTTCTAAGTTTTTGATTTTGTAATAGATTGCATGAAATGCAATTTGTTGAGCAAGAATCTTTTGTTGACCACTTATATTTATGAGCTTTCCATCATCAGATTGGATATTTATGAGTTTTGCTAGGTTAAAGTATGCAAGAGTAGAAAGAAGAGCTATGATACTAAGTGCCAATATATATCTTTTTGCAAAACTAATTTTTTCCACTTTTTCCTCCAAATTTTATGGTAGTATATTAAAAAAATACTCAGGAAGTACTTATGGAAGAAAAATATGAAATAATTTTACAAAAGAGTACAATTTTATTGGCAGAAGATGAAGAAAGATTAAGAGAAAGTTTTAAAAAAGTATTATTACTTTTTGTAAAAGATGTTTATACAGCAAAAGACGGAGAAGAAGCATTGACTATGTATGAAAAATATTTGCCTGATATTCTAATTACAGATATAAAGATGCCAAAATTAAATGGATTAGAACTTATAAAAAAAATTCGCTTAGAAAACAAAAATATACCAATTCTTGTTACAAGTGCTTATGCTGATCAAGATTTTTTATTAGAATCTATAAAGTTATCTTTAGTTGAGTATGTAATAAAACCTATAAAAGAGACTAAATTAAATAGTATATTAACAGAGTGTGCAAAAGTTTTAAGTCAAAAACCACAAACTATTGTGGAGCTAAAGGATGATATAACATATGATTTAGATAATAAAATTTTATATTTTATGGAACAAGAGGTGGTCTTAACTCATAAAGAAGTTGACTTTTTTGAGCTTCTTTTAGCACATAGAGGAAATCTTGTTACAAAGCAAACTATTGAGAGTAAACTCTACATATACGAAGAAGCACCACCTAGTGCCTTAAAAAATTTAGTCTTTAAACTACGTAAAAAACTTCCAGTAGATATCATAAAAACTGTTTCTAAATTAGGATATATGATAAGTTAATTTTTTAGCGACCCAAAAGAAACTTCAAGTAGAGTATAATTCAAAATGATTTTACAATTAATTAACGATTATTGATTGTTATCAATACGACTAGGAGTTATATAAGAATATAATATGATTGTTATTTTCTTATATTATTTGAAATTTACAAGGAGGAAATGTAAATGAGAAATGTTTTACGTAAGGTTTCTTCATTATCTGCTTCAATAGCACTTTTGGCAACTTTTGCAAGTGGTGCTACAGAATTAGATAAAGTGATGAAAGAGAGAGGTTTATCAGCACAAGATATGTTAGCAGCTGCTAAAACATATACACCGAGTGGTGGTAGAGATAAGTATTTGGTATTTAGTTCAGGTGGGCAATCTGGACAGATGATGGTATATGGTGTTCCATCTATGAGAATACTTAAATACATAGCAGTATTCACTCCAGAGCCTTGGCAAGGATGGGGATATGATGATGATACTAAAAAGATATTAGCTCAAGGTAATATCCGTGGTAAAAAGATTACTTGGGGAGATACTCATCACCCTGCTATTTCTGAAACAAAAGGTGCATATGATGGTAAGTGGTTAGTTATAAATGATAAAGCAAACCCTCGTATAGCTGTTATAGATTTAGATGATATGGTTACAAAGCAGATAGTTGTTAACCCAGTTTTTAAAAGTGATCATGGTGGAGCTTTCTTTACTCCAAATAGTGAATATATTTTAGAAGCTTGTCAATATGCTGCTCCTTTAGATAACAATTACCATCCTATGGATGAGTATGCTGAAACATATCGTGGTGGTGTTACTATATGGAAATTTAATCATGAAAAAGGAAAGATTGAGCCTAAAAACTCTTTTACTTTAGAGCTTCCTCCATATATGCAAGATTTATCTGATTCAGGTAAAAATGCTAGTGATGGTTGGGGTTTTACAAATAGTTTCAACTCAGAAATGTATACAGGTGGTATAGAAAAAGGTCTTCCTCCATTTGAAGCAGGAACAAGTCGTAACGATACAGACTTTTTACAAGTATATAACTGGAAAAAACTTGCAAAACTTGCAGAAGATCCAAAAAATGTAAAAGTAATCAATGGACATAGAGTTGTTCCTATTGAAGTGGCTGTCAAAAATGATGCACTTTTCTTGATTCCAGAGCCAAAATCACCTCATGGTGTTGATGTAACTCCTGATGGAGAGTATATTGTAGTTTGTGGTAAGCTTGATACTCATGCAACTGTATATAGTTGGGAAAAGATAAAAAAAGCAATCAAAGCTAAAGATTTTGTTGGAAAAGATCCATTTGGTATACCAATTATAGATATGAAAAAAGCAGCTCATTGTCAAGCAGAGCTTGGCCTTGGACCTCTACACAATCAAATTGGACCAAAGTGGAAAACTGATGGTGAAATTTATACTTCATTATATGTTGATTCTCAAGTTGTAAGATGGAATTATCTTACTTGTAAAGTAAAAGATAGACAAAATGTTAACTATAACATCGGTCACCTTGCTGGTATGCAAGGAAAGAGTACAGAACCTCAGGGAGATTATATCATTGCACTTAATAAATTAGCAATTGATAGATTTAATGAGATTGGACCTCTTCATCCTCAAAATCACCAGTTGATTGATATTCGTGGTAAAAAAATGCAACTTCTTTATGATATGCCTATTCCTTTAGGAGAACCTCACCAAGCTGTAGCAATTTTAGCAAGCAAGATGAAGCATGAAGTAAGATATAAAATGGGTACAAATCCATTTACTGGAAAAATTCATAAAGGTAAAACTCTAGCTGGTCAAGAGAAGATTGTTAGAAAAGGTAATCATGTTTATGTTTATGGAACTATGGTTAGAAGTCATATAAATCCTGAGCATGTTACAGTAAATAAAGGCGACACAGTAACTTTTTACTTAACAAACTTAGAGCGTGCAGAAGATGAAACTCATGGTTTCACAGTAGACCAATACAATGTTCATGCTTCACTAGAGCCTGGTAAAACAGTTGCATTGACTTTTAAGGCTGATTTAGAAGGGGTTTTCCCTTACTATTGTACTGAGTTCTGTTCAGCACTTCACTTAGAAATGATGGGTTACTTGTTGGTTAAAGATCCAAATAAAAAGTACACAAAAGCAGCAAAGCTAAAGCTTAAAAAAATGTCAAAAGCAGAGCTTAAAGCTGAGTATGATAAAACTGTAGCTACAAATGCTGCTACTGATGCGGTTATTCAAAGTGTTGTTAAGTTCTTAAAAGCTAATCATTTTGATAAGTATCCAGTAGTTAAAAATCTTGTTACTGATGCACTTGACCAATATGGACAAATCGCTGGACAAAAGAAAAAATCAGATGAAGCTGTAAAAGCTGGTGATCTTGATAAAGCTATTCTTTTTGAAAATATGATTTGGCAATATATGGTAAAAACTGCCGATGTTGGAATTAGAGCAAAAGATTTACTTGTTAAGAAAATTTCAACTCCTATGAGCGAAGCTGCAAAAAGAGGACATGATGCATACCTTGAAGGTGGATGTAATGGTTGTCATGTTGTTGGAAAAGTAAGTTCAGGTCCAGATTTAGTTGGTGTTTTAGAGCGTCATGAAAATGGTAAAAAATGGGTTAAAGAGTGGATTATGCACCCTGAAACAATGTATGATAATGATTACATTAAATCAATGACAAACTACTTTAACTTAAGAATGCCAAACCAAGGCATGAGCGAAAAACAAACAGATGATATTATAGAATATCTTCAATGGATAGATAAAAACGCAAACTTGTTTTAATCTATACAAAATCAACACTAGGTTTTATACCTGGTGTTGATTCTTATCATTATATTTTCTTAATTTTAAGTATATAATATATATAAAATTAAGAAAATAAAAATTAACAACAAGGCAATAATTATGAATTCATCTTTAGTTAAATCAAAGATATTTGCTATTTTGGCATTATCACTTTTACTTTACTTTTTTGTAATACCTGCTGTGTTTACACACAATGTGGTAGAACTAAAAAAAGAGGGAATGGGAGATAAAATTTCAACCTTAACTCAAAAGGTTTGGAACTATTATCAAAAAGGAAACTATGTTAGTCCTACTACTCCAAAAGAAATTTCAGGAGATTTAGCAAAATTGGTAGAAGAAGATATGGAGATAGGTGTAGTTACTGCTCCTATATGGTATGTGGCACTTGAAGCTCCAAACTATCCAAAAGAGTCATTTCCAAATGGTATACCAGTTTATTATCATTTTGATGGTTTTAGTGGAGATGTTTTCGAAATGGAAACTATCAATCACTTTATAGGTATGGACCCTATGGATAGAGGTGCTCCTTATCTTAGAATGGCAGCCCCTTATGCTCTTATATTTGTAGCTCTTCTTTTGGTTTTATTTATAGTATATAATGCAAAGATTTTAAATCTTTTAATGTTGATTCCTATCTCATTACCAGTTATATTTTTAGGTTTTTACTCTTACTGGTTATATTGGTTTGGACATCATATGCATGAATGGGGTGCTTTTCAGATAAAACCATTTATGCCAACTGTATTTGGAGATGGAAAAGTAGCACAATTCACTACACACTCTTATCCAACAACAGGGTTTTGGTTACTACTAGTTATAAGTATTTTATGTTTACTTGCGGTAGTTTCAAAAAATAAAGCATTAAAAGCAGAAGAAAAATAAAAATTATGAAAATTTTATCTATATTATTTTTTCTTATTATACAACTGTTTGCAACTAACGTTTTGCAAGAAGCAATAAACAGTGCGCAAGAAGGTTCTCTTTTAGAACTTCCTGCAGGAGTATATAAAGGTAATATAGTTATAGATAAACCACTAATTATAGATGGTAAAAACCAAAAGGCGATTATAGAAGGTGATGGTAATGGAACAGTTGTTATAATAACAAGTCCTTATGTAACTCTTAAAAACTTAACTATAAGACATAGTGGAGCTCAGCATGAAAGAGTTGATGCAGGAGTGGCTTTAAAAAAAGCACATCACTCAAAAGTAGTAAATTGTAAAATATTAGACTCTCTTTTTGGTATAGATTTACAAGAAGTTAGCAATAGTGAGATAAGTGGTAATTATATAACGTCTAAACCTTTTAGCTTAGGTATGAGAGGAGATGCTATACGACTTTGGTATAGCAATGATAATGTACTGAAAAATAATCACATTACTAAATCTAGGGATTTTGTAGTTTGGTATAGTCATGGAAATTTGATTGAAAAAAACTATGGTGAGTATGGTAGATACTCTTTACATTTCATGTATACAGGTAAAAACATTGTAAAAGACAACACCTTTAAACACAATAGTGTTGGTATATTTTTTATGTATTCTCAAGATACAATAGCAACAGGTAATGTAATAGAAAACTCTATTGGAACAACAGGACTTGGTATAGGGTTAAAAGATGCTACAAATTATACTATTGAAAATAATACTATGATTTATTGTGCTAGAGGATTATATATAGATAGATCACCTTTTCAACCTGATACTCATAATTATATAAATAATAATAAACTCTTATATAACAGTGAAGCTGTACATTTTCATTCACTTAGTATTGCAAATATTTTTAAAAATAATATTATTAAGGGTAATATAGAAAATATAATCAATGACTCTTATAACACAAAAGTTGAACAAAATATTTGGGATGGAAATTATTGGGATAATTATCAGGGATTTGATAGAAACAATGATGGAATAGGTGATACACCTCATGTAGAGCGTTATTATGCAGATAAAATGTGGTTTTTTAATCCTAGTTTAAAGTTTTTTTATGGTTCACCTGTTATTGGCATCATAAATTTTTTAGCTAAATTAGCACCAATTTCTGAACCAGTAGAATTGGCCAAAGATTTGCATCCAAAGATAAATATAGGAGATATCCTTTGACTTTAGAAGATAAAAAAAGAAGAAAATTTGTAAGACAGATGACAGGATTGGGAGTTTTAGGTGTAGCTGCAAGTGCAGGTATATATTTTGCTCCAAATTTAAAATCAAGTGAGCTTATATTAAGACCGCCAGGAGCTGTTAGTGAAGAACAGTTTTTAAAGCTTTGTATAAAATGTGGACAATGCCTTCAAGTATGTCCTTATGATGCAATAGAATTAGAAGATATAGATGGTGGAGCAAGTGTTGGTATGGCTTTTATAGATCCTAGTAAGAGAGGATGTTATTTATGTGAAGCTTTCCCTTGTATGTTGGCTTGTCCAACAGGAGCTTTGGATCATGAACATGATAATATCAAATTTGTAGATATGGGTATAGCTGTTATAAATGATATCAATGCATGTTTAGCGCTCACCAATAAAAATGTACCGCAAAGTGCAATAGATAATATTTATAATCATACAAAAATATTATCATCAACTGAACAAGATAATAAAAAAGTTGATGTAAGAGGTGATGAAAATGAAAAAGAGCAGTTACAAAAAGAGGTTTTGGTTAAATTAGAGAAAACTAAAGACAAACCATGTACTTTGTGTGCTACTATGTGCCCATTTCCAACGCCAACTGACGCAATTGGAATGATTAAAAGAGATGGTGGACTTATTCCTGAGATAAGAGAAGCTTGTGTTGGGTGCGGTGTTTGTGTAGAGATGTGTCCTGTGGATATAATTAAAATTATTCCTGGAGAGAGTTACTCAAATATATATGGAAAAGGTAAAAAAAATGCATAAGAAATTGATATTTATATCTATAGTTTTAGTACTACTTAGTGGATGTGGGCAAAAAGATAAGAAAGAAGAAGCAAAAAGTGTAGCTGAACCTTCGCCAATTAAAGTAACAAAAAATGTAGTGAAAGAAGACACAACTAAAAAAGTATCAAAAGAGAATAGTGGGCAATTTTACTATGCATATAATAAAGAAAAAAATGCAACAAAATATAATAGTGAAGATACTAAAGTAAGAACAACAATAGATGCATATCTTAATATAAAATCACCATATGAAAGAGTTAGAATAACTATGATGATTAAAAGATTAAGTCATGATTATGTTGTAAAATGTTCTGCTTGTCATGACGATTATGCAAATGGAATTATAGGGCCTTCTTTATTGGATAAAGATAAAGATTTTATTTATGCAAGAATCAATGATTTTAAAACAGGAAAAAGAAAAAATATTTTGATGAAAGAGTTAGTAAGTCAAATAAGTGATGAAAAACTAAAAGCAATGGCAAAAGAGATTGCAGATTTTAATAAACAAATAAGAGAGATGAGGGTGACAAAATGATAAGACATATAATAGCAGGACTTGCAGTAGCACTAAGTATTTGGGCATTTGTGCATGTATATAACTTAGATAAAGAGGTGCATAAAGTACAAAGAATTTCTGAGTTGATTGAGAAAAGTCAAGTAAAAGTTAAGCTAAATAAAAATGTTGTAGTTAAAACAAATAATACAACACAGAAGAATACTTCAAAAGTTAATAATGAGATGGATGAGAAGCTAAAAGCATTAAGAGATAAAGCTGGAAATGTTGCGCTTTTTAAAGTTAGCCCACTTTATAAGAAAAACTGTTCATCTTGCCATGGTTCTGCTGGTGAAGGTATAATTGGACCAAAACTTATAGGACAAACAAAAGAGAAAATTTTACAAAGTTTACAAGATTTTAAATCTGGTAAAAAGAAAAATTATGTAATGTATGGATTGTTAGGTAACTTAAAAGATACACAACTAGTTGAACTTTCTGAAGAGATTGGACAGTTTCAGTCAAAACTTGATGCCGTTAATAAATAAAAGAGATAAAAATGGATAGATATAAAGGTTCAGTAAGGGAGCTAGTAAATGCTTCCTTTCTTAGTACATTTTTTAGTAAAAATAAAAAAGGTAAGTCTAGGCTCTCTTGGCGTGGATGGAGATGGATAAGTATAATTGTACTAAACTTAGCTTTTTTCTTGTCATTTTATATAGATGTTCAGTTATTAGAAGGAACTCTAAATGGTTCTAGACTTTTAGGATTTCATCTTATAGATCCATTTACTGCCTTACAGATTTTTGTATCTGATTATAGTGTGCATATAAATGTTCTTATAGGTAGTTTAACCCTTATTGTGTTTTACTTTTTTGTTGGCGGTAAAGCATACTGTGCTTGGGTTTGTCCTTATGGTCTGTTAAGTGAGATTGGTGAAAAAATACATCTTAAGCTTGTATCAAAAAAGATAATCAAAGAGAGAAATTTTAATCCTAACATAAGATTTATATTTTGGGGAATATTTTTATTAGCAGCATTTATTGATGGATATTTGGTATTTGAAGTTTTTAACCCTATCGGAATTATAAGTCGTTTTATATCTTATGGTTGGAGTTTAGCTCTTATTTGGGTTGTTGTTGTACTATTGTTTGAAATCTTTTTTTCGAGAAGAGGATGGTGTAAGTATATATGCCCTGTAGGAACAACATATAACTTTGTAGGCTGGATTGGACTTACAAGAATAAAATGGGATATGGATAAGTGTGATCACTGTTCAGCATGTATCGCAGTTTGCCCTGAAGATCATGTTTTAGAATTTATAAAACCAAAATATGATAAAGCAAGAAAAGATAAAGATAAAACAGAAGAGTACATTAAAAATGGTGATTGTATTTTATGTGGAAGATGTTTTGATGTTTGTCATACAGATGCATATAAACTTGATTTTAGATTGAAAGATTTAGTCTGATGTTAGTTGATATAAAAAATGTAACAAAAATTTTTCAAGGAACAAAAGTTCTTGATGATGTTAGTATGCAAATTACTCTAGGTGATAGAATTGCAATGATGGGACCAAATGGTGCTGGTAAAACTACTTTAATAAGAGCAATGTTGGGATTTTATCATATAGATACAGGTGCTATATTAGTAAATGGACATGAGCCTATAAAACAGAGAGTTGAGGTTTTACAAGATATAAGTTTTATACCTCAACTTCCACCTCCTATTAGATTAACATTAGATGAAATGATATCTTTTATAGCAAAAAGTTCAGGTGTTTCAAAAGAGTTAATTTTTGAAGAGGCTTCTAAAATGGATCTGGATCTTAAACATAATCTAAATAAGCAGTTTTTTAAACTCTCAGGTGGTATGAAACAAAAATTACTTATTGCAATTGCACTCTCTAAGAAGAGTTCCTTATTAGTATTTGATGAACCAACAGCAAACTTAGATCCAAAAGCAAGAGAGCATTTTTATACTCTCTTAAAAGATTTAGATAAGTCATGTTCAACACTATTTATAACACATAGATTAGATGAGATAGAAAACTTGATAAATAGAAAAATTTATATGGATTTAGGAAAGATAGTGGAAGATGAAAAAATTTAATTTATCAATTTTACTATTTATATTTATTGGACTATTTCTAATTGGATGTGAGAAGAAAGAGATAGGTGGAGTTAGTAAAGTTCATTGGGATAGAGATATGTGTGAAAGATGTAAAATGGCGATTAGTGAGAGAAAATTTGCATTTGAAATTATAAATCCTAAAAGTGGAAAATCGTATAAATTTGATGATATAGGCTGTGGTCTTCTGTGGTTAGATGAAGAAAAAATACAGTGGAAAGATAAAGCTATTTTTTGGATAACTGATGCAAAAGATGGACATTGGATAGATGCTAGAACTGCTTACTATACTGATGACAGTATAACACCTATGGCGTATGGTTTAGCTGCATACTCTAAAGAAAATAGACCTAAAAAAGCCGATATTTTATCTTTTGAAGATGCAAAAAAGGTAGTTTATAAAGTAGAAAAATTTAATATACAAAAAGTAAAAGAGTTAGGAAAAAATAAATGAAAAACTTGTTTTTAGTGGCATATTTGGATGTAAAAGAGTCTCTTCGTTCAAAGTGGTTTTATGTTTATTCGATAGTTTTTGGTGGATTGATGGCACTATTTTTTATAACAGGTGTTTCAGACTCAGTAGTTATGGGATTTACTGGACTTAGTAGAATGCTTTTGATATTTATACAAGTAACTATTATAATATTACCTATATTTATACTTATAACGACTGTAAAATCTATAAGTGGAGATAGAGAAAGTAACGTTTTAGAGTATATGCTGTCATTTCCAATATCATTAAATAACTATTATTGGGGAAAAATGTTAGGCAGATTTTTAACAGTATTTTTACCAGTTATTTTTGCACTGTTTTTAGGTGTTATTTTTGGATTAACTAAAGGTGGAGATTTACCTTGGAATATGATATTTTTATATTCTGGATTACTATTTGCTATGAGTTTTGTTTTTTTAGGTATTGCTTTTTTTATATCAACTATAGTAAAATCAACTGATATCGCTATCGGAAGCTCTTTTATGATTTGGATTATATTGTTAGCTTTTATAGATATTGCTTTGATTGGTTTAATGTTACAAGGAAGGATTACAGATGAAGTGATTATTGCTACTGCTTTACTCAATCCTATTGAAGTATTTAGAATAGGAGCAATATCTTTATTTGACCCAGAATTAACAGTAATAGGCCCTGTAGCATACTATTTACTAGATACACTTGGCGCAAATTTATTGATTGTTTATTCAATGGTATATCCAATTATATTGGGATTACTATTTTCATATTTTGGTTTTGTTGCATTTAAGAAAAAAGATTTATTATAGGAGTTAATTTGAAAAAGTTTATTTTAGTTATTTGTTTAGTAGCAGTTAGTGTTTTTGGTTCAGGTATTAAATTACTTGATGATAATGCAAGTGATTTAGCATATCAATTACCCTTGAAAAAATATCCACAATTTTTATGTGAAGCGACTTTGGAAAATGGTAAAGTTGTTCAATTTGTATCTGTAAAAGCTATGATGCAAGTATATTTTCATCAAGAATACTTTATAAAACATAAGTTTTTAGAGACAAAGATAAAAGATATATATATCCAAGATTATTTAAATGGAACAAAAAAAGATGCAAAAAGATCTGTTTATGTATTTGGTAGTCATGTAGCTGGTCCTCACGGAGATGATTTAATACCTTTCAAAGACAATTACAGTGCAAATCTTTTTAAGTTAAAATATGGTGGAACCAGAGTTATGCCATTTGAAAAAGTAACAATTGGACTTATTAGATACTTGGATATGTAATGAAAAAAGTCATACTTGTGCTTTTCCCAATTATAGCATTAATTGGGATTTTTTATTATATAAGTATAGTAAATAAAAGTGCAACTGAGATAGAAAATATAAAAAAACTCCCTTTAGAAGTAAAAGACAATAAGGTACAGTGTCCACAGTGTCATATGTTTATAGTAGGAAAAGCTCATACTGTTCAAATCATTACAAGTGATAATAAAACTCATTTTTTTGATGATCCAGGATGTGCTGTTTTATGGCTAAATGAACAAAAAATAGATGCAAAAGAGACTACAATTTGGTTTTTTACACAAGATACAAAAAAATGGAAAAAAGCAGAAGATGTATTGTTTAGTATAAGTGATTCAACACCTATGCATTATGGATTTGGAGCTTATGAAAACAAAAAAAATGGATTTATAGGTTTTGATGAGATGAGCTTAAAAATGCTAAGAGGTGAAAATATGACAAATCCAAAAATAAGAAAAAAAATATTATCGGAGTTAAAATGAATAAAATCAAACCAGTAGATGAAGAGATTGTATTAGATAGAAGTAAGTATATAGAGTCACAAACAGATACTAAAGGAATTATAACTCAATGTAATGATTATTTTGCTGAGATTTCAGGATATAGTAGAGAAGAGCTTATAGGACAACCTCACAATATTGTAAGACATCCTGATATGCCAAGAGTTATATTTAAACTTCTTTGGGATAGGATTAAAGCTGGTAAAAATATATTAGCTGTTATAAAAAATATGGCAAAAGATGGAAGATATTACTGGGTATTTACTCATTTTGAAACAATGAGAGATATAAATACAAAAGAAATAATAGGCTATAAAGCATATAGAAAGGCAACGTCTAAGCACATAACAGAAGTTTTACTTCCTTTGTATAAAAAGCTTGTAGAGATTGAATCTAAAGATGGTATAGATGCTAGTAAAAAGTATCTTGATGATTTTTTAAGTAAGAAAGGTGAGCATATAACAATAGATAATCTTATGGAAGAGATTCATAGATTTTATTAGAGAATAAAAAAAGTTCCAATCATTTTGTAATGATTGGAACTTTATAGGAGGAATTATCTGTTTGTTTTAGCTAAATACATAGCTATCGCTTGGAGTTTTTTACCTTTAATGTTTCCACATATTTTACTCTGTTTTATGAAAGATTTTGCTTGTGCAGTAGATATAAACTTTTTATCTGTTTTTTTGCACATTTTGCTGTACATCATCGCACCTTTTTTGATAGCTTTAGCTTGTCTTTTTTTAGTTGCAGCCATATCTTTAGCTTGATTTTTTTCAACAAGTTTTACAAGCTCATCAAAGCCCATAATCTTACCGCCATTCTCTTTTTGAAATGCTAATGCTGCTTCTTTTGTTCCAAAAGCATATTTACTTATGTTACTCATTGTTCCTGGCTTTTTACTACCTACAACAAAAAAAGCATCTTTTGAAGGTATAAGTTTTAAAGTAGTGTTATCAACAACTCTATAATTTGTAAGTTTTCTACCATTTATAACTTTGTCTTCAATAGCACATGTAATTGAGCAGTATTGATCATGCATACCATCATGATCAGCAGCATGATTTGTTCTGTAGAACATAGGTAGCGTCATGCCACATACACTGCAATACATTTTCTCTTTACCTTGTTTTACCAAAGTTGCTTTATCCATAGGTACTGCTCTATAATTTTGCATTTGTACAGCACTCAAACCAATTGCGAGTATACATATACCCAGTAGTATTTTTTTCATTCTTATATCTCCATTTAAAATAGTTTAGGAATACTTGGTACTCCTTTGTTCGTAGTCTATCTAAAGATTGTTAAATAATTGTTTATTTTTATAAAAGTCTATTTCTAGTCAGTTTCTTAACAATTAATTTGCAATTTTTATGTATAGTTGCGTACTTAAATTAATATAATTGAGGAGTGAGTTGTGGGTAAGAATGTGTATTTTTTAATGATTTGGGTATTAGCACTAAGTGTCAATGCTGCTGATTTAGGAACAATCAATGTTGAATCATCTACTATAGTAGGTTCAGATATTGATGCAAAAACGGAAGTTTCAACAGTAAATGTTATAGATGAAAAAACAATAGAGAAGATAAGTCCTAAAAATATAGGAGAACTTCTTCAAACTATACCAGGGATTACAGCAGATGTAAGAAATAGTGCAGTTGAGATTCATATAAGAGGTATAGGACAACAAGAGTTTATGGGAGAAGATACTGGAGTTGCTATAGTTATAGATGGAGTTCCTGTATTACAAAATGGTGGTAAAGTTAAGTTTAATCTTGATGAAATAGAATCAATAAAAGTAATAAAAGGTGGAGCTAGTTATCTATACGGAAATACTGCTTTAGCTGGGGCTGTTATAATAACTACAAAAAAAGTAAAAAATAAAAATAGTGCAGATATTAGTGTAGAAGCAGGAAGCTATGGATATAAAAATGTAAAATCAAACATATTAAAAGGGACAGATAAATATTCTGCTTCATTAAATATTAATTATACTGATGATGATAGTTTTTGGGAAGATGAGGGTAAAAGCTGGACAAAATCAGCAAATGGAAAATTTCAGTATTACTTAAATGATAGTAGTGATATAACAGCAGGTATAACCTATACAGATAAATTTGAGGCTGGTGGTGGTAGTGTCACAGGTGTAACAAATGCTAGATTGTATCCTGAAGGAATCCCAGGAGATTGGTCATATATAAGAGATTATTATTCAACTTTACAAAAATATTTTGTTACATACAGTAATGATTTAAGTGATACAGCTAATCTTAAAGTAAATACATATTACTATAAAGATGATTATGATTATAAAAGTTCACCTCAAGATACAGATAGTGATGGGCTTGATGACTCCTATAGAAATGATAATACTGATAATATGGACCAATATGGTTTTAAAACAGAGTATAAAGATACAAAAGAAAATTTATCTTATATGCTTGGTTTAGATTTAGGGCAAAGAAAACTTGATGATTACACTGTTCAGTTAGTTGATGTTCCACATAGAGGTTATGCAGGAGAATCTACACAAGGAGATACAACTGAAAATAGATATGCTTTGTATGGTGAGACTAAATATAAAATATATGATAAATTAACGGCTATTGGAAATATTAGAATTGACTATGATGGATATGATTATAGTGCTTTAATACATGATTATAATGGTACAGCTTGGTCAGATACTACAACTAATAGAGAAGATAGTTTTACAAATATTTCATATAGAGTTGGTGCTACATATCAACTAAATGATAAAAAAACTTTTTATTCAAATCTTTCTACTGGTTTTAGAAATCCTACTGTAGAACAAATTTATAAAGGTGACTATGATGAAGATTATATAAATAATCCAAATTTAGATGTTGAAACA
>Ga0256837_1001122_pt1 | contig 19152 bp, 18 predicted proteins | sample 4562384metaG_FD_185976 | JGI IMG/M metagenome (GOLD analysis project Ga0256837, IMG submission 185976) | Hydrothermal vent microbial communities from Guaymas Basin, Mexico - 4561-384 | ecosystem: Environmental > Aquatic > Marine > Hydrothermal vents | place: Mexico: Guaymas Basin | collected...
AAACACAAACGGGTAAGATTCATAGCAGTCTCTATTAAGCCTACTCCCATAGGTGTTGCAAAGGAAAAGTTTTCATTGTTTCCAGCACATATAATCATACTTAGAGTCTCACAGGGATGTTGTTGTCGTGTAAATAATGTTTTAAATCCATAATATCAATCTCTTTATAGTGAAAGATACTTGCAGCAAGTGCTGCATCTGCACCATGTTCAAAAGCTTCTTTTATATGTTCCATCGTTCCTGCTCCTCCACTGGCAATCACTGGAACATTAACAACACTTGATATCTGTTCTGTGATATTAAGTTCAAATCCAGCTTTTGTGCCGTCGGCATCCATAGAGGTTAAAAGTATCTCTCCACTTCCTCGATCTACAACCTCTTTTGCCCATTCAACTGCATCTATGCCAGTATCAACTCTTCCACCATTAAGATAAACATTGTATCTATCTCCTGTTTTTTTTACATCAATGGCAGTGACTATACATTGTGAACCAAATCTTTTTGCACCCTCATCTATAAGTTCTGGGCGTTTGATGGCAGCTGAGTTTACACTTACTTTATCACAACCAACATTTAAAAGTTTGTAGATATCTTCAAGTTTGCGAATCCCTCCACCAACGGTGAGTGGTATAAAAATCTCCCGTGCAACTTCAGCAACAATATCAACAATGGTATCACGGTTGTCTGAAGAGGCTGTAATATCTAAAAAGGTGATCTCATCAGCACCCTCTTCATTGTAACGTTTGGCTACCTCTACAGGATCACCTGCATCTTTAAGCCCTACAAAGTTAACACCTTTAACTACGCGTCCATCTTTTACATCCAAACATGGAATGATTCGTTTTGCAAAATAGTTTTTCATATGTTTCTCTATCTTTTATAATATAGTGTAATTATACAATTTTAGACTTAATATGAGCTAGAGTGTTTCACGTGAAACATTGTGTCAAATATCATACTCTTACCTCTTTATAAGCAAAGATAGTGTAAACTCATTCCATGAATAAGCAAAGCGTTGTAGCAAAGAAAAAATTTGGACAAAATTTTTTACAAGATGAGTCCGTTTTAAGAAAAATCGTCGAAGCGATGCCCAAAAACAGTCATAAAATTGTTGAGATTGGGCCTGGCTTAGGTGATTTAACTAAGTTTTTAGTTGATGTCAAAAGTGTAGAAGCTTTTGAGGTAGATACCGATTTATGTAAACTGTTACAAAGTACATTTAAAAAAGAGATTGATACCAAGCGACTCCAGTTACATTGTGGAGATGTGTTGCAAGCTTGGAAGAGCACTTTGATAGATGAGCCGTATGACTTGGTGGCTAATTTGCCATACTATATAGCTACGAACATTATACTCAAAGCACTCGCAGATCCGATGTGTAAAAATATACTTGTAATGGTACAGCTTGAAGTAGCAGAGAAATTTTGTGCAACAGATGGTGAAAAAGTGTTTGGTTCTTTGGGTATTATTACCCAAAGTGTAGGCGATGCAAGGTTAATAACCAAGGTTCCTCCAACTGCTTTTGATCCACAGCCCAAAGTTGATTCTGCTGTTTTTCTCATACAAAAGAGTAGAGATAGAAGTGATACAGAGTTTGAAGAGATGTTAAGAGTTGCATTTACACAGCCTCGAAAAACTCTCATGAAGAATCTCTCTTCTAAGTATGAGAAGCCTTTACTTCAGGAAGCTTTTAAAGAGCTTGGACTTACATTAACGATTCGTCCTCATCAAGTGAGCACTCAAGACTATCACCAACTCTATACATTAACAAGGAGTTTGGATGGCAGAAGAGAAACAAGAGGTACAAAGTAAACCTCAAACGGACCGCAAACCAAATAACAACAGAAGAAACAATAACCGCAGACCAAATAATAATCAGAACAAAGGTAATGGTGAAAAGTTAAATAATAATCAAAAGCCAAACAGTAATCGCAATAAAAATCGCAATCGCTACAAAAGACAAGCTGCACCAACTGATGAAAATTTAAAATCTTTCGTAACAAAAAATCAAGAGGGGCATAAACAGCGTTTAAATCCCCATTATAAACTTGATTTGAATTCAAAAGCAAAAATCCGTATTACACCACTTGGTGGTCTTGGTGAAATTGGTGGCAATATTGCTGTTTTTGAAACAGAAAATGAGGCTATCTTAGTCGATGTTGGAATGAGTTTTCCAGATGAAGAGATGCATGGTGTTGATATTTTAATCCCTGATTTTTCCTATATTCGTGAGATTCGTAAAAAAATTGTAGGTATTATCATTACCCACGCGCATGAAGACCATATCGGTGCAGTACCGTATCTTTTTAAAGAGATGCAGTTTCCAATCTATGGGACACCACTTCCACTTGCAATGATAGGAGGTAAATTTGATGAGCACCATTTAAAAGAGTTTAGAAAATATTTTAATCCAGTAGAAAAACGTAAAATTTATAAGATAGGTAACGATTTTGAGATTGAGTGGATGCATATGACACACTCTATTTTAGATTCTTCATCGATTGCCATTACAACAGAAGCTGGAACAGTTATTCATACGGGTGACTTTAAAATTGATCATACTCCAGTAGATGGTTATCCAGCTGACTTGCATCGTTTGGCATATTATGGAGATAAAGGAGTTTTATGTTTATTGAGTGATTCAACAAATTCACATAACCCTAACCCTACTCCATCAGAACTTAGTGTTGGTCCAGCATTGGACAGAGTGTTTTACAAAGCTGAAGGGCGTGTAATTCTTTCAACATTTAGCTCAAACATCCACCGTGTTTATCAGGCTATTCAGTATGGTATAAAATATGGTCGTAAGGTATGTGTTATCGGACGTTCTATGGAGAGAAATATTGAGATAGCTATGCAGTATGACTATGTCCGTTTTCCAAAAAATATTTTTGTGGATGCTGATGAAGTGGCAAGTTTGAACGATAAAGAGGTTCTTATCGTTACAACAGGAAGCCAAGGGGAAGCAAACTCTGCACTCTTTAGAATGAGTATCGGTGAGCATAGACATATTAAAATAAAACCAAATGATTTGATAGTTCTTTCTTCCCGTGCTATCCCTGGTAATGAAGGAAGTATCTCTCAAATGCTCAATCATTTACAAAAATGTGGTGCAAAAGTAGCAATGGATAAAGATATTCATGTATCTGGTCATGCTTCTATCGAAGAGCAAAAACTTATGCTTCGTTTGGTTAATCCTAAGTTCTTTTTACCTGTTCATGGTGAGTATAACCATGTTGTGAAGCATAAAGAGACAGGTATATTGTGTGGTGTTCCAGAGCGCAATATTTTACTAATGACAGATGGCGAACAGATAGAGATTTCTCCAAAGTATATGAGAAAAGTAAAAACTGTTAAAACGGGTAAAACCTACATCGACAACCAAAACAACCATGAGATCGAAGATGATATTATCTTAGATCGTCAAAAACTTGCAAATGACGGTATTGTGATGATTGTTGCAGAGGTAAGTGAACAAAATGCTACAATGCTCTCTAAACCGAAAGTAACAACATTTGGAATCATTGCAGATAAACGTGATAAAGCATTTGCAAAAGAGATAGAAGATATCATAGAAAACTTCCTTATAAATATGAAACCAGGACTTATCGGTAACCCTAAAACCCTAGAGGGTGACTTGCGCCAAGTGGTCAGAAAACATATCTATCGCAAGATGAAAAAATATCCACTTATCGTGCCACATATTTTTATCCACTAAAATATTTTTTCAACTACTTCCCAAGTTTCAGCTTGGGAACGAGAGTAATAAACACACAAAAGTTTATCATAGATAGTGTATAATTCTTTTATATTTTATACAAAGGGATACTTTGCCACAAGATAAAGATACAGAATTTGAAAATGCCGTAAAAACGATGATGTTGCATGTCGGAGAAGACCCAGAGCGTGAGGGTTTGCTTGATACTCCTAAGCGTGTGAGAAAGTCATACGAGTTTATCTACGGTGGTTATAAAGAGGATCCTAAAGCTATTTTAGAAAAAGCCCTCTTTAGTACAAGTAATGATGAGATGGTTTTGGTAAAAGATATAGAGTTTTACTCCACTTGTGAACACCATCTTTTGCCTATTATCGGGCGTGTGCATGTTGCTTACATCCCAGATGGAAAAGTTGTAGGGCTTTCTAAAATACCACGAGTTGTGAATGTTTTTGCGCGTCGTATGCAGATTCAAGAACAGCTTACCGAACAGATAGCTGATGCCATTATGGATACTATCGTTCCAAAAGGGGTGGCGGTTGTGATTCAGGCTCGTCATATGTGTATGGAGATGCGTGGTGTTGAGAAGATAAACTCTACAACAACCTCCTCTGCCCTGCGTGGTTTGTTTAAAAAAGATGAAAAGACTCGCAGTGAATTTTTTTCACTTATAAACTCCCCAACGGGAACACGTTACTAAATAATGCCACTCTCTTCACTCAAAGATAAACTCGCTTCTAAAAACTATTCAGTTGCTTTTGGCGAGGTTGTCAAGATCAATGCTACTGTTATTACTGCTACAGGGCTGAGAGTAAGTATCTCTGATATGGTCAAAATTGTTTCCGATGAAACAGCTCAAGAAACTGTGGGAATGGTTACAGAGATAGATGGAGATACTTTTTTTATCACCCCTTTTTCTTTTGTTGAGGGGTTTCGATCAGGTGATAAGGTTTATCTGGATTCTACGGGATTAAATATCCCCATAGGTGAAGAGCTTTTAGGGCGTGTGGTTGATCCTTTTATGCGCCCTATTGATGGCAAAGGAAATATTCATAACACGCAGCTCTCCCCTATCATCAAACAACCCATTGCCGCAATGAAACGCGGAATGATTGATGAAGTGTTTTCTGTTGGTGTGAAGAGTATTGATGGGCTTTTAACGTGTGGTAAAGGACAAAAACTTGGTATTTTTGCAGGAAGTGGTGTTGGTAAGTCCACACTTATGGGGATGATAGTCCGTGGTGCTGATGCTCCCATAAAAGTTGTAGCTCTCATTGGTGAGCGTGGGCGTGAGGTTCCTGAGTTTATAGAAAAAAATCTTGGTGGTGATTTGACCAATACTGTCATAATAGTTGCAACCTCTGATGATTCCCCTCTTATGCGTAAATATGGTGCTTTTGCTGCAATGAGTGTGGCTGAGTATTTTAAAGACAAAAATCAAGATGTGCTTTTTATTATGGATTCCGTTACCCGTTTTGCAATGGCACAGCGTGAGATAGGACTTGCTCTTGGTGAGCCTCCAACCTCTAAAGGGTATCCACCCTCCTCTCTCACCCTTTTGCCACAACTGATGGAGCGTGCGGGAAAAGAGGAGAATAAAGGGAGCATTACCGCTTTTTTTACAGTGCTTATTGAGGGTGATGATATGAGTGACCCTATTGCTGATCAATCACGCTCTATTTTGGATGGGCATATAGTACTTTCTCGAGAGATGACAGACTTTGGTATCTATCCTCCCATACATATTTTAAACTCAGCATCGCGTGTTATGAACGATATCATCTCTCAAGAGCATTTTAGAGCAGTAATGAAGTTCCGTCGGCTCTATACCCTTTTAAAAGAGAATGAAACACTAATTAGAATTGGAGCTTATGTACAAGGGAGTGATGCAGAACTCGATGAAGCTATAGAGAAAAAAGAGCAAATGATACGTTTTATATCACAAGGTGCTATGTATAAGGTTACATTTACTCAAACTGTTGAAGAGCTTATAACAATTATGGGTATATCTAAGAGTTCATGATGCTTGAATGGCGCCAACTCTCTCTTGAAATGTGAAAAACCTCACCCATAGTGATAGCAAGGTTTTTTGATGAGAGTTTTTCATATTGAGTTATGATGTGTTGGAGTTGCGTGTCAAGTCCAAATATGTCGATATAGGAGTAGATAAGAAGTTCTGCTTTGTAAAGTAGTCTTTTTGCCAAAAGTTGTTTTATTTTTGTTTGAAACGAAAGGCGTAATAGATTGCCTATACTCTCTGTTCGTGTTTTGATATGTATAAGCTCTTTAAGAGTCTCTTTTACCCCTTTTATATCCCCTTTAAGTGCATAGTGTTCACATTGGTGTATGATTTTGCTCCAATGTTTTTCTAAAAGAATTGAGAGTTGCGTGTTACTTAAAAGAGGTGTTGTATCGAGTGCTTCATAACACGCAACATCATTCTTTTTTTCATAGTTTTTCATTAGTTTCTCAAGTGCTATAAGTGTTTGAAAAACTGTTTTGATTTGGGGTGCTATGGTTGGAATATGCTGGAGCTTTTGTATCTTTTTTTTAATAACGTCAACTCTCATAGATTCAATATCTCGGTAAAGAGATTGTAGTTGCTCATCTATCTCTTTTTGTAGTTCCAAAAAGCTTGAAATGGTTGTAAATACTTCATACTTTTGTGAGAGTTCAAAAACTGTTTTATACTCTTTGTTGTGAAGTGCCTGCAAGAAAGTGATAAAAGCTTTGTTGTTGCGTAAAAGGAGTGAACATATCTCTTTTTTTGAAGGGACAATAAGATAGTTACCAAGAACCTCCTGTGCAATTTCCAGTTTTGCTAAAAGAATCTGTTTTTGTGCAAAAGCAAAATCCTCTTTAAAACGTTGTTCAAGCTTTTTAGCTTCTGGTGTATGGCTTAGTTGAGGGTATTTATCTATAAGAGAAAGTGCTATAGCATACTTTTTTTCCCTATAAAGCATTTTAAGTTTTGGATAGTTTTCAAAAGCTTTTTGAAGTGATACAAGCTCCTCTTTGTATTGTTGTGATGTTTCAAAGATGCTTAGAAGCTTTTTGAGCCCTTTTTTATTTGCATGGATAAGCTCATCTACTGCGTGTTGGTAGAGCTGTGTATATTTTTCTTCAAGCATCTCATAGGCTTTAGTGTGACGTAAAAGAGGATTTTCATCGACAAGTGCATAGGCAAGGGCGAGCTTGTTGGCTGTTACATAATCTTGCAGTTTTTCTGTATTGTCAAGCTCATAGACAAGCAGTGTATGTTTGGCAAGTTGTATGAAAAGTTTTGTACCAAAAAGCATAATGTTTTGAATATATGTTTCACAACTGATATAGTGATGTTTTACAATGCTTTTTTTATTGATGTCAAAAAGCATCAGTGTGTGTGCGTTGCGTGTTCCAACAATCGCATAAGCACCATCACCAACAATCTCAATAAAATCTATACCTACAAAAGGTGTGCTAATCATCTTTTTTGTTTGTGTATAGATGTCGTAATGGTATAGCTCCCCTTTGGCATTGCCATATAAAAGAGTGTGATGGTTAAGAAACTTTATAGCGGTTGTTTGTATAAGGGAGTTGTGGATAATATGCTTGTGGGTCAGTGAATTGGGCTTTATGATGATAATATCACCGCCATAACCGCTGCATGCAAGATAGTTTTTGTAGGAGGTCAGTACGCTAACATAGTTTTTGGCATGCAGCAGTTCTTTTTTTTCAACAAGTGGAAAAGAGCAGATACGTCCAAGAGCAGCTTTCCCCTCTTTTGTGTATAAAACCACTCTGCCGTTGCGTGTTCCAGCTACAATATAAGGAGAGTTTTCTAAAAAATGAAGCTGCATAACCTCTTCATCAAAAGTTGGAATTGTTTGGATAATCTCTTGCGTGTTAAGATGAAAAAGATAAATAACATTGCCATTGGCGATAGCCAAATTGTTACAGTGTGCATCAAAAGCAACAGCTGTTGTTTTTGTATTTAAAAGCTCAGTATGATACGAGGCGATACGTTTACATGAAAGGGTGTTGTAGAGACTTATTTGTTTGTATTTGTAAACGACAACTATATGAGTATCATCACGTTTAAAGAGTTTATGAATTTCTAATCGACTCTCCAAACACTCCATATAGTTCATTTTATTTACCTGTAGATTTTGTTAATGAGCAATTGCAATGAAATACGGCCGTTAAACTCATTTTTGGCGATGGAATAGCTACAAGTTATTTTTTTGTCCTGAGGCATCTCAAAAACAGTTTTAAAGGCTATAAGCTCAAGAGTTTTTCTTTGATGTGGATATTGTCGTATCTCTATTTTAGAATGTGCCTTGTCTGTACCAAGAAGTTTAATGCTTACCACTTCTGCTTCTTCAAATAAAAAGAGTGGACGGTGATTGGCTTCACCATAGGGTTCAAACTGCTCTAAAAGCTCTAAGAGTTCCATATCTATCTCATCACTCTCTAAAATACCACTAAGTTTCTCTTTTGGTATAAAGTCTTCTTCTGGAATAGATTGTGCACTTTTGTTGAGTGCTTTTTTAAAAGGCTCTATGTTGCGTGTTGTAAGGGAAAGTCCTGCTGCCATCTTGTGACCACCAAATTTATCGAGATAGTGCTCATTTACTTTGATGAGTTTATAAATATCTACTTCACCAATACTTCTAGCACTCCCTTTTGCGTGTTCTTCATTGATACTTAGTACAATGGCTGGTCTGGAGTATCTATCAACAATGCGTGAAGCTACAATACCCACAACGCCCTCATGCCACCCCTCTCCTGCTACTACTATCACTTTGTCATTTTCATCCACCTGCATCATAGCTTCTTGTGTAGTTTGTGCTTCTGTCTCTTTTCTGAGTTCATTAAGTTGAGTGAGTATTTCAAACTGTTTAAAGGCTCTATGGGTATCTTTTGCTGTAAAGAACTCCAAAGCTATACTTGCATCTTCTAGGCGTCCAGCGGAATTAAGGCGAGGAGCTATCTGAAAAGCGATATCTTCGCTTGAGATGGAGCTCTTATTTAAAAAATCGCGAATGATAATGGAGGAGGGTCTGTTGTTGCGTTGTAGAAGTTTAAGCCCCTCTTTCACCATAGCCCTGTTGATATGAACCAAAGGCATAACATCTGCAATGATGGCTATAGCTAAAATATCCAAAAACTGTTTCATCTCAATTTTTAAAGCCAGCTCCTGCTTAAGAAGTGCTAAAACAAGCCATGCGACCTGTGCTCCACAAATCTCTTTAAAAGGGTATTGGCACTCTGGAAGTTTGGGATCTACAATCGCATAAGCATCTGGAAGATTGAGAGAGGGTGTATGGTGATCTGTGATGATAAGGTCTATCCCCCTTTCTTTACAGATTTGTGCTGCTTCAACAGCTGTGATACCATTGTCAACTGTAATGATAACATCTGCATCGACACGTTCTAAAATAGTAGGACTTACCCCATAGCCATCGTGGAATCTATTTGGAATAACAGTTTCAAGTGAGTAGGGGATTTGTCGAAAAAAGTCAACCATAATGGCAGTAGAACTAATTCCATCAACATCATAATCACCTACAAGGGTGATTTTTTCATTGTTTTGAATGGCTTTCGCAATCCGTTTGGCTGCTTTTGTACCATTGTGTAAAAGTGTAGGAGAAGGAATGTGGGAGAGTTTTTTCTCTCCATCCTCAAAGCGCTGTGCTAAGAGGTTATATAGTGCTTGTTTATTTAAAAGCGGAAGATTACTCAGCATCTATACTCGCCTGAACAAAAGCAAGTATAGATGGATTTGGTGTTTGAAGACGTGATGTAAATTCAGGGTGAAACTGAACCCCTAAAAACCAAGGATGTCCTTCAATCTCAACAGTCTCTATCAGTCCATTACTCTCACCTGTAACAATCATACCAGCCTTTTCAAGTTGTTCTCTATATGCAGGGTTTGCTTCATAACGGTGGCGATGACGTTCATAAATCGTCTTTTGACCGTTGTAAGCTTTACGAATGAGTGAACCCTCTTTTGTATCACACGGATACTCCCCAAGGCGAAGTGTTCCACCCATTGGAGATTGGTGAGTACGGAGTTGCATACCACCGCTTTGGTCTAAAAAGTTGTCTATTAGGTAAATCATAGGGTGTGGCGTGTTTTCATCAAACTCTACAGAGTTTGCACCCTCTAATCCTAAAACATTACGAGCATATTCCACTAAAGTAAGTTGCATCCCAAGACAGATACCAAGGTAAGGTACCTTATTTTGGCGAGCATATTGAATAGCTTGAATCTTACCTTCTACACCACGGCTTCCAAAACCACCAGCAACCAAAATACCATCACAGTCACGAAGTAGTTCCTCTGCACCTCTGTCTTCAATCTCTTCAGAATCAACCCAGCAAATCTCTACACGACTGTCAAGATGTGCTCCTGCGTGAATAAGTGCTTCTGTAAGGGATTTATACGACTCTTTGAGTGCTAAGTATTTACCAACAAAACCGATAACAACACGACCTTGTGGTTGTACGATTTTTTTCACTAAAGCATCCCATTCTGCCATATCAGGTGTGAGTTCTCCGAGTTCGAGCTCTTTTGCGATAGGTTTGAGGATGTTTTGACGTAAAAAGCTCATCGGAACATCATAGATACTTGCAGCATCTGTTGCTTCAATAACACTGTCAGAGCTTACATCACAACTCATTGCTAACTTTTTCTTAAATGTTTTAGGAAGAGGGTTTTCACAACGAGCTATAATCATCTGAGGTGTAATACCGATACGACGAAGCTCTTGAACTGAGTGTTGTGTTGGTTTTGATTTTAGCTCACCTGCTGCTTTAATGTAGGGGATAAGTGTTACATGGATAAAGAAAGTTCCAGCAACATCATCATCATGCTTCATCTGACGAATAGCTTCCATAAACGGTAAACCTTCGATGTCACCCACTGTTCCACCAAGTTCTACTACTAAAATATCGTGACCCTCACCAGCTGCTTTGATACGATTTACAATTTCACCAACAATATGTGGAATAACTTGAATAGTTTGTCCAAGATATCCTCCAGCACGTTCGCGCTCAATAACAGAAGAGTAAACCTGTCCTGTAGTAAAGTTAGATGTTTTTAGAAATGCTGCATCTAAAAAACGCTCGTAGTTTCCGATATCAAGGTCTGTTTCAGCGCCATCTTTTGTAACAAAAACTTCCCCATGCTCTAATGGACTCATAGTACCAGGGTCAACATTGATATATGGATCGATTTTTAACATTCCCACGTTTTTACCAGAGTGTTTTAAGAGTGTTCCAACACTAGCTGCTGTAATCCCTTTACCTAAAGAACTTAACACTCCACCTGTTACGAAAATGTATTTTGTCATCTAAAAATCTCCATATAATTAATATTGCGATTATAAGATAAAATCCTTTAAAGTCTTATAAATCCCTTAAAACAGGGGTTTGTTTCAGTTGTATATGGTAGGATAAGAGTGAAGTTTGATAAAAGGAATTGAAAATTATATGGAAGTAACATTTATTTACATCATTGCTGCACTTGGTATATCTATTGTCATCAATATTTTATTGAAAAAAATTGGTATTTCACAGATTATAGGATATATATTAACAGGTACTATTGTCGCTTATCTTTTTGATTTACGAGAAGCTGGACATTCTCATGGATTGGAACTTGTAGGGGAGTTTGGTATTGTCTTTTTAATGTTTACTATAGGCTTGGAGATCTCACTAAGAAGAATGGGTACGATGAAAAAAGAGATTTTTGGTAATGGAGTGATGCAGGTTGGATTTACATCTGTTGTTGTTTATACCATAGCTCATTATCTCTTTGAGCTTAATGAGAGCAGTGCCCTCATTGTAGCTTTGGCATTTTCTTTATCCTCAACCGCTGTTGTATTGAGCTATTTAAAGGCTTCTAAAGAGATTTATACCCCTTATGGACAAAATGCTACAGGGATTTTGATTTTTCAAGATATTGCAGTTATTCCTATATTGATTCTTATTGGTTTTTTAACGAATGAAGCTAATGAATCTATATCAACGATTTTAATTTATACATTGGAGAGTGCCTTTATTGTCATCGTTATTTTGTTTGTTTTTGGAAAACATATTGTAACGTGGCTTTTACACTTTTCTGCTTCATCTGAACTTGACGAACTTTTTATGGGTTCTGTTTTATTTATTGTGATGGGAGCCTCATTATTTGCTTCTTATATGGGATTTACCTATTCATTAGGTGCTTTTGTTGTTGGGATGATAATAGCTGAGACCAAGTATCATCATAAGGTAGAAGCAGATATTGCTCCTTTTAAAGATATTTTACTTGGTACTTTTTTTGTTGTTGTTGGGATGAAGATTGATGTGATGATGTTTTTAGACAACATTGTTCTTATCGTGGCACTTTTTCTTTTTGTATTAGTGGTAAAAACTGCCATAATATTTAGTTTTTTAAGGTTTTCAAACAATGCTACCAGCTCTTTAAAAACAGCGCTTGCCTTGTCTCAAGTTGGAGAGTTCTCTTTTGTTATTTTTGCAGTTGCATCTCAGGGTGGTTTGATGGAAAATTCATTAATATCACTGTTGGTGTTAGTAGTTATTTTTTCCATGATGGTGACACCATTTTTCATCCCTCATATCAATAGTTTTGTAGAGAAGGTATTGCATGAAAAAGAGATTGAAGCGAGTGATTTTTCAGCTTTAACAGGAAGAAAAGACCATGTTATAGTATGTGGATACAGTGTTGTTGGTAAGTTTGTGACACAATATCTTCAAGAACTTGATGCTCCTTTTGTTGTTGTTGACAACTCAAACAAACATGTTCGTGAAGCTTTAAAGGATGAGCATGAGGCTTATCTTGGTGATGCTTCAAAAAGTGCTATTTTGGATGCACTCAACATCGATAAAGCAGCAGCTATTATTGTTACACTTGATAATATGGATAAAAAACGTCTTATTTGTGAAGCAGTATTAAAACAATCAAAAAATGCTAATCTCATTGTTAAAGTGGTTTCTCTTGAAGAGAAAGAAAGGCTTGCAGATTTAGATATAACATGTATTGTAGATGGAAAGGTTGAAGTTGCTAGAGTTTTAGTAGAAAGAATGCTTACATGTCAAATAACTTATAACTAACACGCAACTTGCGTGTTAGATAAAAAGGTAAATTAGTTACCACGGCTTCCTGGTTTGATAGCTTCGCTACCATCTTTGCATAAAGGGCACTCTTCTGGCGCATACATCTCAAATGTAAAATCAGCCAAAGCAAAAAACGGAATATCCTGTGGAAGTTTGCAGTTTGGTTTTGTTACAACATCACTGCCTTCACGGTGACAAAAACCACGATTTGCCAGTGCCGCAACACCAACAATCTCACCACCAAGTTCTTTGACAACAGCCGCAGCTTCCATAGCACTACCACCTGTTGTGATGATATCTTCACACATAAGAACCTTCTCACCTGGTTTGATCTCAAAGCCTCGACGAATAGTCATCTTCCCATCAACACGCTCAGCAAAGATAGAACGAACATCAAGAGCAGTAGCAAGTGCGAAACCAGCGATAAGTCCACCAAGTGCTGGAGCACAAACAGTGTCTATCTCCAAACCACTTGCTTTAATCTGTTTTGCAAGTTCATCAGCTAAAAGTTTAGCAGTTTTAGGATCTTCTAAAACTTTTGCAGATTGAAGATAAAACTGTGAATGATTGCCTGAACTTAATTTAAAATGCCCCTCTAAAAGAGCATCTGCGTCCATATATATTTTTTTAATATCCATCACTTACACTTTTAAGATTTCAGCTTCTTTGTCTTTTAAGATGCTGTCAACTTTTGCTATATATTTGTCTGTCAGTTTTTGGATATTGTCCTGAGCAGCTTTGGATTCATCTTGTGTAATCTCTTTCTCTTTTTCAAGTTTTTTAATCTTATCATTTGCATCACGTCTATCATTTCTGATAGCTACTTTTGCTTTTTCACCCATCCCTTTCATCTGTTTTACAGCTTCTTGGCGCTGTTCTACTGTCATAGGAGGGAAGAAAAGTTTAATAACATCTCCGTCATTATTTGGATTTACTCCAATATTTGCTGCCTGGATTGCTGCTTCAATAGAGCCAAGAAGATTTTTTTCCCAAGGATTGATAACGATTGTTGTTGCATCAACTGCCAAAACAGAACCGACTTGATCAAGTGGCGTTGCTGTTCCGTAGTAGTCTATTTTAACATTGTCAAGTACTGCAGTGGTTACTTTTCCTGTTCTAAGTGTTTTAAACTCTCTTTGCATATGCTCAATGGCACCTTGCATCTTTGTTTCACATTCGTTATATATCTCATCTAGCATTAGTATTCCTTAGATTGTATGAAAATTAAATTGCGTTATTGTAGCGAGAAATATTTTAAGAGTGAGTAAAAGAGGGGAAATAAGTTACAGTTGCGTGTTATGCAACTGTAAAACTATTTTGAAGTATTTGTATCTTGAACTGGTACTGCTACTGGAGCCGCAACAGTTGTATCTTCAACTATCTCATCAACTACAGAAGATTGAGCAGCCTGAGAGTACATATATCCTAATGTTATAGTGTTTAATACAAATAAAAACCCTATTGTAAAGGTAGCTTTTGCTAAAAAGCTGTTTGGACCCTTTGCACCAAATACAGAATCGTTAGAACCACTGTATGCCCCAAGACCGATACTTGAGCTTTTTTGTAATAGTACAGCTATAACAAGAACAATAACCAACACTATTTGAACAATTAGTAAAAGACTAGTAGTCATATAATTTCCTAAAATAAAAGTGGCGAATTATATCTAAAAAATCTTTTATAATCAAACTATATATAAAAAGAGGGTATAATCAATAAAAAATTTGGAGAATTTATGTTAAAAAGAGTAAGAATTTTATTTCCTGTTTTACTTCTGTTAACACTGCTTGGGTGTAATGAAAAAACAAAAGAGCATGCAGTAGAACAAAAAACAAAACCGATTGTTGCTGTAACAACGTTTGCTTTGTATGATGTTGTCAAACATATAGCACAAGAGAGTGTGGAGATTGTCAATATTTTACCTTTTGGCGTAGATCCTCACAGTTTTGAGCCAACTCCAAAACTGATGGCAAAGATTGAACGTGCTGATATTGTTTTTTATAGTGGAGCAGGTCTTGAACCATGGGTTAAAAACTTTAGATTTAAACATAAAGCTATTGATGTAAGTAAATTTGTTGATTTAAGGGAATTAGAAAGTGATGAGTCTGAATTTCACAAGCACCATGATGAACAATGCTCACACTCTACAATAGATCCCCATTATTGGCTTGATTTTACAAATATGCAACGCATTACACATCTTGTTACCAATGAGCTTATTACATTGTTACCAAAAAATAAAGAACTCTATTTGGCAAATGAGAAAAAATATATGCATATGCTTCAAAAACTAGATAAAGCCTATCGGAAGCATCTTCAATTATGCAAACAAGAGCAAGTGGTTATCAGCCATAATGCTTTAGGGTACCTTGCAAAAAAATACCATTTCAAAGTTGACTCTTTAACAGGTCTCTCACCTGAAGCACAGCCAAGTGCAAAAGATATTACACGTGTGATGAAGGAGATTAAGAAAGAGGGTGTGAGTACTATTTTCTTTGAGCATTTTGTGAATGATAAAATTATCAAGAGCATTGCTCAGGATACAGGGATTAAACTTGACGTATTTCAACCCCTTGGCAATATAACAGCAGATGAAGCAAAAGCTGGACTCACTTATGAAGATATTATGTATAAAAACCTAGAAAAACTTACAAAGGCACTTGATTGCAACTAAAATTCAGAGTACCCATCTTTGATGTAAAAAACTTGGAATTTAAAGTAAGGGGACAGGATATCCTCTCCAATATCTCTTTTGAGATATACCATGGAGAATATATTGCAATCATAGGTCCAAATGGTGGAGGAAAAACAACTCTAATCCGTCTTCTTTTGGGATTGGAGACGCCAACATCTGGAGAGATTAAAATCTTTGGTAAAAAGCTGAAAAATTTTAAAGAGTGGTCCAAAATAGGTTATGTGCCTCAGCGAGCCTCTTTGGTTGATGCTAATTTTCCAGCAACTGTTGAAGATATTGTAAAGATGGGAAGAGTTGCCAAACGTGGTTTTTTTGCAGGTATTTCCAAAGAAGACAAAGAAAAAGTGATAGATGCAATGCAAAAGATGGATATACTGCACCTCAAAGACAAGATGGTAGGAACTCTTTCAGGTGGTCAAAGACAGCGTGTTATGATTGCACGTGCTTTGGCATCATCTCCAGAGATATTGATTTTGGATGAACCAAATACAGGAGTTGATGTTAAATCGCAACAAAGATTTTATACTCTTTTGAGAAAGCTTAACAAAGAAGAAAATATTACTATCTTGTTTATTACTCATGATATTGGAGTGATTGCAGATGATATAGGAAGACTTTTTACTATCAATAGAAAAGCAACTATTTGTAATGATCCAAAAAAGATTTTATCATGTGAAGAGATGAGTGAACTTTATGGCATTGAGGCTCATCTTATTCACAATCACAAGCATGAGCACTAAAGGAAAACAATGTTAGAGATGTTTGAGTATGAATTTATGCAGCGTGCTTTTATTGCTGGTCTTTTTATAGCTACACTTGCTTCTATCAGTGGGACATTTGTAGTACTTCGAAGATATTCTCTCATTAGTGAGACATTAGCCCACTCTGCACTTGTTGGTGTGGCTGTAGGGCTTGTAGCTGGATATAACCCTCTATGGGTAGCGGTTGTTGTTTCTCTCCTTGGTGCATGGCTTATCGAGTATTTGCGAAGTGCCTTTTCATTATACTCCGATGCAGTGCTTTCAATATTGCTTTCAGGCTCATTGGCATTGGCTGTAATTATAGTTTCTTTGGGTGGAGCATTTAACAACTCTTTGTTCTCTTATCTTTTTGGTTCCATCCTTTCTGTAAGTGATGAAGATGTCCGTGCGATTATAATTTTTGGCTCTTTCTCTTTGATCTTTTTACTTCTTTTTTCAAAAGAGCTTTATTTTATAGCATATGATGAAGAGGTGGCACAAACAAGTGGTATTAAGGTGAAATTCTTAAATTTTTTACTTGTAAGTGTTGTTGCTGTTATCATTGCTCTTTCCATTCGTGTGGTAGGGAGCTTGCTCATAGGAGCGTTGATGGTGATTCCTACTGTTGCTTCTTTACAGTATAGAATGGGATTTAGAAATACAATGCTGCTTTCATTATTTTTTGCTCTTTTAAGTGTTGTGGCAGGAATGAGTTTGTCATACTATTTCTCCTTGCCCTCTGGTGCAACTATTGTACTGTGTGTAATAGCTCTTTTTGTTATCTCTTTGATGGCTAATAAGAAATGAAAATTGATACAGAGTTTTCCAAATATGCAAATGATTATGGAAACTATAATATCATCCAACAAAAGGTTGCTTCAAAACTTTTATCACATGTGAAGGGCAAACCTCAAAATATTTTAGATTTAGGGTGTGGCAGAGGTGCACTTGTTGAAAAAATAGATTGGGATTATCACCATTTTGTTGGTGTTGATTTTGCAAAAGGGATGTTGGAGCTTCATCCAAAATCTCAAAAGATAGAGTGTATCTATGGAAACTTTAATGACAATACACTCTTTGAGTACCTTTATACATACCAGTTTGATTATATCCTCTCCTCTTCAGCATTGCAGTGGGCTGAAAATCTCGATAATGTATTTGCGCAAATCGCACAGTTTGCAACCCCTTTTTCTTTGGCAATCTTTACTGCAAATACCTTTCAAACACTCCATAAAACAGCAGGTATTCATTCACCGTTACGAGATAAAGAGGAGATATATGAGCTTCAAAAGAGTCACCTCAATGCAAAGTTTGAAGTAGTTGAATATACTTTGGAGTTTGATAACACGCAAGATATTTTTCGTTATATTAAAAAAAGTGGAGTAAGTGGTTCTCGCAATGTTTTGAGTTTTAAACAGATGAAACAACTGATGAAAGAGTATCCCCTTAACTCTTTAGAATTTGAAGTGGTTTTTCTTTATTCGTGAAGGGTTAAGATCTCTTTTTCTAAATTATAGAGTTCGTAACGAATTGTTTTAAAGTTTTCACTGAGTTTTATATTTTGAAGTTTGTAAAGCTCTTCTAAAACTCTAGCTGACTCCTGCGCACGTTTAAAGTTTGCAATAAGAATACTTTCTAAATCAGTACGATTTTGCTCACTTTGTGTAGAACTGCGTAAGACATCATGAATACTGTCACGATGTTGGAGAAGTGTTTTTGTATCGGGAGTTTGTGCTTTGTGTCGTAGAGCTTTTAAAGCAGATGCTAGTTTTTTATTATTCTCTTTATATCGAAGAATATCTTCAACAACACGAATCCCTTCGCGTAAACGGTTTAAGTTAGCATCTATCACCCGAGAGAGCTCGGATGAAGTGTTTTCTTTAGTCATCACTACCAAAGATACCAAAAAGTTGTAAAAGTGCCGTAAAGATATTTAAAAAGTCCAAATAGAGTGCAATAGCACCATCAATAGGAGTTTCATAAGCACCATTCATAATATTTTGTGTATCATAGATAACCAAAATACTAAAAAGAATCACTACTGCTCCTGCAATAATGATTTGCAGCATAGGATTACCTAGAAAGATATTTAAGATAGAAAAACCGATAATGACAAAAAGAGCAATCATCAACGGCTTGCCATATCCTGTAAAATCTTTTGTACTCTTTATAGCAAAGAAGCTCATAGCACCAAAAACAACTGAAGTCATAGCAAAAGCATTACCTATGATAACACCACCACCATTCATACCAAGTGTATATGCTAAAAGTGGTGCAAGCATAAGACCTGTCATAAAGACAAAGCCAAACATAACAAGTAAATTAATACCTGGTTTATTCTTTGCAAATTGTAAACCTATAAGTAAACCAATTTCTACAAAAAAGAGTGGCCAAAACATTGCATGGATTGTTGCTGCCATTGGAACACCAACATAAGCTCCAACTGCACCTGCCATCATGGAAGCTGCAAAAAGTTTGTATGTTTCTTTTACAAATGAAACTATCTGAGCTTCACTACGAGTTTGTGTCTGATAAGCATACGCATTATCTCTAGCATAATCACGATCATATAATCCCATAATTATTTCCTTTATGTGTATCCACCTTGTATGGATAGTTTTTTGTTATATGAATTCTATAGACAAAGGGTAAACAGATAGCAACAAAAAATGCTATACATTATAATATAAGTTGAAAATAATTACAATTGTGATTTTTAAACCGTAAAGTTTTGAAAAGAATTGAAAAATTCTTTTTATTTGCTGCAATGTTTAATCTTCCTTTAAGCAACTTCCCCCTATAATTCCCATCCACAAACGGAGAGACTTAGAGTTTAAGCCTCAGAAGTGATACTTCAACTGTTTGAGATCATTGAAAACTAAGCAAGTAAGACTAGC
>Ga0256837_1001124_pt1 | contig 19119 bp, 18 predicted proteins | sample 4562384metaG_FD_185976 | JGI IMG/M metagenome (GOLD analysis project Ga0256837, IMG submission 185976) | Hydrothermal vent microbial communities from Guaymas Basin, Mexico - 4561-384 | ecosystem: Environmental > Aquatic > Marine > Hydrothermal vents | place: Mexico: Guaymas Basin | collected...
CCAGATGTTCAGATAGGTTATATTTGTTGTAACACTATAACTCAAGGTCAAGTTATGAGTTTAGGTATGAGTTTATTTGGTGTTATTCTTTGGGTATATTTTTACTATCAAAATAAGAAAGTATGCAAAAACTAATTTTATGGTATTTCTTATTTATAAATATAATTAGTTTTTTCATTTTTGCACTAGATAAACTCAAAGCAAAAATGGGAAAAAGAAGAGTAAGTGAAAAAACTCTTCATACTCTTTCTTTTCTTGGTGGATTTGTTGGTTCATCATTAAGTATGAGTATATTCTCACATAAGATAAGTAAAAAATCATTTTTAACAAAGCATATATTTATAGTAATTATTTGGATTATTAGTATCGTAGTTTATTTTACAAAATTTGATGAAATGAACTTTTTATAATTTAATTTTTTGAAGGGACATAATGTCCTTTTAATGAGATATATAACAAATAGCTCAACACTTTGTCCAAATAATAGATAATTTTATACAAAAAAGACACATTATATTTAAGCATAATAATTAAAAAAACAGTAAATCATTAGAAAAATGGCAATTAGTCATATTTTTAATTTATAAATTAAAAGGACATTTACAGTGTCCTTTTAATCTGTTTATTCTAGTGGTTTTAGATATAATGTTCCTTGAACGAATAATTAGATAAAAAAGGAACATATTTATGAATGGAAAAATTTCAGCTGTAGTTATAACAATATTAATAGGTATAATTGGTTATCAGAGTGGTATATTGAATAATATATTTTCAAAGAAAAGTATAGAGTGTAATTCAAAAAATGCTATTAATTTAGGGAATAAGATTATTAAAGATAAATTATTTCCACAAATATTTAGCAATTATAAATATAATATAAATATAATATTGAAGAAATATCTTTTGATACAATTTTAACAAAAAATATCAATGAAAATACTGGTGCAAGAGAATGTAAATCGACTACAAATATCATTGCTAATTTTAATATTAATAAAAATTCATTAAGTGAAGAATTTAGTTTTTTCAATTTACTACTTGGTTCAGATAATATAATTAATTTAGGTGATAATAAATTTTTAATTTCTTCAAGTGTATGGTATACAACAGAAGTTACAAGTGATGGTGAAGAATATCTAGTTAACTTAAAATTTGATGGAGATAGAACAAAATATCTATATTCAAAGAATTTACAATCAAATGATGAAGAAACTTTTAAGTTAATATATAAATTTGCACAAAAAGGAAATGCTGATTTTCAAAATAAACTTGGAGTTATGTATGCTGGAGGAATTGGAGTTAAACAAAATTTAGAAAAAGCTTTTGAGTGGTACGAAAAGGCTTCTAACCAAAACCATAATTGGGGTTTATATAATTTAGCTGAAATGTATTATAGTGGGACTATAGGAGATAAAAATTACAGAAAAGCATTTGAGTTATTTAAAAAATCTGCTGAGTTAAATAATTATGATGCTCAAAATAGATTAGCAAATATGTATTATTCTGGATATGGCACAAAACGAGATTATAAAAATGCTATTTATTGGTATGAAAAATCTGCAAATCAAGATTATGATTGGGCTCAACATAACTTAGCAAAGATGTACTACAATGGAGAATATGTTAAAAAGAGTTATCCAAAAGCAATAGAATTATTTAAAAAAGCTGCTGAACAAGATAATAGAGATTCTCAAAATAGACTAGGAAATATGTATTATTCGGGGGAAGGTGTAGAACAAAACTATAAACAAGCTGCTTTTTGGTATCAAAAATCAGCTGACAATCATTTTAATTGGGGACAAGATAATCTAGGAGATATGTATTATGATGGAAAAGGTGTAAAGCAAAATTTAGAAAAAGCTTTTGCACTATATCAAAAAGCAGCTAAGCAAAATAATTCTGAGTCTCAAGATATGTTAGGACTTATGTATCGTGATGGAATAGGTATAGAAAAGGATTATAAAAAAGCTTTATATTGGTTTCAAAAATCAGCTGACAATAATTTTGATTGGGGAATTATAAATTTAGGATATATGCATTACTATGGACTTGGTATTAAAAAAAATTACAAGATGGCATTAAGTCTTTTTAATAAAGCACTTTTACTTAATAATTATAAGGCAAATTGCCTAGTAGCGATGATGTATATTGAAGGAAAAGGTACTATTATAAATTTAAAAAAGGCTAAACAAAAATTAAAAATACCATATAAAAATAATTATAAAGAGGCAAAAAGAATTTGGCAAAAATACAATTTGAGTTCAATAAGATAATGTTCCTAAAGGGTATAGCATAATTATGGTGAAGAAAATAAATATTGAAAAAATATTAGATTATAATTATTTTTTAATACTAACAAGTTTTATAATATTTATAGATACTTATTTAATATTTTTTTTGGAAATAAGTATTATAAATATTAATATAGATTTTCTAAAAAGTAAAATTGGACATATCTTTCTATTGATTTTATTATATGCTTTTACAATGGCTATTGTATCAAAAGTAGTTAATTTAATTATTAATTCTATTTATGAATATAAATTTAAAAATAACAATAAACAAAAAGTAGATAGAACGGATTATATGTTCAGTAATGAAATTTTAAATATATCTATTGAAAAAAATAATTCTGTTTTATATAATTATTATTTAGAAGACATAAAAGTAAAAGAATTAATTTATAAGAATCAATATTTATCTACAGCGGTAATAATTATATTAATAAGTAATTTTTTAGTATCTACTGATACAAGTGTATCTTTAATGAAAATATATGAATTATTTTTTAATAATAAAAAATGGTATTATATTTTTGTTAATATTATTCCACTAGGTACAATAATATACATAGCTTACTCCATATTAAATATTGGAGAATTGTATTATACTTATTTACCTAAGTATATTCAAGATAATTTATTAAAAAATAATGATGGAGAAAAAGAAAATGCAAAAACTGAATAAACTAACACTAAAACAAAGAGAAGAACTTTTTAGACAATTAAGAATTTCAATCACCCATCACTCAAATGCAATGGAAGGAACTACATTATCATTTGGAGAAACAAAAGAGTTATTAGAACATGGAAATACAGCAGGAGATAAACCATTATCAGAACAACTTGTGATATTAGGATTTGCTAAAGCTTATGATGTAATCATAAGAGAAGCTACAAATCCACATAATATTATAGATAGTAGTTTTATAAAAGATATTCATGCGATTATGTTTGAAGATGCTTTAAAAGTATCTCCTGAATTTATATCAAAACCAATTGGAGCATATAGACTTGATGAAAGATATATTAAAGGTGTAGATATAAAATTATCTTTACCTCATATGATTTCAAATGATATTAAAAATTTACTCTATAGAATAAAAAGTAATAATATGAGTTTACTAGATATATCAGATTTTCATATTCAATTTGAAAGAATACATCCATTTGCTGATGGCAATGGAAGAGTTGGAAGATTATTAATGGCATATCAAGCTATACAAAATAATATTATCCCACCACTGATTGAAAATGAACATAGAGATGATTATTTAAAAGCTATAAATGATAAAGATGATTTATGTATATTTTTAAATGAAAGTATTAAAAATAGTTTAGACTTGATAGACTTAGCAGGTTGATTATCTAACAAATCGTAGAAATCGAACAAGGCTATACTGCGAATATATCGAGCTTTTATCTTCTCAAGTTAGTTAGATAGTAGGTCAAACTTTTACTGAGTTATGTTGCCTTATCGCTTAACTCAACCGTTGTATCTTTCTAAAGTTTATTTAACCTCTATCATCCCTATGCAGTTGTTTATCTCTCTCAACAGAAGATCTCCAAAAGTAGTTTATAGCCCAATATCCAAGAGATGATCCCACAATAGAGTAAAAAAATGTTCCAAAATATAATGGTATAAAGATATTATCAAGATTTTGGCTAAACCAGTCTAGTGTCATCTCTACCGGAGCTATTTCTGAGCCTAGAAAAAAAGCACCTGTTAGATACTCCATATAGTACATAGGTGGCATTGTAAAAGGGTTACTTAGCCAACACATCGCTAAAGCTATGGGGATATTAAATTTTACAAATGGCATAAGAGCTAAAACTGCTGCCATCTGCATCGGCATAGGTATAAATGCTATAAACAGTCCAAAAAATACAGCTTTGGAAACCATTTTACGATTTGTTGATAGATACTCTGGTGGGATTTTATACTTTTTTATAAAAGATTTTAGTTTTTCATGTTTACTTGTTTTTTTGAGCGTTTTTCTTAACATATACTTTACTTATTAACAGATTTTTGGTGATTATATCTTTATGAAACTTATATTCTTAATAATATGCTAAAATTCGATATATTATTTAAAAAAGAGTAGCAATGTCATTTGAAAAACTAGGACTAATCAAGCCTTTACTTGGTGCAATTAAAGAGTTAGGGTATCAACACCCAACAACAATACAAAAAAGAGCTATACCATTAGTTTTAGCAAAGAGTGATATTTTTGCAACAGCTCAAACAGGAACAGGTAAAACTGCAGCATTTGGTCTTCCGATTTTACAAAGACTTAGAAAAACTGAGGGTACAGAAGATAGAGTTGTAAAAGCTGTAATTCTTTCACCAACTCGTGAATTATCAATTCAGATTTTTGAAGATATATCTTCTTATGCAAAACACATGAAAGTTGAGTGTGCTGTTTTAGTTGGTGGTAAAGATATAGCTACACAACAAAGAGCGATGAAAAAAGGTGTAGATATTATCATAGCTACTCCGGGTAGATTTTTAGAGCATATTGAAAATGGTTTAAAAGTAAACTCCATAGAGGTTTTAGTTCTTGATGAAGCTGATAGAATGTTAGATATGGGATTCACTAAAGATATAAGAAAAATCCATCCACTTTTACCGAAAAAACATCAAACACTACTTTTCTCAGCAACATATAGTGATAAGGTTAGAAAATTATCTAAACTTGTTCTTAGAAGCCCAGCTTTTATAGAAACATCTAAAAAGAACTCAACTGTAGATAAAATCAACCAAATTGCTTACCTTGTAGATACTACAAGAAAAGCTGAACTTTTAGCATACATCATTGGTTCGAGAAATTTCCCTCAGGTTTTAGTTTTTACTAGAACAAAGGTAAGTGCAAATGAACTTTTTGCAGAGCTTAAAAAAGATGGTTTAAAATGTGGACTGATTCATGGTGATATTTCTCAAGCAAAAAGATTAAAAACTCTAAATGAATTTAAAGAGATGAAAGTTAAAGTTTTAGTAGCTACAGATATAGCATCTCGTGGGTTAGATATAGAGGAGTTACCGTATGTGATTAACTACGAACTTCCATCAGTTCCAGAGGATTATGTTCATCGTGTTGGAAGAACAGGTAGAGCAGGTAGACACGGTGAAGCTATAACACTTTTAGATATTTATGAAAAATATGATGTTAGAGATATTGAAAAAGTTATAGGTATGAAGATTCCACAAGAAACAGTAGATGGTTTTGAACCTGACCCAAATATAAGAAGAAAAGATAAAGAAGATTTAAAACTAAAATCTGAGCATAAAAAACCTCAAAAGAAAAAATCAAAACACTTTAGTAAAAATACAAGTGGTGTTGAGACTAAAAAAACTAGAACAAGTAAGAAAAGAAAAACTACTAAAAGAGATTAGACAAATCTATTTTTAGAAAAAGATTGTAAATAATTATTTACCTCAATGGGATATACTTCTTTTATCAAAAATTGAGGTAAATTACAAATGATTTCTAAAATTCAAGAGATAAAAAAAGAGGTTTCTAAGGTAGTTGTAGGGCAAGAGAAGATGGTAGATGGCTTTTTAGTCGCTCTATTCTGTGATGGGCATATTCTTATAGAGGGTGTTCCAGGTCTTGCTAAAACTACAACAGTAAATGCACTTTCTAAATCTTTGGGTCTTGACTTTAAAAGGGCTCAATTTACTCCAGACTTACTCCCTTCTGATATACTTGGAGCAGAGATTTATGACCCTCAAAATAATAGCTTCAAAATAAAAAAAGGCCCAGTTTTTACAAATCTTCTTTTGGCAGATGAGATAAATAGAGCTCCAGCAAAAGTTCAATCGGCATTACTTGAAGTTATGCAAGAGAAACAAGTTACACTTGGTGATACTACATTTAAAATAACACCACCATTTTTTGTAATGGCAACTCAGAATCCATTAGAACAAGAGGGTGTTTACCAACTTCCAGAAGCACAATTAGATAGATTTATGTTGAAACTTTTAGTTGATTATAACACCAAAGAGGAGGAGCTAGAGATAGCTCGAAGAATCTCAAGTGGTGTGTATGAAGAGATAGAAGCTGTAGTAGATTCTAAAGATATAGATGAGATTAAAAAAGCTATAAAAGCTGTTCATGTAGATGTGGAAGTTGAAGAGTATATGATAGAGCTTGTAAATGCTACAAGAAACCCACAAGAGTATGGGCTTGATGAGATAAAAGATTTTATTCAGTTTGGGGCTTCTCCTCGTGTAAGTATAGATATGTTTAAGGCTGTAAAAGCTATGGCATTTATGAGAGGTAAAGATTTTGTGACACCTATTGATGTGGCTTATATTGTAAAAGATTTGATGCGACATCGTATAGTTCTTACTTATGAAGCAGAAGCAGAGGGTGTAACTACTGATGAGATAATTCAAAAAGTTTTAGAAGCAGTAGCGATACCATAAATTTGAGTAAAGAGTAACTAATGAGTAATCTAAAGAAGATTCTAGTTCGTGCTAGACGACAAGTTTTTAGCGAAATGGTTGGTAATAATCCCTCAATGTTTCAGGGTGAGGGTTACGACTTTGTAGAGCTTCGTGAATATATGGCTGGTGATGATATTCGTCATATAGATTGGAATATTACTGCAAAAATGCAAAAGCCATTTATAAAAGTTTTTCGTGAAGAGAGAGAGTTAAATGTTGTTATAGTTTCTGTTTTAAATGGAAGTGTCCATTTTGGTTCTAAGAGGTTTAAACAAGAGGTTATTGCCGATACAGTTGCTCTTCTTAGTTATTCAACTATAAAAAATGGTGATCTACTTAGTTCTTATATCTTTACGGATAGGATGGTTGCACACCTAAAGCCTAGTAAAAAGCTAAATCAAGTTCAAACTTCTGTTTCAAATATTTTAGATTTTGATGCTATAAACCAAAAAATAGATTTTAAAATGTTATCAGATACTCTCTTTAAAAGGTTAAGAAGAAAATCTTTAGTAATTGTAGTAGGTGATTTTTTTGAGATTCCAAACTTTAAACTATTGGCAAAAAAGCATGAAGTTATTGCTATTATAGTTAGAGATAAATTAGAAGAAAATCCACCTGCTATGGGCTTTTCATCTTTGGTTGACCCAGAGAGTGGGGCAACAATAGAGGGTGATTTTAATTCATCTAGTGTAAAAGCATATAGTGAAAAAGTTAAGGCTTATGATTCTAAGCTTTATGAAACTTTTAGAAAAGATAAAGTTAGGTTTACAAAAATATATACAGATTCAGTAGTTAGTGTTGAGCTTCGTAGATTGTTTGAGGGGCGATGATGAAAAGTAAAAATTTCGATATTCCATTACACGATATTAAACCTTTACTTGATATAGATGATTATTCACTTTACTATTTTTTAGGTGCAGGTTTTATCCTGCTTATTTTGTTTTTAGGAATTTTATATCTTGGGTATAAATTTTTTAAAAATAGAGATAGATACTCGATTAGGAAAGATTATCTAAAAAAAATAAAATCATTAGATTTAAAAGATACTAAAAAATCTGCTTATGCCCTAACACTTTATGGAGATACATTTAAAGATGATTCCCCTCGCCATACTCAGATGTATAAAAATATAACTCAAAGATTAGAGCCTTATAAATATAGAAAAACTGTAGATAAATTTGATGATGAAACTTTAGGTTACATAGAACTTTATAGGGGGATGCTAGATGTTTAATGGTATCTTTTTTCAATACCCATTATTTGGGTTAATAATTGTAGTTTTTATAGTTTGTGCTAAATTTTGTAAGATGAAGATGCCATCTATCTATTTTCCTCATACGCAACAGTTTGTTTCAAATACAGTTTCAGCTTCAAAACTACTATTTTTTCTAAAATGGCTTGGAATCGTTATGATTGTTTTAGCTTTTATGTCACCTGTAAAGGATGAACCTTATGAGTTAGAACCAAAAAATGGTTATGAGATGGCATTGGTTTTAGATGCTTCACAATCTATGCAAGAGATAGGTTTTGATAAGGAAAATTTACATTTAAGTAGATTTGATGTTGTTAAAAATATTGTAAAAGATTTTGTATCTCAAAGAAAAAATGACAATATCGGTTTAGTAGTATTTGGTGAATACTCTTTTATCGCATCACCACTAACTTATGATGATAATATTTTAAATAAAATAGTTTCTCAGTTATATATAGGTATGGCTGGAAAATATACTGCTCTTTATGAATCTTTGGCTCAAGGTGTAAACTTGTTAAAGATGAGTAAATCTAATAGTAAAGTTATTATCCTCTTAACAGATGGTTATAACACTACTAAAAATAATTTTCCACTTGATATATCTATAGATTTAGCAAAAAAAGAGGGTATCAAAGTTTACCCTATTGGAATCGGTAGGTCAAATGAGTATAATCAAAAAGTGTTGTTAAAGATAGCAGATGAAACTGGTGGTGTTGCTTTTGGAGCTTCTAGTGCAAGAGAGTTAATAGCTGTATATAAAAAGATAGATGAGTTAGAAAAATCAGAGATAAAATCAGAGAGTTTTACATATCTGAAGTATTATTATATATACCCACTTTTTGTAGCTTTTATATCGCTTATGCTGTATGTTTTTATGAGAAATAAAAGAGGTTAATTATGAGTTTTTTACATCCAGATTTTTTGTATTTTGTATTACCATTACTATTTATACTTTTTGGTTTTTTACTTACTCAAAAAGAGGCAGATATCCATTTTTTTAGTGAAGAGGTTATAAGTAAATTAAGAGTTAGTGCAAATAGTATGACACTTCAAGCTAGAAATGCTATATATTTTTTGATGGGTATTTTTATAGTTATAGCTATGGCAGAACCGGTTATAAAAGATGGTACGATTGAGATAAAGGCTAAGAGTGCTGATATTATGATAGCACTAGATATATCTGATTCTATGCTTGCTAAAGATGTTTATCCAAATAGATTAGAGTTAGCTAAGCAAAAAGCTCTTTTACTTTTAGATGATGCTCCAAATGAGAGGATAGGGGTGGTAGCTTTTGCTAAAAAATCGTATCTTGTTTCCCCTCTTAGTTTTGACCATGAAGCTGTTCGTTTTTTACTTAGCAAACTAGACACAACATCTATAACTCAAAAAGGTACTGATTATCTAGGAATCTTAGATGTGATAGCTAAAGTAAAAGATAAATCTACTAAAAAATATCTGCTTATTTTAAGTGATGGTGGAGATAATGATGATTTTTCTGATGAGATAGAGTATGCTAAAGATAATAATATAGTAGTATTTGTTTTAGGTATAGGTACAAAAAAAGGTGCTCCTATAAAACAATCTGATGGCTCTTTTATAAAATACAAAGGTGATATTATAATCACAAAACTAAACGATTCTATATCTGAATTAGCAACTAAAAGTGGTGGTGTTTATATACAAAGTACAACATCAGATAGTGATATAAAAGCTATGTTAAATGAGATAGATAGTATGAGTGATGAAAAAGAGTTAAAATCACAAGAGGTTCCAAAATATACACCACTTTTTTATTACCCTTTAGGTGTAGCTATATTACTTTTACTTATCGCTACCAGTTCTTTTGGAAGAGGTTTAAAAACAACAGTTTCAGCTTTATTATTTTTAACACTTTTTATTGGAGTAGATTCTAATGCAGGTGTTTTAGATTTTATGGAGTTAGAAAGAGCAAAAGAATCTTACCAAAATGGTAATTACAAAGAATCAGCAAAAGAGTATGAGAGTTATGCCAAAAATCAAAATAGTCCACAAAGTTTTTATAATGCAGCAAACTCATACTATAAAGATAAAAATTATGATAAAGCTTTAGAAGTTTATAAAAAAGCGATATTTAAAGATGATGAACAAAGAGCAAAGAACTATGCCAACATAGGAAATAGTTATGTAAAACAGGCTAAAAAAGGTTCTTTAGAAAAAGCGATAGAATCTTATGAAAAATCTTTAAAACTAAAAGATGATAAAGATACTCGTGAAAACTTAGAGGCTGTTAAAAAATTCTTAGAAAAGAAAAAACAAGATTCTAAGAAAAAGAATCAAAATAAATCTGATAAAGATAAAAATTCTGATAATGAAAAAGATAGTTCAGATAAAAATAAAGAATCTGATAAATCAAAAAATAAATCAGAGAAAAATGATACCTCTAAAAGTAAAGAAGATAATCAAAAAAATAACTCTGATAAGAAAAAGAGCCAAGAAAAAGAGAAAGGTAAAGATTCTAAAAAAGATAAAGAAGATTCAAAATCTAAAGTAAATGGTAAAGATTCTACATCTAAAGAACAACTATCTTCTGTAAAAATGAGTGATGCTGAAGCTAAAAAATGGCTAAAGAGATTAAACAAAGAGAAAAATACATATATGTATAGACTAGATTCTAAAACAAATAAACAGGAGAATAAAGATGAAAAACCTTGGTAAAGTAGTAGTTTTAATATTTTTAATTCCGTTCACACTTTTTGGAAACATTAGTGCTAGTGTAGATAGTACAACTGTTGAGTTAGGAGATACTGTAACTTTAAACCTTAGTGTATCTGGTGATGATATAGAGAAACCAAGTATATATAGTGTTTGTGATAGTGATGTTATATCTTCTGGCTCTCAAACAAGTATAGCTATGGTTAATGGAAAATATAGCAAAGAGTATATGCTTAGTTACCAATTTATACCACAAAAAAGTTGTGTAATTAAACCTATAGAGTTAGAGATAGATGGTAAAAAAGAGATTACAAAGAGTATAAATATAACTGTTAGTAAAGTTAAGCCATCTAAAGATTCTGAATTTATCTTAGAGTTAAAAACAAATAAAAAAGAGCTTTATGTTGGAGAGAGTTTTAAGGTAAGCCTATTTTTAAAACAAAAAAAACAAACTAATGCTGTTGATAGTAAATTTATCCCACCATCTATGAAAGGTTTTTGGGTCAAAGGTGAATCTAAACCTAAAAGATATGAGGATGGTAACTATATAGTTACTCAGGTTGATTATATGTTAGCTCCACAAAGGGTTGGGGAGTTAAAAGTAGATAAAGCACAGCTAAAAATTGCTACTCGTTCTCGTGGTAGAAATAGCTGGAACTCTTTTGTATCAAATGTTAAATGGAAAACATATTTTTCAAATGATGTGATTATAAAAGCTAAGGCTTTACCAAATGGGTTAGGGTTGATAGGTGATTTTAAGATAAAAGCTAGTGTTGATAAGCATAGTGTAAATTCAGGTGAAGCTATTAATTTAACAGTTGAGGTTGATGGTGTTGGAAATTTAGAGGATATTGAGAGTTTTAAACCATATATAGATGGTGTGAGTATTTTTGATGAAAAGATAGTTATAGATGGTACTAAACTTACTCAAAAACTAGCTTTTATATCTGATAATAGTTTTATTATTCCATCGCTTAGTCTAAAATATCTTGATTCTAAAACAAAAAAGATTAAAACGATAAAAACTAAAGAGATAAATATAGCTGTTAAAAATGCTAAACCAAAAGAGCAGTTAGTTATAAAAAAAGAGCCAAAAGTTAAAGCTATATCACAAACTAAAGAGGTTGTAAATATAACAAATATCTCTTATTTATATATTGTTTTAGCTACTTTAAGTGGGTTTATCATAGGTATTTTAGTTATGATTTTAAAACCATGGAGAGTTGTTTTAAAAGATAAAACTAAAAAAATATCTATAAAAGAACCAAAACAGCTTTTTGTAAAACTTTTACCATTTAAAGATGACAAAGATGTTCAAACTATACTAGATTCTTTAGAGAAACATATATACTCAAACCAAGGTTTAGATATTGATAAAAAGGTTTTGAAAGAAATTATGTTGAAGTATGGGGTAAATTAAAGTATAATTTTGTAATTTTAATTTAAAGTATATATATGAATATAGCAATTATCGGATTAGGGCTTATGGGTGGTTCACTCGCTCTAAGTTTAAAAAAACTAGATTTTGTAAAAAGTGTAGTTGGTAGTGACCATAATCAAGAGCATCAAAGGGTTGCCAAAGAGTTAAATCTAGTTGATGAGATAGTAGATTTTGAACATATAAAATCTTGTGATGTTATTATATTGGCTATCCCTGTAAATGGTGTGATAGCTACATTTAAAAATTTACTAGATATACCAAAAAGTACAACTATTATAGATTTAGGAAGCACTAAAGAGATTATAGTTTCATCTGTACCGAAAGCTATAAGAAAAAACTTTGTAGCTGCTCACCCTATGACAGGTACTGAAAATTTTGGACCAACTGCTGCTGTTGAGAATCTATATAAAGATAAAGTTGTAGTTCTTTGTGATTTAGAAGATAGTGGAGAGCATCAAAAAGAGGTTGGTAAAAAGATTTTTAAAGCTCTTGGTATGAAAAAGTATTTTATGAGAGCAAAAGAGCATGACAGACATGCTGCCTTTATCTCACATATGCCTCATGTTATATCTTACTCAATTGCAAATACTGTAATGAAGCAGGAAAATAAGCACAATATTTTAGCCCTAGCAGCTGGAGGTTTTCGTTCTATGAGCCGTTTAGCTAAAAGCTCACCACTTATGTGGGAGGATATATTTAAGCAAAATAAATCAAATGTTTTAGAAGCGGTGGAACTATTTGAATTAGAGTTAAAACAACTAAAAGAAAGTATTCAAAATGAAGATTGGGAGAGAGTAAATAAAACTATGTCAGATGGAAATAAACTTCATGATATTTTAGATTAAGAAGAGGGTACTATTTGTACTCTTTTTTATTGTAATTAAAAAGTTAATTTAGAAAATATTTATGATTAAATAAGTGGTGGACGAGGAGAGATTCGAACTCTCGGTACAGTTACCCATACGCATCCTTAGCAGGGATGTGGTTTCAACCGCTCACCCACTCGTCCTTTTGTAGATTGATATTATACTGGCATAAACCTTATAAAAATATTAAATTATATAAAAGTTTATGCTCTTTTTTTAATCTTTAAATAAATCTTCATTAGTTGCTAATTTTTCAATAGGTTTAGAGATATAATAACCCTGCATATAATCTAAATCAAGCATTTTCAGCTTATTGTATACATCTTTAGAATGAACAAACTCAGCGATAGTTAACATGTTTGAAACCTTAGCAAAATGGATGATACTCTCAACCACTTTAAAATCTTTATCATTCTTATCTATATTTTTTATTAGAGAACCATCTATTTTTAGGTAGTCAGCTTCAATATCTAATACTGTTCTAAAATTTGAGTAACCACTACCAAAATCATCTACTGAAACTTTAGAGCCTAAAGAGTGTATAAATTTTATTTTTTCTTTAAAAAATTCTAGATTTTCTATCTCATCGCTCTCAAGTATTTCAAATGTAATTCTTTTAGAAAATTCTAGATTCTTTTTAAGTCTATTATTTATAGTATTTTCAATATCTTTATTGATTAAATCTAAAAAACTTAGATTTATACTAACTGATTTATTTGTGCTTTCAAATTTATCAAAAATTAAAGATAAAATTCTTTGTGTTAATTTGTAATGAATATTTGTATGTTTTAGATTTGGTAAAAATGACATTGGGTATATAATATCGCCATTTTTATCTTTAATCCTAACTAATGCTTCATATTTTACAATTTTATTACTATTGTAATCGTATATAGGTTGATAATAGCATATAACTCTATCATCAAGGATAGCCTCTTTTACAAAATTTATATCATAAGATTTTTCATCTTCTAAAACCATATTATCTTCAAAAGCTATAACTTTATTTCTACCTTCACTTTTAGCTATATATAGCATTTTATCTGCTTTCTTGATAGCTTCATTGATGTTTTTTTCTAAGTATGGTTTTTTATGAATACCGATGGAAACACTCATTTTTATATCATTCGTATCAAATTTATATAGATTTTTGCTAATATTTTTTCTAACTCTTTCACATACTTCTACAGCGATATTTGGTTCATTTCTATTATATATAAAAAGTAAAAATTCTTCACCACCATAACGGATAAGTATATCAGTATCTCTAATAGAATTTTTAAATATTTGGCTACTTTGTGACAGTATATAATCACCAGCTTTATGACCATAAGTATCATTGATTGATTTGAATCTATCAAGATCTAGCATAGCAATACTATAATGCTCTAAATTTAGCATAGGTATTATCTCTTGAAGATAATTTCTATTAAAGAGTTGAGTAAGTGGATCTGTGAAAATTTTCTTTCTTGTTACAAAATAATGTATAACTTGAATAGCTGTCATTATTATAAGAAGTACAATAAATATCATTAGAATAATAAAAAAACTTTCAAGTGGTTTAATTAGAGAATTTATATCTTGTTTGAGATAGTTTGTTATGTCAAAACTCAGTATAGCCACCACTTTATTATCAATACTAAGTGGATAAAGATATGTTAAACATAAATTTTCAACATCTTTATGTCTAATAATTTGTGGTTTATTTATTTTATATACTAAATCATATTTTGGGCTATCAACATCAAATTTTTGATAAAAATTAGCTTTATCTATTTTTGAAGCATCTAAAAGATACCGGAACCTACCTTTTTTATCTCTCATTAAAAGATAAATATATTTTATACTTGGAGATAAAAGAGTTGCTATTTTTTTCTCTTGAGAGATTCTATTTTGATCTTTAGATAAAAAATTAAACATATCATCAATAGTTGAAATATTTTTATCTTTCATAGTTGTTTCTCTTATATTTTCATAAATATCTATAACTTGATGAATCTTATCATTTTCAATTTTATTAAACATTTCAACTTTTGCTTCTTTAATATAACTATAAATATATATCATTAGTCCAGCAAGTATTATAAGAATAACAAATAGGAATATCTCTTTTCTTTTTACCATACTCGTTCCTCTAAGTAAGGTTCCAAGTCTTTTGATATAGAGATATTTTGTTTATTGATTCTAGGTTCAATGATTACTATATTTGGTCTACCTTTTTTCCAAAACATAGCTCCAAAACTATTTGGTATTTCATTAAGTAAATTATATTTTAAAACAAATATAAAATCAGCTTTACAATCTTTTGACAAATGTTTTTTATTTTTTATTATTACTAAATTTGAATCACATATATGATTAACCATATTTAGAACTTTATGATCTTTTAGTTCATTTAATATTTTTATATCATCTGTCCAAATTTTTAGTTTTTTAGGAGTTGATATATCAGATAATACTTTTTCAAGTATCTTCGATTGAAAATGTACTGTATCTGAAGCAAAAGTAACTATAGCTATTAGTAGTAAAATTATTATTTTCATTAAAATGTGTACTCCATATTCATAAATACTTTTCTTTCAACAGATGGAACATTAAGTAAACCTCGTGGATCAATCACACTTTTAAAAGCTTTATTTAATAAGTTCTCACCTTTTAATTTTATTTGAATATTTTTATTATATTCATAAGATATACTAGATGTATAATCATAGCCAGCATTTATTTTAATATCACCAAAACCATAGTTATACTTATACCCGTTACGATATACCAGTTCATTGTAAATATTAAAATTATCTATTTTTGTAAAAATTTGTAGTAAAAAACCTCTATTTGGTGAAGCTTCATGATCTTTATATCCACTATAATACTCAAAAACAAATTTATTATTTAAATCTAATCTATATTCATCTCTTAGATAATAACGGTTAAAATAAAGAGTCTCTTTCAAGTTTATATAAGTTTTTTTATTTTTATTAAAGATGATAGTATTATCAGAAACTTTATATGTATATCCAGTTATAAATTTATTTTTATCTTTTATATATTCAATTTCCGTAGAAGCTATTTTCATTCTAGAATCTTCTAATTTAGGGTTAACTTGAAATACAGCTGCTGCATAAGATGTTTGAATTATTGTTGGTAGTGAATATAGTGTATTTAAAAATAATTTTGTTTTTAAATTTTTTGTTAAGTGAGATATATATCCTATTCTAGCTGAATAGTCTGTGTGAGATTGAGATATACTATCTCTATAATGGTCAATTTTAGCACTTATAGCTAATAGGTTATTTTTATTTATATTATATAACTCTTCACTATATAACATATATATATCTAGTTTATCAGCACCAAATTTTGGGTTAAGAGATCCTGAACTATAAGATCCTATATTTATTGTATTTCTTTGAAATTGAGTACCTATTAAAAAATCGCTATTTCCATTAATAATTTTCTTTTCTAAAATTAATTTATAAGTATTTGATATAGCATCTGCATTAAATGATTTAGAAACTGTAGCATCATAAAAATGTAATCCCTTATCATCAATACTAGACATATTTTTCTTTTCAATAGATGTACTTAATGATAATTTAATATTTGTATCAAAATATTTAGTTAAATTTATATAACCGTAGCTTTTTTTATTTTTTCCACCTATTGGTGATAATGCCAATCCACTAAAAATATCAGCATCAGTTGTAATAGCATCAATCTCTATATCGAAATCATCTTTTTTATAGATTCTAAAATGTGCTTGTGAGCTTAACATATCTCGAGATAAAATATAACCTTTATTATTGTATTCATTATAATTTATTTTTTTTGTATCAGCATAAATAAGATAGTTGTAATCATCACCAAATGTTGAAGCATCTATGGCTCTTAGATTATAACCTGATTTATTATTTAAACCTATACTGAATGAACTACTATTTTCTCTTGATGGATTTTTAGAATATAATCTTATAACCATATTTCCAGGCATATTACCAAAAGCAAATGAGCTACCACTTTGATAGATTTCTATATGATCAACAAAGTATATATCCATATTAGCATACATATCTAAAGCGTTTGATTGTAAAACAGTTGTTAATTCGTAGTTATCTATATAAACTTTGATAGCTGGTGCAGCATTTTTACCTTGACCAGATTTTTTTAGTTGTAAAGTCCCAATATTACTTACAGAAAGATTAGACATTCTTATAGTTTTTAACACATCTTTTAGACTATACGCTTGCATAGCATCTAAATCTTCTCTTGAATATACAATAAGCATACCTGAAGCATCTTTTTTAGTCTCTTTGTATAGAGAAGCTGAGTTTTCATACTCTTTTAGTAAAGTATCTAGGGCTAATTCTTTTGAAAGTATTACACTACTTATCAGTGCTAAAAACAAAAAGATTTTCATTGGGCATCCTTTTTATAAAAGGTAATTATGCCACAATAAAAATTTTCTATAATTAAAAAAATTAACTATTCAATAATAAAATATTTTTTTATATCTTTTCTAAAATTTTTCTAACTACTTCAGCTGGATTCTCAGCTTTATAGATAGGGCGACCAACAACTATAAAATCAACTACAGCATTTTTAGCATATTCTATATCTGCTACTCTTTTTTGATCTCCAGCATCTTCACCAAATGGACGGATTCCGGGAGTTAATGTCATAAACTCTTTTGATGTGATATTTTTTATAGATTTGCTCTCAAATGCTGAACAAACAACACCATCTAAACCACTTTCCATTGCATCTTTTGCGAACTGGTCAGCCTTTGATGCTATATCTTTTTCATAAACAGCACTAAACTCATCTTCACTAAATGATGTAAGAGCAGTAACAGCTAAAACGATAGGTCTTTTATCATACTTCTCTAGTCTATTCATAACTTCAAGCATAGCTCGTTTCCCAGCACTAGCATGAACATTAAACATATCTACACCAAGCCCCATGATAGATTCAGCAGAATCAGCCATAGTGTTAGGGATGTCATAAAGTTTTAAATCTAAAAATATTTTAAAATCTGGGTTTATTTTTTTGATAGCTTTTAAAAAATCTTCACCATCACGGATATAAGTACGAAGCCCAACTTTAAGCCAAACATCATAATTTTTTATATCTTCAATTAATGCTAAATTTTCTTCTTTTGTAGGTAGATCTAAGGCAACACATAATTCCATAATTTTCTCTTTTTGTTTATTTTTAAAGCAAAAAAAAAGGTGAAATGGTAAAACCACTTCACCTAAATTTTAAAGTTATTATATCTAATTAAATTAAAAAATCTATTTTCCAAGCATATCAGAAATCTTAGCAACTACACTAGGATCTTCAAGAGTAGATATATCTTGAGTAATCTTCTCACCCTTAGCGATAGAGCGAAGGATTCTTCTCATAATTTTACCTGAACGAGTTTTAGGTAATCCAGATACAAACACCATATCATCACAAATAGCGATATTTCCTATCTCTTTTTTTATAACACTATTTATAGCTTTTACCTCTTCCACTTCATCAGCTACACCATCATCAGATTTTAGAACAATGTAAGCAAAGATTCCCTCACCTTTTATTTCGTGTGGTTTACCAACAACTGCAACTTCAGCTACATTTGGATGTTTTTTAACAGCTGCTTCAACTTCAGCAGTTCCCATTCTGTGACCACTTACATTTATAACATCATCAGTACGACCTGTTATAGTTATGTAACCATCTTCATCATAGTTTGCACCATCTCCCGTAAAATATACAGGCTTACCATCTTTTTTAACATCACCAAAGTAAGATTTTACAAATCTATCTTCATCACCCCAAACACCTCTTATCATAGATGGCCAAGGTTTAGTTATACACATATAACCACTCTCTCCAGCTCCAACTTTTTCACCAGTTTTAGGGTCTAAAATCTCACCCATAATCCCTGGTAATGGAAGTGTAGCACAAGCTGGTTTTATAGGAGTAGCCCCTGGTAATGGTGAAACAATATGCCCACCTGTTTCAGTTTGCCAGTAAGTATCTACAATTGCACAGTTTGAGTTACCCACCTCTTCATAGTACCATTTCCAAGCTGGTGGGTCGATAGGCTCACCAACAGTTCCAAGAACTTTTAAACTAGATAAATCATACTTAGCAGG
>Ga0256837_1001125_pt1 | contig 19112 bp, 33 predicted proteins | sample 4562384metaG_FD_185976 | JGI IMG/M metagenome (GOLD analysis project Ga0256837, IMG submission 185976) | Hydrothermal vent microbial communities from Guaymas Basin, Mexico - 4561-384 | ecosystem: Environmental > Aquatic > Marine > Hydrothermal vents | place: Mexico: Guaymas Basin | collected...
GGATCAGGAAAACAAGACCTATGGGGTGGGAATATTAAGCCTAATGGGAAAATGTATATGATTATTACGCGAGAAAAAAGTGATATTGTAAACTTCTTTGATAATAAAAACGAAGCAATGGCATGGATTAAAAGCATTTCTTAATTTTTTATAAATATTCATAAAAAGGAGTCCCTATGGAAACTATTTATGAATCTTCTACATACACAGACTCCTTTCAGCACATAGGAAATTGTGCTGAATCAGGAAAAACAATTCAACAAACAATCACAATAGACGACGGAACTGGAAAGTTATATGATTATGTTCTCACTAAAGATATAGAATGGAAAGAGTATACAATCCAGCCAGATTTTAATGTTAATCCCACTGAACCTACAATCATTGATAACACAGAAATTATACCCACTATAAATGACCCTTATGATATTGTGCAAGAGGATGGTGTTGACTATGATTTTTCTGAAGATGGAACTTCATTAAATCACCAAGAAGATGAGACAGTAAGACAAGTTTTAAGTGTACCAAGACTTCAGACAGTAATTCAAACTGTAAGATACTTCACAGGATGGGAAATAAAAACCAATAGCATTTCAAAAAATATAGAGAAAACAAATATTCCACCTGAAGCATGTAATGAAGAAAATATTTCATGTTTTACTGTACCAACTGCCATATATACAAGTTGTTCTACTGACCAAGAAGATAATCCTCAAAACCTTAGAATTGATTGGGAATTATATTTAGATTTGAACTCATATATAGAGATATCAGAAGATGAAAATGGGAATGAAGTGAGAACTGTTGTATATGATGAAGATAATCAGGATTGGTCATTGCAAACTTCACTTGATAACAATACTGTTTTTAGTTGGACTTATAATAATGAAGGTAGGTATAAATTAATAGAAATAGCCACTGATACAGATGGAGATAGTAGTAATGCTGTAAGAAAATATAATATAGCATTCCAAAAATGCGACGACACTGTGGCAGAAGATCAGACAATACAGGCTTATGGGGAAATAGAAGTGGAGGGAAATACATGGCAACTTTGTGCTATTCCAATGGTAAACGGGTATTGGGATAAAGATAAACATAAGATAATAAATAATAAAAATAATCCTGTAAGAAGTACAATAAAAAATGTTATAATAGACCAGGTAGAAGATGTATATGGTACCAATGCCACAGAGTATATAAAAGTTATCAATACAACAGCTGTTGGAGATTTAGAAGGAACAATGTATAACTATATCCCAGGTGTAACTAAAGGAACTTCAGTTCACAATTTCAATCTTGTACAAATAGATGATGATAATGATTTGGCTGATGATTTAATAAAGTATGAAATATGTGGTTTTTGGATAAAACCTAATGGGAGAGATTTTAAAATAAAATGGGGAGTAATAGAATGATTAAATTTAAGGACTTTATAAACGAAAACACAGAAAATGTTGAGGATTTAATACCTGAATTAAAAGGATTTGTAGAAGAATTATCGGGATATGTTTTATATAATGATGATGAATCAAGAGACAATCTTCTTGTGTTTTTGAGGAAATATAAGAAAGAACTTCAAAAATTAAAGGTGATAAAAAAATTCAAAAAACTGTATAGAGTTACCTCATTAAAAGATGAAAAATCATATAAGTATAGAGATTTAACATCAACAACAAAGAAGAAATATACAGGAGAATACCTAGAAGATGTAAAAGGCATGATAGGACAATATACTAATACAAAAAATAAAGATTTTTATTGGGCAGAGATAGATAATACAGAAGGTTTTGATTTTAATGTCTTTGGGAAATTATTTCAAGGTAAAAAGAAGTATTATATAGGAAAATATGATGGTCCTGGTGATATGACTTTTGATGTTTTTTATGATACTATAAAGGATTTGAAAAAACAAAATGAAGTTATTTTATTTGAAAAATATAATATAAGTAATTTAGAAAAAATAGAATAGGAGACAATATATGTCATTAAACATAACATTAGCAGGAACTATCTATAATTCTAATAATGACCCGTCGGATGCTTCTCTTCAAATTTTTGTAAATAATACAAATAATGGTTTAACAAAATGGTCAAATGTTTTCGGCACAGAAGATGCTGACTATTCAAAAAACCTTGGTGACGGGGATATATCCTCTCAGGATAACACCCTAGGATTAGCAAATGCCTCAGGCGAATTTATTTTGATAGCTGTGTGGTTAGACGGAGATAGAACAAGCACTGACAATATTCCGTCAGAATTTGCATATATAGTACAAGAATTAAAAGGTGAAGACGTATATGTACAAGACATAAAACTCAACAAACCAAATAGTATTGAGTGTTCTGATTGGAGCCTAACAGAAAAAGTTAATTCTGGCGGAAATATAATAGCATTAAATAACAATACCAATGAAATATCTTATATGGAATTTGATATAAAACATTTTTTGTATCAAAAATATAATAATGAAACAGTATTTGCTTTTATGGGCACAAATACTGTTGAGTATAACTTTAATGATGAAGGATTTATCTCAGGGAATGTCTATACCACAACAGATGCAGGTGATATTATAGTGCAAATAAAAGTAACAGATTATTTTGGCAATGAATCTATATGCAAAAAAACTACATCTGTTTATTATGTTGTTGAGACAGGATTTCTCGATTATACAAAACCTTATTCTGTTGGAGATGAAATTAGAATTAAATCAAATCCATCAGGAAATATAGAGCAAATAATAAATACAGAATTTCTATTTTATGATAAGACCGTAACAGCAGAAGAATTTACAAGATTATTAGAAACATACGGAGCAATTCCTGTAACTCAATACATAACTTATTTTAATGGTTATCAGAATATTACTATTGAAGAACAAAAAACATTTATAATGGATAATATTCCACCTGAAATGACTCTTGAAGCATTAAAAGAGCCTGATGGGACTGTAGAAAATTCAGAATATGTCTTTGCACATAATGGCATAGATACAGATGGAACAATAGAAAAAGTAGAATGGCAAATCTGGAGAAATAATCCTGATATCAATGGCAATGAAAATTGGTCACTCTATTATACTACAGGGTCTATTTCTGATTTATCAGATTGGACTTTTGATGTCAAAGATGTAATTGGTGAGTTAAAAGTAAGAGCAATTGTGTATGATAATTTAGGGGCTTCCGTTTATGAAGACTTTTTGATCGATGCTTCTTGTGATAATTTATTAATCTCTTTTGATAATATTGATTGGAATAAAAAAATTAATATTATTGATTTTGCCCTTAATATAGAAAAAAGAACTTGGGAAAATAAAATACATAAAATGGTATGGAACATGACACCCAAAAAAATTCAATGGGAAAATAAGCCAATAACTGTTTTCTGGAAGACAAATGTTATTTCAAGAGAATGGAAATATAAAATTTATTTCGATGTATAATAGGTTTATAAATAAAACAAAAAGAGGACTAAAATAATGAAAACATTTAGTGAATATATGACGGAAGCTATCAAGAAAATGTCAGATGATAAAATCGACTCTTATATAGCAAAAGAATGGAATGGAAAGGCTGCTACTTATTTCTATGATGCAGAAGCTGTTATGGAAATAGCTGCAGTACTAAAACAAGATGATGTAGTGGTAACCAAAGATATGAAATTCTTTCATATTCCTGAAATATCCGATAGAAGATTAAACAATCAAATAGCGAAAATCTTACTAAAATATAATGTCATAGAGGCATAAGGAGATTAAGCAATGGAAGAAATTTTATTGATACAAGGAGATTCCTCAGATATTTGGGAATTTTCGTCAAAACAGGTCTCAAACTTACCATCAAATTGGGAGGGTTCCTGGGTAGTTTCGGACACTCTTGGGGGGACTCCTATTTTAGAAGGAACCTTGACCAAGAATGAAAATATCTATAATTCTGATTCTCTAATAGGAGAAGATTTTAGAAAAACATATAAAATATTTGAGAGCACAGGATTAGAAAAAGTTGTTTTCAATGATGATGTTATTTCTGGTGCAGATAATGAAATATGTACAGTAAGCGGTAGAATGTATCATGATAGCACAGATGCAGATGGAAATGCCATCGAAGTTCCTGAGGCAGATAGGTACATTACAATCACGCTAAAAGGTGTTTTTGTTGATTTTTCAAGAGAGATGAGAATTAAGACAGATGCAAATGGGAATTTTACTCATGATTTTAATATCGGTGCTACCATAAAAACATCAGCAGATTCATTTTTTATCTTTCAAATAATGCCATTACAATCTCAACAACTGACAGCTGGCACAACATATGTATTAAGTATCGAAGTGAGAGAATTAGATGGAAACGGAGAACCGATTTTCAGAAGAGAAGTTTTGCAGGCAAAACTTAAAATATTAGCACAGGGAGTATTGGAATAATGAAAACATTTAGAGAAATTATTAATATTAACGAAAGCAAAAAGTCAGATAAGTTAGCAATAGAGATAGACAAAAGCATTGAAAAAATAGATGATAGTATGTCAATAAAAGATTTTGCTTTATCTGTCTCAAAAATTGTTAAAGATGAGTATGGAACACATAACTACAGTGAATTTATAGAAATAATAAAAAAAGAATTAGGAGTTAAATAATGAAAAGTTTTAGAGAAATGCTTGAAGATAAGGCACAAGACTATGAAAATAATGATGAAGATTGGACAAAACAAGATTTAATTGAGCTTATACAAGAACAAGACCTAGATGGCGATGACATAGCGGAAATAACTGAATTAGTCATGGAAATCATAGAGTATGGAGAGTTTGATGACGATGATTTTGACCCTGATAATTTCGATTGGGATAATTATGACTGGGATGACGATTTTGATAAAGATTTAGGTGAAAGAATGTCAAATAAAGCCAAAAAAGATGACGCTAAGAAAAGAAGAAAACCCGCATTCAAAAGGGCAATGAAGAAAAAATTAAAATGTCAGAAAAAATTTGCAGAAAAAATCAAAAAAACAAAAAAATCAGGCATTCCTATGGTTTGTAATGTTAAAGGAAAACTTGTAAAAGGAATGAATAGAGCAGAAAGAAGAAAACTGGCTAAGAGCAGAAAGAGAAATAAAAATAAGATTATTAATTAAAAAAAGGGATAAATATTGAATAATAATATGCAACAAAGTATGCAATCTAAAGTAAAAGAATTAGATAAAATTGATATATATGAAAAAGAGTTTTATAAAATAATAGAAGATAAGAATATTGAAATATCAAAACCAGCTGATGTGCAAAAGGTTGAGAGAATATTTAGCAAAACTCTAAATGATATGCTAAAAATAATAGAATCTGACAAATTCAATGATGATGAGAAAATAATCTTATCATCAAGGTTTATTATAGATTTTCATGTTAGATTTGCCGAAAAATATAATTTTAATCCTTATGAAATATCAAGCTATTTTGGAAAATATAATGAAGAAATATTTGAAAAGGCTGTAAGGGATATAAAAAAGTTTGTATAAACACATAAACGCATAAATTTTATTTCTATTTAAGGTTATTCTGTTATAATTATAGCAATAAAAGAGAATAAAGGATAGCTTTTGAATAACACAATTACTTTTATAGACATAGACGAAACATTATTTTTTACAAAAGCAAAAATCATTATAAAAGACGAAAACGGAAATATACTACGAAAATTAACAAATCAAGAATATAATACATATATAGCATCACCAGGAGAAGTTTTCGACTTCTCCGAATTTGTAGACACTGATATTTTTGTAAACACATCAGTTCCAAACATCTCAATGATAAAAATACTTCAAAAACTCTTTGAAAATACAAAAACAACAAATTCAGAGGTTTATCTACTAACAGCAAGACAAGACTTTGATGACAAAGATAAATTTCTTGAATTCTTAGTAAAACATGGTATTGAGGCTGGACACAAAGATGACCAAAAAGTTCATGTTATTAGAGCTGGAAACCTCCCGGGATTAGATAATGCATCAAAAAAATATCATATTATCAAAAAAATGTTAAGAGATAATACTCAGTTCAAAAAAGTAAGACTATATGAAGATTCAAGAGATAATATTGATGCTTTTTTGGGGTTAATTCTGGATTATCCTGAAATATCATTTGACGCGTTCTATATAAACAATGAAAGTATAGAGTTAATAAAATAAAGGACATATTATGAGCTATATGGAAATTTTAATGGAGTAATTTAATATTCCTCTAAGTATATTATATTATAATTATAGCAATAAAAGAACAAAAGGATTTAAAATGAGAATAGCTGGTATAATCTGGAAGTATATCAGATGAGTTTTAAAAGAATAGATAAATTTGTTAATGAAACTTCATTTATATGGTTTATAATTTTAGTTGTGAACCTAGGCTTGCTACAGTGGTTGATAGTCTGGGGATTATATGAGGTTTTTATGAGTATAGTTTTGAAATCCGAAAAACCTAAGAAAACCAAGAAAACTAAAAAGAAAAAAGAAGACAACACTGAAAATTCAGATAAAAAAGTATATTTTTAGGAGATATTATGGAAAATGATTTTTATACAAAAGACACAAAAAATATGAAGCAAAAACCTAGCATTAATGTTCTCGATCTAATAGATAATTCGGTTAAAATTTCTTTAAACTTTAACCTTATCAAGAATGGTGCTGATGTTAATGATGTATTCTCGGCTAATCCTGTTCCTTTAGATTCTTTTTTAACAGGAAAATACATTATTCCCAAAGATTATAGTTATGTGGGACCAAAAGGTAGCACAGGATATTCAGAATTAAAACAACCAAAAATTAGATACATTCAAGGATAAAAAATGAGTAAAATAATTAAAGGTTTACGAATAAACCAGGTACCAATGGAAAAATACATTAATAAAGACGAGTACACATCACAGTATAATGATGATATAATCTCTGAATATGAATTTTTGTTCCTCGAGGATGGGAAATTGTATTCCGAGTGTTTTGCTTTAGAGGAAGGAGAATGTTACTCAGGATATTGTGGAGCAGAATGGATTCATTTATCAAATAAAGTTCCAGTGCAATCTTTAGGAACATTGCATTATATACCAAAAGGAAAATTGGAAGTAGATTCCATATTCACCGACTATGACGGAAATGACTATTTCACTATGTATATAAATGACTGTAGGTATTATCCTTCTGCCAATATTACAATAAAATTTGATAGTTGGATAGACACAAAAAGAGGTAAAGATAATAAACAAATCTATATCTTTTCGGGACCATCAGCAATAGGAAAATCATTCATTGCTAACAGCACATCACTAAAAGTTTTTGAAACTGATGCTGATCCTTTGTTAAAATTAGATGTATCATATGATATTATTGTGATTGGAAATAAGTACACTTATAGTGTACAAGAAATAACAGAATATTTTATGGGGCAAAATGTAGAGTTTATTTTGGTGGGATTTAAAAATATTAATGAAGATAATGAAGATAATAAAAACAAGGAAGTGAAATAATGTTAAAAGATTATATTTTAGGAACAGAAATAGTAGAAAAAGGAAATTTCCATCAGGCAAACATTAGTATGCTTTTATCAGATTTTGGTTTGATTGAGGGAGATGATTATCTAAAATTTGGGGGAGTTGTGCTTATAAACAAAAAAAGTCTATTATTGCCTAATTATATTAGAGAAGTTATTGAAAATAATGAATTCACCGATTTATCAAAGTACCTTCCAAAAGTATATTTTATGGATATCCTTGAAAATCAAACTTCTAATATTAAAGATAAATTTAATGAGGTAACAATTAGTTCAAAGAAATTTGTCCAGATTGATGATGAATTACAAAAACTATTTAACAATAATAATCTTATCAAAACTACAGTAGATAATTCAGAATTGTCTGAATTGATAGCGGATGGGTATATTAAAGGAAGTATAAAATTATCTAATAAAAAAACATTGGTATGGTATTAGGAGAAGTAATATGAGAAAATGGAATGATTACACACAATATAAATGCAAATGTGGAAAACCTGCGACAAGAGGGTCAGTTAATTCTAAAAGAAAAGATGGGACATATCCCCCGAGGGTATCATGCTTAACAGGAAAACCAGTATGTGCTAAATGTTTCAATGATGATATTGCCAAGAAAAATAGTAAATATGACTCATACACTCAAATGCAGAATAGCAAAACTTATAGAGGCAAAAAATATGATATTTCCTATTGTCAAAATAAAGACGGGAGATTGGGTTTTAGTTGTGCAGTGAAGAGTGAATATTGGGATGGAAGCAACGAATCCATAAAAAATCTTCAGGTTGACCATATTGATGGAAATCCCACAAATAATCACGATTCTAATTTAATGGTTTTATGTCCTATTTGTCACGCCACAAAGGGTAGAATTAATGGTGATAGTGCTTCGCCAGGCAGAAAAGCTTTGGGTGTTACTAAACCCGGAATTAGAACATTCTGAAAAATATAAATAAAATCATATTCCTTATATATTAAGCAAAAATAATATATAATACTATATATTAAAAAAGATATGATGTGGAGCAATATGACAAAAGAATATATAAAAAATAATTTATTAAGAAAAGATGGGAGATTAGATGGTAATAAGACCAAAAAGCTTCGTGAAACCAATGAAGCTTTATATTGTATTTATTTTGATGTCAAAAATCCTGTTTGTGAGTGTGGTAATAGATTAAAACTTAAGTCGTGGTCAAAAGGATTTAGATTATTTTGTTCGCCAGAATGTCAAAAAAGTAGCAAAAAAACTATTGAAAAATCAAGGAAAACCAGGCAAGAGACAGGCAATACATCAAAAACAATGAAGGTGGTTTGGAGCAACAGGAGCAAGGAAGATATTGCAAAAATTGTGAAAAATATAGAAAACACCAATATTGATAGATATGGTGCGCCTTGTATTTTATCTTTAAAGGCATTTAGGGATAAGATAAGGGAAACTAATATACAAAAATATGGAGTTCCTTGCACACTACAAAATAAGGAAATACAAGATAAAATAAAGAAAACTAATATCGAGAAATATGGTGTTCCTTGTGTGTTACAGAATAAGGAAATTATTAGAAAGAACTCTATTTCCACGAGGGAAACAAATATAAAAAATGGTAAATGGGTAGCTGATGAAGAGTTATCAGATTGGGGGTTATATAAAAGGATTGTTAGGAAAATTACTGAGCAGAATTATAGGAAATACAAGGAGTTTATTAATCCCAATAATATCAAAAGAGTTCTTGGGACAAAAGAAGGTGCTCATTTGGACCACAAATTCTCGATATTGGAATGTTTTAGACACAATGTTCCTTCATATATTGCTGGTGGAGTTAATAATCTTTCAATCATCAATTCAAAAGAAAATATAAGAAAATCATCAAAATGTAGCATTACTTTAGAATATTTATTAAGTAAATCTTTTATATAATACCATATATATAAAGAGATGGACCAATAACATTTAAGTCCATTATAAACTATATGAAATAAAAACACGTTAAATACGATAAAATTCGTTAAACATAGGAGGAAAAAAATATGGCAGGATTAGATTTTAGTTCGGGAAGTCTCGATTGGGGCTCTTTGGAGAAAAACTTAGGCGCAAATGTAAATTTAGGTGGAAAAAAGAATTATGATGATGATAGATTCTGGAAATTGTCAAGAGATGAAAATGATAACGGAGGAGCAATTATCAGGTTACTTCCAGATCCAAATGGCATACCATTTATTCAGAGATATAATCATGCATTTCAATCATTTGATAATGTAAACAAGAAAAAAAGATGGTATCTAAATATTTCACCTGAGACCATTGGAGAGCCTTGTCCAGCATCAGAGCTTTGGTCTGCATTATATAATATAGGGACAGAAGAAGGCAAAAAAGAGGCTAAGAAAATTAGTAGAAAAATTAAATTTATGACGAATATCAAGGTTATTAAAGACCCTGCAAATCCTCAAAATGAAGGCAAAATTTTCTTATGGGAATTCGGAACAAAACTAAAAGATAAATTTATGGCTGCACTTCAACCATCAGAATCAGAAATTTCAATGGGCGAAGAACCAAAACAATTATTCAATCCATTAACAGGATGTAATATTAAACTTAAGATTGCTAAAGTGGCAGGTTTCTTAAACTATGATGCAACAGAAATCATGGCACCGAGTTCAATTTATACTGATGCAGAAGAAGCAAAAGCAGATATTATTGAAAATGCTTATAAACTTGATGAATTCATGAAACCTGAAGCATTCCAAACATACGAAGAACTAAAGAATAAGTTAAAATTTGTTCTTGAAGTGTATCAACCAGAATTCATTGATCCTATTCAGTTCAAAAATGTTGTTTCTGGTATTATTGGTACTGCAGTAAGCACAAACGCCAATACACCAGCTACTCAGGTAGCTCAGACAACACAACCAGTAGAAGAAACACCTGTACAGGAAGCATCAGTAGCTGAAACTACTCCAGTACAGGAAGCACCCACTCAACCCACACAATCCGCTTCAGCATCTGCTAGTTCAGATTTAGATTTCCTTGATGACCTTTAGGTCATCAAGGAAAGTCACTGAGTCAAAGGACATAAAAAATAAAATAAAAGGAAACATATGAAAAAATCGATAACGATAGTGGATTTTAGTCACTTAAATATGAGAAACCTTTTTATTGCATTACAACAAGCAAAGCCCAGAAAAAAAGATGGGGTGTTTATTACTGAAGATTTTATTCAATATCATAAATCTTTATTATTTAATTCACTTCAATTCATAAAAAATAAATTCAAAAATGAAATTATACTAGCAATAGATGGTCAAGATAACTGGAGAAAAAGATTTTATCCAGATTATAAAGCCAACAGAAGCAAGGCCAAAGAAGATAATGATGTAAATTTTGAAGAATTTTTTGAAGAAACAGATAAAATGTTAGAAAAAATCAAAGAGAATTTTCCTTTCAAGGTTTTAAGAGTGAATGAGGCTGAAGCCGATGACGTAGCAGGCACAATAGCAATAAAATATGGAAATGATATGGATATTACACTTGTGACATCTGATCATGACTGGTTACAGGTTCAGGCACACAATAATGTTAGAATGTGGGACCCAATAAAGAAAGAAGATCAGTTTTTATCTGATTTTGAAAAAGAAATAATCCAAACAGATTTTGGTTTAATGTCAAGATTTACAATTATTCATGGATTGATTGGCGATAAGGGTGATAATGTACCAACAGTAACAGGAATGTCTCATTTTAGTGACGAATTTATTGGTTATCTAAAAGAGAACAATATAAATTCAGAATGTGTAAAGACAGTCACAAAGATGGATATATGGGATGAACTTGTAGAAAATTATGATATTTATGATATTGTAAAAAGTGGCAAGAAAAAAGGTGAATTTAAAGATACAAAAAATATCTTTAAAACAAAACCTTATGGTATAAAAAAAGCAGAAAAACATTGTATATGCAATGACTCACTAAATGAATTTTTTAATGAGCATAATATGTATAAAGATAATTTTGCTAGGAATAAAATTCTTGTTGACTTCACTGAAGTCCCTGAAGATGTACAAGAAAAAATTATTCAGGAATTTAATAATGTGCAAGTAAATTATAATCCAAATGGAATATTAGAATATTTTATGGAGGAAAAACTTCCTGTGCATATTAATAATGTTAATAAATTTTACAGTGCCAAATACGAAACTCAAAACACCAAGTCATTAGATGATTTTTTTGATTTTTAATTGTAATTAAGACTGAAGAGCTAGTTTGGTAAAACTAAAATTAGCCCATTCTTCGGTCTTATCTATTGTAATATTAATAAGTGAAGCCAATCTTTCAGGATACTTATATCTGTTTATCCTTACTAAAGCATGTTCATTTAATTTTGTTTCTTTGCTTGGTTGAATTTTTTTGTCACCAAGTATAGCAAGAGAGTTAGTAATGATGTAATTGCATTCAGAAATAGGATATTTATTTGATAATCTTTGGTAAGATTGTCTTACGAATTCATTTAGTATCTTATTAGACATATTATTCTCCCGTTTTTGATTGTTTATCAAAATTAAGAAAATTTTTGATAAAATATATAATAATATTTATAAAATAAAAAGGAGCCTTCATGGCACAATATCTCGATGAGATTGACAAAAAATACTGGCTTATGGTTCATCCTTATGACACTGTAGGTAATGTTGGTCCAGCCGATATTTCCGTATGTTGTCCAATATGTCATGAGGGTGGTTCCTGGATGAGAAAACACCGATTACATCTTTACATCAAATCTTCATATGATAATGCTGCAGTAAAATGCTTTAATTGCGAATATTCTACAAACCTTTATGGTTACCTAAAAGAAAATCACCCAAACGAATTTTCTCTATATGTCAATGAAAAAAGGGGTGCTGGACTGAAGACCCTAAAGAGCATTTTCAAAAACAAGGATAATGATCATTATCCTGATCAGGAGAAAGGAATGGATGAGATTCCGATTTTTGACACTGGGTTAAATTTTGATCAAAAACCTGCACAAAAAATAGACATTCAAAATGACAATATCAATGACGGTCACGAAGAGAAAGCCCTTACAAAAGATGAGATTATGTCATTTTCCTCTGGATTGGATTTTGGTGCTCCTTCTGTGTCATCTACACAACCACCAAAAGCACCCAAAACACCAATAAATGATGAAGGTCTGTTTTTGGTAACCGAACCACCAGGCTTTACTGATATGCCTTCAGGACCTGGTGGACCTTCAGGGTATATTGAGAATCGGGGGATTGAGGTTCAGTCTGACTGGAGATACAGTCCTAAAGGGAATAAAATAAAATTTAATGGAGCATCACAAACACTATCAGAATACATCATCATACCACTCAAAAAAGGAGACCTATGGTATGGTTTTCAGGCATTAGCATGGAAGGAAAAAAGATTTTTTGTTTATATGGTTACGGGAAATTCAGGATATAAAGCATGGAATTTTTATGATGTTGACAAGGAAAAACCAGTATATATTACAGAATCTATATATGATGCATTGTCTAGTGGCCTAGACAATGTCATTGCACAACTCGGTGCCAATCTTGGGGATGACAGGATTCAGGAATTAAAGGAACCAATCTTCTGCCTTGACAATCAACGATGTGACCAAAAAGCACATGAAGAAACACTGAAATATCTTCAAAGAGGGTATAAATGTTTTATATGGCCTGAGGGTTCAGAAAAATTCAAAGACACTAATGACCTCAGAAAACTCAAGGTTCCATATGAAAAAATAGCAAACATGATAAAAAATAATATTTATCAGGGTATGATGGGAATCCTTAAATTAAAAATGATTAGAGTATAAATAAAAATAAAAGAAGTTTATATGAAAAATGATAGTATTTTAAAATTCTCAGAATTGCTTAGTAGTGTTTTAGAGGAAAAAGCAAAAGGACAATCCACTAAATCAATAGATAAAAATGCCTATGCTAAATTTGAAGATGTTGTGGGCTTGACAACCCCTAATAAGGATGAAAATGGTGTGCTTCAAACAAAATTTACTGCTCCACCTCTTTGGACGAAAATTATGAATCAGTATGATCCTAGCATAACAATACCAGGAAGCTCATATACTCATATTTTATTTCTTGATGAAATAACAAGAGCTTCAAAAAGAGTTATGAACTCAATCAGAAGTCTTATGCTGGAGAAAAAAGTAAATGCCAATTATGCTATACCAGATGATATGATGATAGTGACAGCATTAAATCCTACTGATACCGGTACTGAAGAACTTTCAGACCATCTTGCAGATGTTAATGGTTCATTAAACATATATAGAAAATTCTTGAAAACAATAGAAAAAAATGTATCTAATGATGTTTATTTAAGACTAAATAAACCAGTTAGTATGGGGTTAGTTATGAACCCTATAAAGATTAACCTTAGGACAGCTATGTCTAAGAACCATGTACAATCTCTTGTACATGAGGTTACATCTTTATAAAGGAACATTTTAATATTCTTTATACTATGTAATAGAATATGTTATAGGACTATTAAGAAAATAAATATTTTTTAATAGTTTTACTTGTTTCAGTATAATGATATTCTTGATGATCTTTCAAATAGAAAAAATTATTTCAAATAACTCTTTAATACCTTAATAAGTGTTTAAGGTATTTTATGATATAATATATTATTAAAATACAAAGGTATAATATGTTAAGTTTTTTAAAAGATGATAGATATGTTAAAGTAACTAAAGAAAATTGGAAAAAGATAGAAGAACTATTTGAGTCAAAAGAGAATCAGATAACTGATATGAAAAAAGAGTTAGATACATTAAGAAAATATAAGGAAAAAGATGATCTTTTATATTCTTATGAGCAAACTCTTAGAGAAAAAAATAAAATAATTAAAGAACTCCGCGACAAAATAGAAAATACTGAATATACTTTAAAGAAAACAAACAAAAAACTTGAAGCCGTACTATCATTGGAAAAAGTATACCTCAAAGAAATTATTAGAAAAGAAGCAGAAATACTTGCTTCAAAGGCATCTTGTCCTGAATATGAAGAAATGGGAGAGAATATTATAGATATTTACAGCTAATAGGAGGCAATATGTTAACATTGATTATACTAAAAATAAGTCACTCACTATATAAAAAATATAAGCACAAAAAAAGGATTAGGCCGGTAAAACTTAAAATGATGGAAAACAGAAAACAGAAACGCATAAGTCAGTTTGAAATATTTAAAAGGATGAAAGATATAAGGCTAAAAAGGAAAATGCAAAAGAAATGTAGTATTTATGAGACATTTAGAAAAAATAAAAAAAAAGCACAAATGATTTTTCTATTAGGCTAAGAAAATTTTGAATATAGGAGAATGACCAAATGACCAAAGAAGAAACAATCTACGAAGTACAAAAATTATTTCATAAGTATATTAAAATGAGAGCTAATTGTGATGAAGAATGGAATAGGCTTGAAGAATCAAATTCTGAATATACTATCGAAGAACAATCTATGCTTAAGACAGAAGAGGAAGCTTATTCAAGAATTATAGAAGATTTGGAAGAGTTAATTCAAGAAATCAAAGAGAACAAAGATGATATATAAAAATAGTTTAGCTTTGACTCTAAAAACAGAATTTAAAATACCTATTATAAAAGCTAAAATGATTGCTATGAATAATGAAACTTATGAAAAAGCAGTTGAATTTTTGGCTCATACATCTGAAGGTTGGTGTCGGGATATTCTCGATTATAGAGATTCAGAAGAATTAAAAGAATTAAGGAAAAAATATGGGAACTATAAAAAATAAAACCTATGCCAAAAATAGGAAGGCTTATCATGATTATGAAATGATTGAATTCTATGAAGCTGGAATGAAATTAACAGGGCCTCAAGTTAAATCAATTAGAGCAGGGACCATTAACTTATTGGGCTCTTATGCTATGATTGATGAAGATGGGATTTTTCTGAAACAGTGTCATATATCAAAACCAGACCATTTGGGATATAATAGAAATTCTTTTAATGAGGATGCTGTCATACCTTTGTTGCTTCATAAGTCAGAAATTCAGAAGATACTTAAAGAGGTACAGGAGAAATCAAAAACATTGATTGTTACAGAAGTTTATCAGCGAGAAGGCACTGGAACAATAAAATGCAAACTAAATGTTGCCAGAGGCAAAAGAGATTATGATAAAAGAGAAACCCTTAAAAGAAAAGCACAGGAAATGGACGCAAAAAGAGAAATGAAAAACTATTAATCTTCTTGATTTAATTTTGATTTAATATTAACATGTTATAATTATATTAACAAAAAGATAAAGGTTATAGAATGAAAACATTTAAGGAATTATCAAAAATCGAACAATTGAACTTAATAGAAACATTTGATGGTATTATCAATTCAGCTGATAAATTATATGAGGCTGCTTCAGAAATATTTGAAATTATCAAAAGGGAAGATTTAAAAACAGAAATTTCTGAGGAAGACTTTGAAATGTTATTAAATGATTGTGCCAAATATAGTGAAGCCTTAGCTGAATTATTTTAAAGGCCTATGATGTTTTATGAATGGTGTAGTAGGTATATTCAAAGAGAAAAGTATTTTAGGAATAAATATCAAATCCAAAAAGGCAATATTTTATATTATCCTTATATTAAAAACGATGAATTATATCTTCAGGAAGTCCAGGTTGAATGTATAGAGTGGGATGATGATGCTCCAGAATATAGATTTGAAAGCCCAAAAGTAATTTGTAATATTTCTAAAGTAAAATTTCTAGGTGGGAAAAATGGTTGGAAGTTCCTTTATGGTTGTGTTCCAAAGATAAGATGACTGCCAGAGGAATATTTATGAAATATAGTAAATATTTAGAACAGATTAAAATTAGAAAGACAAAAGAAAAATAATGGCTTTGATACAATACCACTGTCCTAAACATCCTGAATATACTAAAAGAGGAACGGTTCCTAATGGGATGGCAGACCCCGAATATTCAAAAGAAAATTTTAATAAAGGCAAAATAAATTGGGATTCTATGACACCAGTTTGTCCAAAATACAGACAAGAAATGGAACCTTTATGGAGTAGAAATAAGGCCAACAAATATATAGATGGTGTCGATTGGAAATTAGATGAAAATTTTAACAAATCATTAAAATGGAATATCAGAAAAGATAAGAAGAAAAAAGGAAAGAAGGTTTCACAATGAAAAATATTAAAGACATAGAGGCAATAGAACTTAAAAACTTAGGATATTTATAAATGTATGTTCAAAAATTAATAGTTATCACAGATATTAACACTTTAGATTTTAATTTAAATGTAAATAAATTATTGGCAAAAGGTTTTCAACCAAATAGTGAACTTACTCATTTTACAGAAAATGAAAAAGTTTATCTTTGTCAACAATTTGTAAAATACAAAGAGCAAAGAATAAGAAAGGAAATATAATGGATATTATAAAAATTAATGATTTATCTTGTGAAAATTGCAAACATAGTTATGAAACAACTTGGGGCGATATTTGTATATGTGATTTAGATAGTGCGAACCAAATTGCTTTTATATGTTCATTATATAGAGAAGAAATTACAGAAAAATTAAAAGAAAAATGTTATAAAGAATTAAGTTTTCAATACAAAGATAGAGAAGGAAAGTAAATGAAGACATGTAAATTGATATTACCAATAGGCTTACCAGGTTCTGGAAAAACTTATATTGGGGCACAAATGTGCAATAATTTTAGTTATAGACATTTTGATGCAGATTATTATTTTAAAAATGGCGTAGGTCTTGATGAAATTTTAGATAGAGTAAAAGAAGAACTCGAATATTATGAAGATGGGTTATATTTGGATGGACTATTCACTACCGAAAAGGTGATTAATAAAATACTTAATATGCCAATAGGCCTTAAAAAATTAAAAATTGAAGTTATCTATTGGTCTGCTTTTGATAATGATAGAGAAAATTGTATTAAAAATGATAATTTAAGAAACAGAGATAAATCGTCACGCCAAACTATTATGGGCTCTCCAAAACCATTTTGTCCTTCTGAAAATGATGATAGAGTTTCCAAATTAACAATAAGAGAAGTTAAATCTTATGATTATTTAGATATTTTAGTTGATGAAGTTGATGTTTATGATACTAGGTCAAGAGAATATACAACAGGTGGCACTTATGGCACTTGTTGGGATGAAGATGGACCTTCGCAATGTTCTGTAGATTATGATGATTATGATTTATTGACTGAATATAGTTTCAGAAATATTTTAAGACTATTTGATTTGGAGGTAGAAGAGCTGAGTGAAGAAACTATACAGAAATGCAAAAATATTGTAAATGAACATAGCGATTCTGAGTCAGATTATTATGGCGGTTGTAGAGAATTTGTCTATTATGAGTATGATTTAAAAGATATGATTAGACATATCCTTAAGTATCAGTTTGGTATAATTAACTATACAGAAGAAGAAATAATGGATAAAATCCCTGAAAGGTTTTTATGATTATATATAAAATAAAAATAAGGAGTGAAATATGAATATATTAACAGAAATAAAATTAGACTTATCAAAAAATATAATATATATAAAATCGGCATTTAAAAAATGTCCTAAATGCGGAACAAGGTCGTTAATCCCACATTTTCATCATATTAATAATGATAATATGTGGGAAGCAGAATTTTTCTGTGAAAATTGTTATGACATCGTCGATGGGACGTGGAAATGATTACTAACAGTCAAAAAATTTATTTTCTTCTCATATTATTTCTATTTGGCAATATGTTTATAGGTGCTTACTTTATGACAGAAGCTATTTTTGTGGCAACAGGAGTAAATATGATATTAATACTTGTTTTGTTGATATATCATAATTATAACGATACGGTAGCGCTTAAAGGACTGGCACTTGCTCATCTAAAATTGTCACAAAGATATTTAGATATGATTAATTTGGATTTTGAAAGAAGGCACGCTTTAAATATAAGTTTAGAAGATCCTATTAATGAGAAAGAAAAAATATATTTAATGCTTATGACTATTTCTAATAATGTTCTGTACTGGCCTCCAGATAAAAGTTCGCAATGGCTCGGGTATTGTCAGTATTATATGATTAATGAAGGATATACTACAGTTGATAAGGAAAGGGAATATTCAAGGCCATTATTTCATAATGCTTATAAAAAAATAGGCTATAAAATACCAAAAACAATAAAAATTTAAGTATTTTTTTAATATTATACTGAAACAAGTAAAAACTATTAAAAAATATTTATTTTCTTAATAGTCCTATAACATATTCTATTACATAGTGTAAAGAATATTAAAATGTTCCTTTATAAAGATGTAACCTCATGTACAAGAGATTGTACATGGTTCTTAGACATAGCTGTCCTAAGGTTAATCTTTATAGGGTTCATAACTAACCCCATACTAACTGGTTTATTTAGTCTTAAATAAACATCATTAGATACATTTTTTTCTATTGTTTTCAAGAATTTTCTATATATGTTTAATGAACCATTAACATCTGCATTTATTTTAGTGCCATCTTTAGAAACAAATAAACCACGGTTTTC
>Ga0256837_1001126_pt1 | contig 19110 bp, 18 predicted proteins | sample 4562384metaG_FD_185976 | JGI IMG/M metagenome (GOLD analysis project Ga0256837, IMG submission 185976) | Hydrothermal vent microbial communities from Guaymas Basin, Mexico - 4561-384 | ecosystem: Environmental > Aquatic > Marine > Hydrothermal vents | place: Mexico: Guaymas Basin | collected...
AGAATGACTTGTTTGGTAGATAGAGATCAAGTGCTAAATGTGGAAAAAGTATTTACAACTATTGATACAAAAAGTAAATTAGTTCATAATGATGTAGAAGTGATTGAGAAATAGGGAAAAAGATGAAGATGTTTTAAATTTAATGATACCTATTATAGATGATACAATTCAAATAGAAAAAAAAAGAATTATTGAGGATGGGGAATATATGGCTAAGGAGTTTATTAATGAAATTCAACATTGAGAAACTTTACACTTTTTCAAATTTTAAAACAAAATGTATATATAATGACCCTATATTCATTGATGGAGATAAATATCTTTTAGAGTTATATCAAGATGACTTAATTCTTACGGATAAAAATAAAGAGATTTGTATTGTACTAGATGGAGTATCTCTTAAACTTGAGTATATTGGTATAAAAGAGAAATTTAGAGGTGGTGTATTAACACAGTTGCATAAAAACTGTTATGATATTTTAAAAGATAGTAATATTAAAGCGATTATACTTAAGCCATTATCTAATGTTTTAACAATGTGGATATATTTGGGATTTGATTTTATAAAGCCTATTGAGGCTCTAAGAGCAAGGTTGACATTAATAAGTTATTTGAAAAGTAAAAATATAATAGAAGATATTGATATAGTAAGATATGATAAAATGAGTTTAAAAGATATGGTTGTTATACACAAAGAGGTTTTTAAACAAAGTGAATTTCCAAAGCTAATAGAAAAAGAACTTTATTATACAAATTTAAGCAAGGGAATAAAATGAAAAATTTAGAAATTTATCTTGATGATGGTACTAAAGTATTTGAATCTATTATATCTAATCATACAGGTATTGTTAAAATACATGATAATGTTAAAATGAAATCGTTAAAAGAGCTTGTGCAAAGTGTTATAGATGGTAAATATAAGATAGAGTTCGAAAATAAGCTTTTAGATACATTTTATGCTGATACAATTTTTGATAGAATAGAACTCTTTAAGAATGAAGAAAATTTTAAAATAACTTTTGATGTAATTACTCCTATAAAAATATTAGAATATTTCTATAGTGATAATATTCCTTATAATAAAGATATAAATGCGATAGTAAAATTTTTCAATATTGAGATAAATAGTGTTGATAATATAAATGGTATAGGTGAAGCACTTTTTAGTAATAATAAATTTAGTATTAATTATAAAAAACAATCTTACAAGCAAAGAGAAAAATTTACAATAGCTCATGAATTAGGACATATATTTTTACATTTCTCAACAGATAAAAAGATTCATTTTGAAGACTTTGATGAAGATTTAAAGCCAGTAAATAATATAAACTATGTTAAATCATTAAAAGCTGCTAGAGATGATTTATCTAATCATAATCAATTACTTGAAAATGAGGCAGATGATTTTGCAAGAAATTTATTAGTTCCACAATTACAACTTGAAGAATATATAAAAAGTTTTGAAAAAAAACATAATAAAAAACCATATATGTCTTATTTAAAAAATGAATTTTGTGTAGCAAATGGAACTATTTTTTATGCTTTAAAATATTCTAATTTACTACATAAAGTGATTGATGATTGTAGAGCATGGTAGATAATATTTTGACAAAAAAATCTCAATAAAAGAAAAAGTGATGATTTAAATATTGGAAAACTATTCAATACCTTTTGCTATACCTTAAATGATGTGGACTTACAAGGGAATTATAATATAAATTGTAACATCATTTTAAAAATAAACTTTTAAAGGAAATAAATAAATGAACACATGGAACCAAATCTACGACACTTTCGATCCAATAGCATTCTCAATCTTTTCCTTACCAGTTCATTGGTATGGAATTATGTATGTTTTAGCACTTATGAGTGCTTTATATGTTGGTAAATATTTTATGAAAAAAGATAAATTAGATTTTTCATCTTCACAGATAGATATATATTTTATCTATGTAGAAATCGGTGTTATTTTAGGTGCTAGGTTAGGGTATATTCTATTTTATGACCCTAACACTATCTACTATTTAACAGCTCCTTGGCAGATATTTAATCCATTTCATAATGGTGAGTTTGTTGGGATTAGAGGGATGAGTTATCATGGTGCTGTTATTGGCTTCGTGGTAGGGACATATCTTTACACTAAACGACATAAAGTATCTATGGGGATGATTATGGATTTAGTGGCTCTTGCTATCCCTCTTGGGTTTGTATTTGGGCGAATTGGTAACTTTTTGAATCAAGAACTTATTGGTCGTGAAACTGATGTTCCTTGGGGAATTTTGGTTGATGGTGTGCTTCGTCACCCATCTCAACTTTATGAGGCACTATTAGAGGGCTTTGGAGTTTTCTTTGTTGTGTATGCTTATAGAAAATATAAAAAATTCTCAGGAGAGTTGATTCTTATCTATGCGATTAGTTACGGTTTATTTAGAACTATTGCAGAGATTTATAGAGCTCCTGATGTTCAGATTGGTTATGTGTGTTGTGATGTTATTACACAAGGTCAAGTGATGAGTTTAGGGATGAGTCTGCTTGGTGTAATGCTTTGGGTATATTTTTATTATAAAAATAAAAAATTAGTATAAGAGAAATATAGATGGCAGATGATGCTGAAAAAACAGAAGAACCAACCCCCAAGAAGATAGAGGATGCCAGAAAAGAGGGTAATGTTCCAAAATCTCAAGATGCTTCAGGTGTTATAACCCTTTTTGTAGCTATTTTAGCACTTTTAATGCTCTTTCCATATATGGCTAGTCATATGATTTATATTTTTAAATATCTTTTTTCATTAATTGGAACAGAGATAGATAAGCGATTTTTAATAGATGTAGCAGTAATTATAATAAAAGAGTTTCTTTTAACAATATTACCTTTAGCTGTTGCAGTTGCAGTTGCTGGTATAGTAGCTGCTGTAGCTCAGTTTGGCTTTTTGTTTACAACAAAAGCTATTATGCCAGATTTTAAAAAAATCGATCCAATTAAAGGAACTAAAAATCTTTTCTCAATGAAAAAATTGATTGAGGGGGTTAAGATTACCTTTAAATCATTTACAACACTTGGTGTAGGGTTTGTATTCTTTTTTTATTTTATTGTTGAGCTACCTACTGTTGCTCTATTTGGTATTGGTGATCAATTGCTTTGGCTAAAAGATAAAGCAATTATTATAGCTTTTGCTATGTTGTTAATTATTTTTATATTTGCATTGATAGATGTCATAATAGTAAGAAAACAATATTTTGATGGTCTTAAAATGAGTAAACAAGAGATAAAAGATGAGATGAAAAATATGGAGGGGGATCCATTAATAAAAGGTAAGATTAGACAAAAACAGATGGAGATATCAAGAAAAAGGATGATGTCTGAAGTACCTAATGCTGATGTTGTTATAACCAATCCAACCCATTATGCAGTAGCTATAAAATATGATCAAGAGAAATATAATGCACCTGTTGTTGTGGCAAAAGGGATGGATAATATGGCTCAGCAGATTAAAAAAATAGCAAGAGAAAATAGTGTTCATATTGTTCAAAATCCACCACTTGCAAAAAGCTTATATAATGATGTAGAGGTTGATAAACCTATTCCAGAAGCATTATTTGTTGCAGTAGCAGAAGTTCTTGCATATGTATTCAAAATGAATAAAAAATAAAAACCTAGTATAATTTCACTTATGAATAATATATTAAAAAAAATCAATGCTTCTAAACATATTGTAGTTGTTGCACACATCAATCCTGATGCTGATACTTTAGGTAGTGCAAGTGCTATATATACTTATATTTTGCAGTTACATAAAAAAGTATCTTTTTTTTGTGCAAGTAAAGATATAGAATCTAAATTAAAATTTATCCCTTGGGTTGATAAAATTAGATTTAGTTTTCCTAATTCTGCAGATTTAGCAATAGTATGTGATTGTGCAAGTTTAAGTAGAGTAGGGGTAAAGGTTGAGTGTGATATTATAAATATTGATCATCATAGAAGTAATAATAATTATGGATTAATTAATTTAATAGAACCTAATTATATAAGTACAACTCAAATAGTATATCAATTATTTAGCGATAATAATATAAAAATAAATAAAAAAGTTGCAACTGCTTTATATGCTGGATTGCTAGATGATTCCGATGGATTTATGAGTGAGAAGGTAGATAGTGCATTTTTTGCTATAATTACGCAATTAATAGAGTCTGGGGCTGATTATAGAGCTTGTAATAAATATTTACAGCACTATATATCTTTGGCAGAGTTAAGATTAAAGTCTTTAATGTTTTCAAATATGCAACTTTTTAACGATGGACAGGTTGTATTTTTTAATGTAAGTGATGATGATATGAAAATAACTGGAGCATCTTTAAGAGAATGTGAAGGGGCATTAGAAGAGGGTTTATATTTACCTACTGCAAAGGTGTCATTTTTATTATTTGAAAAGAGTGATTTAAGTATAAAAGGTTCTCTTCGTTCTAACTCAAATTTTGACGTTATGTTAATAGCAAAAGAGTTTAATGGTGGTGGACATAAAACAAGAGCTGGTTTTAATATAGAAAAAGCAGAATCTTTAGAAAAAATAAAAAATAAAATATTAACGATAATAGATAAGGAAATTAAAAATGGCTAAAAAAAACAATTCTTCATTAGGTGTACTACTACTATTTATTTTAGTGATTGCAGGGGTGATATATCTTTATACATCTGAGTTATTTGAAAGAGAAGTACCAATTGTGTCTATTGAAAATAGTGGATATTGGAATTTAAAAAAGCCACTAGATGTGTCTATAAAAGATTCTAGTGGTGTAATCTCATATAAAGTTTCTATGTTAGATGGGATAACTCAAACTGATTTAGTTTATGAACAATTAGAAGCAGCAAAAAAATCAATAAACTTAAAAATTAAAGCGCCAAGAAGTGCAAGATCAATAAAAAGTGAATCTTTGACAATAGTTGTTGAAGCTACTGACATTAGTAAATGGAATTTCTTTGCTGGAAATAAAACAAGAAAAGAGTTTAAATTTATAATAGATAAAAAGAGACCTGAGTTAACAATAATTAAGAACTCATATAAAATTTCTAAAGGTGGAACAGCTTTAGTTATTTTCAAAGCTAAAGATTTAAATTTAAACAAAATATATATACAAACAAATTATGGTAAAAAATTTAAGCCTCAGCCATTTTATAAAGATGGATATTATATATCACTTTTAGCATGGCCGATAACAGAGAAAAATTTTAAAGCGACAGTTGTTGTTGAAGATTTAGCTGGAAATAGTAGTAAATCTTATATTCCATTATATTTAAAAATGAAAAATTATAAGGTATCTAATATAAAATTGAGTGATAAATTTTTAAAAGGGAAAATTGCAGAGTTAGCTGAAGAGTTTGATGAAACACAGGGTGTTACAGATTCTATTGAGCAATTTAAAATAATAAATGAAGATGTTAGAAAAAAGAATGAGATTTTGATACATGAAATCACATCAAAAGTTTCTGATGAGATGATTAGTGATTTTAAACTTAAAAAAATGTATCCACTTAAAAATGCACAAGTTGTTGCAAGATTCGGTGATCATAGAATATATTCATATAAAGGAGAAAGGATTAGTGAATCTTATCATCTAGGATTGGATTTAGCAAGTAATGCTTTTGCATCTATAAATCCACAAAATAGTGGAACAGTAGTATACTTTGATTATAATGGTTTGTACGGAAATATGCCAATTATAGACCATGGTTTAGGGTTATATACACTATATGGTCACTGTTCAAGTTCTAATGTACAAAGTGGTGATCATGTAAACAGTAAAGATAGTATAGCTAATACAGGTAAAAGTGGTTATGCAATGGGAGATCACCTTCATTTTGGTGTTTTAGTTCAAGGAATAGAAGTTCGTCCACAAGAGTGGATGGATAAGACTTGGTTAAAATTAAATATTACTAATATAATAAAAGATGCTAAAAAAACTATTGATAGAATCTAAGGATATAATATGTATCAAACAACTATAAAAAAGAGTGTTGAATTAGTAGGTATAGGATTACATAAAGGTTCTCCTGTTCGATTGAGACTAGAGCCATTAGAATCAAATAGTGGAATAGTGTTTTATCGTAGTGATGTAGGTGTATCTATCCTATTAAAACCTGAAAATGTTGTTGACACAAAAATGGCGACAGTAATAGGTAAAGATGGAAACCTTATATCAACAATAGAACACTTATTATCTGCTGTTTATGCTTATGGTATTGATAACTTAAGGGTAATTGTTGATGCTGATGAGATACCAGTTATGGATGGAAGCAGTGCTAGTTTTTGTATGCTTTTAGATGAAGCTGGAGTAGTTGAACAAGATTTAGCAAAAAAAGTTATGATTATAAAAAAAGAGGTAATAATTAAATCTGGTGATAAATATGTTAAATTATCTCCAGCTCCAGATTTAAAATATGACTTCACAATTAAATTTCCACATCCTGTAATACAAAATCAAGAATTTTCATTAGAATTTTCAAAACAAAAATATAAAGATGAGATATCTAAAGCAAGAACATTTGGTTTTTTACATGAGGTTCAATATCTTCGTTCAAAAGGTTTGGCCTTAGGTGGGTCTTTAGAAAATGCTATTGTGCTAGATGAGAAAAGAGTTTTAAATCCTGAGGGTTTAAGATTTGAAAATGAGTTTGTTAGGCATAAAATACTTGATGCAATAGGGGATATGTCTTTGATAGGAATGAATTTTATAGGAAATTATGAAGCGATGGCAGGAAGTCATGATCTAAATCATAAATTAACAGTTGAACTTTTAAAAGAAAAAGAAAATTATGAAATAATAGAACTAGTTGGTGAAAAAACAAAAGAGTTAGAAAAAGCATATGCATAAAAAAATAAAGGTTGATTTGCTTCTAATTGCATTATCTACACCAATCCAAATAGGGATATATAAAGATAATAAATTATTAGAGATGATAAGTAGTGATGAAAAAAGTTCAGAGGTTCTACCAGTACTTTATAGAGAAATATTTGATAAATATGATGTAAAAAAACTTTTTTACGCAAATGGTCCTGGAAGTTTTATGGCTATAAAAGTAGCTTATTTATTTTTAAAATCTATCTCTATATTGAAAGATATACCACTTTATGCAACAGATGCATTTTATTTTAATAATAATCAGCCAATAAAAGCGATTGGAAAGTTATGTTTTGTTAAAATTTCATCTCAAATAGAAACTCAAAAATTAGAAATAATGCCAAAATTGGAATTTGTACTTCCAAATGTATTAGAGTATAAAGAGTTTGATAAAAATGTAGCACCATTATATATAATTGGTGCTGTTTGATAGGAAATCATTGAATGATAATTAGTGTACCAGCAACTAGTGCAAATTTAGGACCAGGATTTGATTCTTTAGGTTTGGCAGTAGATTTAAGAAATCGAGTAGAATTTCGTCAATCAAGATTCTTTAGTGTGTCTATTAAAGGTGAAGGTGAAAATAATCCTAGATTAAAAGGTAACAACCTTTTTATTAGTATTTTTAATGAACATTATGGTCGCTTAACAAAAAAAAGACAAAATTTTAAGTTTACATTTTATAATCAGATTCCAATGTCTAGAGGTCTTGGTAGCTCGTCTGCCGTGATTGTAAGTGCTATTGCAAGTGCGCATGAAGCTGCAGGTATAAGAGTTTCTAAAAGAAGAATATTAAATCATGCTCTTGTATATGAATCCCATCCAGACAATATAACTCCAGCTGTTATGGGTGGATTTAATGCTGCAACAGTTGAAAAAAATAAAGTATTTTCACAAAAGAAGCACTTACCAGATTATATAAAGGCAATTGTAGTTATACCAAATAAGCAAATGAATACGGCAAAGGCAAGAACACTATTACCAAAATCATATTCAAAAGAGAATGCAACATTTAATTTATCACACACTGCATTAAGTGTTGCAGCATTTTTTAATGAGGATTGGGAGATGTTAAAACTAGCTTCACAAGATAGATTTCATCAAAAAGCAAGAATGAAAATTCTTCCTGAACTTTTTAGTGTTCAAAAAATTGCTTATGAAAATGGAGCATTGATGAGTACACTATCGGGAAGTGGTTCAACTTTTTTCTCTATGTCATATGATGAAGATGCATCAAGTATAGCAAATAAATTATCGCAGAAATTCCCAGATTTTAATGTTAAAATATTAGATTTTGATAATAATGGGCTAATAATAGAGAAATAAACTCTATTACTTAAAGAAAGATTTAGATATAATGGCGAAAAATTTTCATATACCAATAAGAATGTGTATCTCTTGTAGAGAGAGAGATTCTCAAAATAGATTAACTAGGTTTCAATATATCGATAACTCTTTAGATATATTTAAAGGTAGTGGTAGAAGTTTTTATATATGTAAAAATTGTCTAAATGAAGAAAAAAGAGTTATAAAAGCACTAATGCGACAATGCAGAAGTGGAGAGAAAGAAAAATTTAGATCCAGACTAAAGGAGATCATCACTGATGACAGAAAAAGTTAGAGTACATGAGATAGCAAAAGAGTTAGGTATAACTTCAAAAGATGTGTTAAAAAAAGCTACTGAGATGAACATAGAAGTTAAATCAGCACAAAGTGTAGTTAGTATGGAGAATGCAGATTCTTTAATGAAATTTATTATGAAGGGTGATAATACTAATGCACCATCTGAACCTGCAAAAACAATAAGCAAAGCTAAAAATGAAACTACTACTAAAGAAGAAACTCCAAAAGAAAAGATATCTGAAGAAGTAAAAGAAACTCCGGTTGATGATTCAAATAAAAAAGAAGAAGAGATAGTAGTGAAAGAAAAAGCTATTATTGAAAAATCAGCAGAAGAGAAACCAGAAGAGAAACCAGAAGAGAAAAAAGCCCCTTTAAAGAAAGCAACTAAATCTTTATTAAAAGTGGTAACTCCCGTAGCACCAAAACGTGGAACTGGCTTGAAAATTGTAAAAAAGAAAAGACCAAAAGTTGAAGAAAATTACAATTTACCACAAAAACAAACTAATGTATCAACATATGGAAAAATGAGTGCAGAGGTTTTAGAAGAGCTTGCTCGTAAGAAAAAATCTAAGCAAAATGGTTCATACATTGCAAGAAAACAAGATCAGGGTAAAAGAATGGATATCTTTGGTGGTGCTATGAGTGATGTATCTATGGATATGGATGATCAAGTAGTTCTATTAGATTTAAATTCTACAGAGAGAGCTCCTTTACCTGCTGAAGAGCAAAGAAAACCAAGACAACCGAGACCAGCTGGTAGAAATGCTAATAAAAAACAAGCTCCTCGTGGTAGAAAAGTTCGTAAAGATAAAAGAAAAAAATATGCAAAAGTAACACAAGAAGATGAAGTTATCACTCATGTAGAGATTCCTGAAGATATTCGTGTTTATGAGTTTGCTGAAGCATTAAATAGACCTATGTCAGATATTATTAAAGTTCTTTTCGATCTTGGTATGATGATGACTAAAAATGATTTCCTTGGAAAAGATGAAATTGAGATTCTTTCTGAAGAGTTTGAAGTTGAAGTAACAATTATTGACCCTAAAGATGAATTTACTCTTGAAGTAGAAGATATTGAAGAGGATCCAGATGCTACCGAGAGAGCTCCTATTATTACAATTATGGGACATGTTGATCATGGTAAAACTTCATTACTTGATGCTATTCGTGAAGCAAAAGTAACTGAGGGTGAAGCTGGTGGAATTACACAACATATTGGTGCTTATACAATTGAACAACATGGTAAGGCTATTACATTTATAGATACACCAGGTCATGCGGCATTCTCTCATATGCGTCAAAAAGGTACAGAGATAACAGATATTATTGTTATTGTTGTTGCTGCTGATGATGGTGTAAAACCTCAAACTCTTGAAGTTATTAAACTAGCTAAGGAATCAGGTGTTCCAATTATTGTTGCATTAAATAAAATGGATAAAGAGACTGCTCAACCAGACTTAGTTAAAGGTCAAATGGCTGAACATGGTATCTCTCCTGTTGATTGGGGTGGAGATACAGAGTTTGTTCCAGTTTCTGCAAAATCAGGTATGGGTATTGATGATTTACTTGAAAATATCCTTACAACTGCTGAGATTTTAGAACTTAAAGCAAATGAAAATACACTTGCTAAAGCTGCTGTTATTGAATCTTCTTTAGAGAAAGGTCGTGGTCCAGTTGCAACTGTTATAGTTCAAAATGGTACTCTTAAAGTTGGAGATTATGTTGTTTGTGGTGCTGCTTATGGTCGTGTTAAAGCTATGATTGATGAGAATAAGAAACAGATTAAAACTCTTTTACCATCTCATACAGCAGTTGTTGCAGGACTTAACGAAGTTCCAGCATCTGGTGAAATTATGACAGTTATGAGTTGTGATAAAGAAGCTAAAGCTTATGCCATTAAAAGACATGAATATGATAGACATAAAGAACTTTCTGTTTCTACTAAATCTTCATTAGAAGATATGACAGCTATGATTGCAGAGGGTAAACTTAAATCTCTTAAAGTTGTACTAAAAACAGATGTTCATGGTACTCTTGAAGCGATTAAAAGTTCTATTACAGCACTTAGAAATGATGAAGTTAAAGTAAATGTTATCTCTTCTGGTGTTGGTGGAATTACAGAAAATGATGTTGAACTTGTTAATAACTCTGAAAACTGTGTACTTCTTGGATTTAATGTTCGTCCAACTGGTGCGGTTAAAGCAGCGGCAAAACAAAAAGGTGTTGAGATTAAAACTTACTCAATCATCTACCAACTAATTGATGATATTACTGGTATGTTAACTGGTATGATGGCTCCAAAATATACTGAAGAGAACACTGGTCAAGCAGAAGTTAGAGAAGTATTTAAAATACCTAAAGGTGTTGTTGCTGGGTCTGTTGTTGTTGATGGAAGACTTATCCGTGGTGGTATGGTTCGTGTTATTCGTGATGGTGTTGTTCATTACGAAGGTGAGCTTACTTCACTTAAACGCTTTAAAGATGATGTTGAAGAGATTGGTAACGGTTATGAGTGTGGTGTTGTTATCAGTGGTTATGACGATGTTATCCCTGGTGATGTTCTTGAAACATTCAGAAAAGTTGAGCAAAAAGTTTCTCTTTAGATGAATGAAGCAGAGATAAAGTTAAAAAGAACGGAATCAATTCTTAAGGAGTTGATTCCAGAAGCACTTGGTTCTATGAATGATAAGAGACTTCATGAATTAGACATTGTAGAGGTTAAATGTTCTCGTGGTAAAAGTGATGCTAAAGTTTATATGAATCCTGCTGGATTATCTGAACAAGGTAAAAGAGACTATCTTAAACTATTAAGAAAAGCTCGTCCAATTATTGAAACTTTTTGTATGAAAGATCAAGGTTGGTATAGATCTCCAAAATTCACATTTGAATTTGATGAACAGATAGAAAAATCAAAAAATATAGAAGAATTATTTAAACGAATTGCTAAAGATAAAGGGGAAGAGTAATGTCATTACATAGCGATATAAACTCACTTGTAACATCAGTTGATTTAGAACTTTATGATACAACTATTGTAAATGAGGGAGATGATACTATCTACCGTGTAAGTATTATCTCAAAAGAGGTAAAAGATGGTAAAAGAGCTGGAGTAAGTTTAGATTCTTGTGTAGAGCTTACTCACCTTATATCTCCTCTTTTAGATGTTACTCCTCCTGTTTCTAGTGATTATAGACTTGAAGTTGGTTCTCCTGGTATTGAGAGAAAAATGACAACTATAAATCATTTTAAACTTAGTATTGGTGAAAAAGTATCTATTTTATGTGATGATAAAACTAAATATAAAGGTCTTTTAACAAAGGTTGAAGGTTCTAAAATATTTATTGATATTGAAGGTGAAATTTCAGAAGTTGAATTTAGTGATATTATAAAAGCTAAAACTTACTTTGAATGGTAATAGATTCTAACTTTTATATGAACCTAGCCCTTAAAGAGGCTTGGAAATATCAAGGTCTAACCTATCCAAATCCAGCAGTTGGTTGTGTTATTGTTGGGAAAAATTATGAGATTCTAGCTATTGATGCCCATCAAAAAGCTGGAACTCCACACGCTGAAGTGATGGCACTAAAATCTACTTATTTCAAACTCACTAATGATTCTACTATTTTAAAGATAGAAAATTCTTCAGATATACATACTTTTTTATTAAATAATCATAATAATTGTTTTAAAGAGTGTTCTGTATTTACAACTTTAGAACCATGTTCCCATATTGGTAAAACTCCATCTTGTGCATCACTTTTATCCTCTTTAGGCATAAAAAAAGTTTTTGTTGGAAGTTTAGATTCCAATAAGGAGGCATCCTGTGGTAATAAGATATTGGAAGATAATGGCATAGATGTTGAGAGTGATATTTTAAAAAAAGAGTGTGATGATTTACTAGAGCCATTTAATAAGTTTAAAGATAATAACTTTATATTTTTTAAATGGGCTCAGAGATTAGATGCCACAACCGACAATGGAATTATAAGTTCAAAAGATTCTAGAAAAAATGTTCATGGTATGAGAGATGTTTGCGACTTACTTGTAATTGGTGGAAATACAGTTAGAATCGATAGACCAACACTTGATGCAAGAATGGTAGATGGTAAAGCACCTGATATTTTAATTTTATCAAGAGAGCAAGAGTTTGATAAAACTATACCACTTTTTAATGTTGTAAATAGAGAAGTATTTATAGCTGATAATTTTAATATATTAAAGAGTTATAATAATATTATGATTGAGGGAAGTTCAAAAATGTTTGAATTGACTCGTGATATAGTTGATTATTATCTATGCTATTTAGCCTCAACCTTTGGTGGAGTAGATGGATTTAAAAATATAGATGAAAAATTTGAGATTTTAAATATACAAAAAGAGACACAAGATATAATTATGTGGATGAAAAGGATAGATAACAATGAGTAATAGTGGAACACAAAAACAAGAAAAAATAGTATCAATGTTTGATGACATAGCACCAACTTATGATACAGCAAATCGTGTAATGAGTATGGGTGTAGATAAGTCTTGGAGAAGAAAAGCTTGTGATTTAGCTTACGAGTTTTATGGAAAAAAGTCTGTTGATAGAATCGTAGATGTTGCTTGTGGAACTGGTGATATGATGGATTTTTGGAGAAGTAGAGCTGAAAAATCAAATATAGATATTAGTGAAATTGTTGGTGTTGACCCATCGGTTGGGATGGTTGATGTTGCTCGTGAAAAATATCCTAAATTTAATTATCATATCTCAAAAGCTACTGAGATTCCATTAGAAGATTCTAGTAGTGATTTTTTAAGTATCACTTATGGAATTAGAAATGTTGTTGAGAGAGAAGAGGCTTTAAAAGAGTTTAATAGAGTTCTTAAAAAAGATGGACTTGTTATTATTTTAGAGTTTATGAAAAATGAAAATCCTTCACTTTTAGGCAAAATTAGAGATTTTTATATGAATAGAATTTTACCAAAAGTTGGTGGGTTTATCTCTAAGAATCTTGAAGCCTATGAGTACTTACCAAACTCAATAGGGGATTTTGCAACTGTTTCACAGATGCAAAATGAACTAGAATCTGCTGGATTTGAGATACTTTATACAAAATCTTTCTCTATGGATATATCTACACTTCTTATTGCTAGAAAAAAATAGTAACTATTACTGATGCATACTATAAGTGTTTCATCCTTAAATGAACAGATTAAAGGTCTTTTAGAGAGTACTTTTAATCGGGTTATTGTTGAAGGTGAACTTTCTCGGATTACATTTCATAATAGTGGGCATATATACTTTACTTTAAAAGACAACACTTCTACTATTAAAGCTCTTATGTTTAAGGGTAATGCATCTAAATTAAAATTTCAACTTAAAGAGGGTATGAAAGTGATTTTAGATGGTGCTATTACTCTATATAAACCTCGTGGTGAGTATCAAATAAACTGTTTTAATATTGAACCAGCAGGGCAAGGTGCTTTGGCTTTGGCTTTTGAACAATTAAAAGAGAAACTTTCAAAAAAAGGTTATTTTGATGTTAAGTATAAAAAACAACTTCCAAGATTTCCAAAAAAAATAGCTTTAATAACATCTGCAACTGGAGCAGCTCTACAAGATATGTTAAGAGTTGCAAATGCTAGGTATCGATTGGTAGATATAGATATTTATGATGTAGTTGTTCAGGGTGAAAATGCAAAATTTGAAATCTCTAATTCTTTATACAAAGTAGATTCCAATGGTTATGACATAATAGTTATAGCTCGTGGTGGTGGAAGTATAGAGGATTTATGGGCTTTTAATGAGGAGATTGTTGCAGATGCTATTTTTAATGCTAAAACTCCAATTATATCGGCAGTTGGGCATGAGATAGACTGGTTGATAAGTGATTTTGTTGCAGATGTACGAGCTGGAACACCAAGTATAGCTATGGGAATCTCTTTGCCAGATTGTAATGAACTGTATCAAACTTTAGATTCCATACAAAACCAAATAACTCAAGCATATTCACAAGGTATCTATAATAAATCTCAAGAGTTAAAGCATCTAGTAGCACTTTATAATCAACACTCGATAGAGAAAAAACTACTTATAAAGATTCAAGAGATTAAGCAGTTGAAAGAGCAGTTTGTGCAACAAATAAATTTTAAAATAGAATCATTTTCAAAAAATTTAGAATATACTAAAAATAGATATCCAGATATAATAAAAACTATTTTAAATATTAAGCAAAATCAATTAGTAAATTTGGAAAAGATGTTAGAATCTAATAATCCTAAACTAAAAGTTAAAAGGGGTTTTGCACAAATTTCAAAAAATAGTAGAGTAATTGATTTGTCATCTTTAAATATTGATGATAGTTTTGATATTCAAAGTGATGAGATTTATATAAGTGCAAAAGTATTAAAAAAGGAAGTAAAATGAGTTATCCAAATTTTTTTGATGAAGTAGAAACAATAAAAGTAATAGACCCATTATCAAGTATATTAGGGGTGTTTGATTCAGATGGTTATGAGTTTAATTATTTAGAAATAGTTAAAGCTGCAGGACATAGTTGTCCAACTGTCGCAGGTGCTTATCTTATAGCACTTTATGGGCTAAAAGCACTTTATAAAGATGAAAAAGCTGTTCGTGGAAATATTAAAGTTGAGTTTAAAGAATCCTTACAAGATGGTGTTGCAGGTGTAATATCAAATGTTATATCTCATATAACAGGTTCTACTGATAAAGATGGTTTCAAAGGATTAAAGGGGAGATTTGCAAGACATTCTTTAATGCATTTTGATGCAAATATAGATTCTTCTGCTAGATTTACAAGAATAGATAATGGGCAAAGTGTTGATATTATCTATAACCCATCATCAGTTATGCCAAATCCAAATATGCAAGTTTTAATGCAAAAGATGATGCAAGGTGATGCTACTCCTGATGAATTAAAAGAGTTTGGAATCTTATGGCAAGACAGAGTTGCAAGAATCTTTGAAAATGGAGATAAGGTTATTACGATTCAAGAGTTAAGTTAAATTTTTTTTATTGACAATTTATATATAAATTGTCAATTTTCAAGAATCTTAAACTAAACCATAAATTTATAGTAGAAAGTAGAAAGTAGTAAATGAAATCATCAGATGTAGCTCACATACTCAACAATAAAGATAAACTTTTAACACAAACATATTTTGATTTACAGAGGTATTTTGAATTGAAATATGGTTCAAATACAGTTGTATTTATGGAGATAGGAACTTTTTTTGAAGTTTATGAAGTAAATAATGATACCGAGCAAGTTGGTAAAGCAAAAGAGATAGCTGAGCTACTAAATATACAACTAACTAAAAAAAATAAAAGCATAGTAGAGAACTCTGATAGAAATCCACTTCTAGCTGGTGTCCCAGCTGTTTCATTTGAACGATATTTGAGTAGACTTATCCAAGAAGAAAAGTATACAGTTATAGTTGTAAAACAAAAGGGAAAACCACCTAAGATAAGTAGGTATGTATCTCAAATAATCTCCCCTGGAACCAATTTTGACCATATCATTGACAATGATGATAATTACATAGTTTCACTTCTTATAGATAAGTACAAGGGAATTTATAACATAGGCTATTCAGCGATAGATGTGACAACTGGAAAAACTTGGCTGTATGAAACATATGGAACAAGTGAAGACCCCTCTTATGCACTAGATGAGGTGTTTAATCTTTTAAATATATATAAAACAAGTGAGGTGGTTGTAACATTTTTAGATGGAGTGGATGACCAAAGACATGTTATGAGTTATTTGGAGATTCCAGAAAACTATCATTATAGTGTAAACAACGAAAGACCAAAGATTGAGTTTCAAAATAAACTTTTTAAAGAGGTATATCAGGTTCAGTCTTTATTATCTCCAATAGAGTATTTGGATTTAGAGAGAAACCCAATGATTACAGAGTGTTTGGCTATTTTAGTCCATTTTGTAATTGAACATGACATCCATATCGTACAAAAGTTAGATAGACCAAATATTATAGATAATCGTAGATTTATGTATTTGGGAAATAATGCATTAGAGCAGTTGGGTATTTTATCTAAGGATAAAAAAGAGTTTACACTTTTAAAGATGTTAGATAAAAGTTCAACTGCGATAGGGAAAAGGCTACTAAAAGAGAGATTACTAAACCCAATTATAGAAAAAGATGAGCTAGAGAGAAGATACACACTAATAGAAAAAGTATCTTCCCATACAAGATTCTTAGATGAAACTATGAGAGGGGTGTATGATATACAAAGATTATCTCGTCGTCTAAATCTGGCTAGACTACACCCTTTTGAGATGAACCATATATACGATTCTATGCTTAGTGTAAAAGAGCTAATTCATTATGTAAAAAAATATAATCTACAAGAGATTCCATTTCATATAAATGAGGTAGAGGAGTTTTTAAGAGATATAACTAAAAGTATAGATTTAGATATATCGAGAAGATTCACAAACAATACAGTAGATGAAAATTTTTTGATTAATGGTGTAGATGAGGTTGTCGATACATTAGTAAAAGAAAATAATACAATGTTTATAGCCTTTGAGGATATTATCTTAAAAATAGAGAATCTTCTAAAAAGTGTTAATAGTAGCAGTTCAAATAAAGTGGTTAGTTTAGGTGTTTTGGAAAAGGACGGATACTATATCTCTTTGAGCAAAAATAGATTTTCACAGATAGAATCTTTGTTTTATAATAGTGATGAGTTTAGAGGTTTTAGTGTTAAAAAACTTACTAATAGTGTAAAGATAAGTTCAGATTTTACAGATAAGCTTTCAGATAAAATTATGAAGAATCGTAGAAAAATAGTTCTGTTGGCAAAAGATAGATTTATTCAGCTTCAAAGCCTTTATGAGAGAAGATACTCTTTACTGTTTGATAGAGTTATATCTTATGTAGCAGATTTAGATGTAGGGGTTAGTTCATCTAAAGTGGCTCAATTATATAAACACTCTAAACCAACTATAATTGAAGTTCAAAATGATGAAAATTTTATGCAGATAATGCAACTAAGACATCCATTAATAGAGGTTCAAGAGAGTGGGGGTATATATATTCCAAATGATATTGTGATGGGGAATCGTCACTATATGGATTTGGAAGATTCTAATAGTGTGATGTTAGAATCTGATGTGCATAATGGATACGATATAAACGGTGTGCTTTTATATGGAATCAACTCTAGTGGAAAAAGTTCACTTATGAAAAGTATAGGAATCGCAACTCTTATGGCTCAATCTGGATTCTTTGTAAGTTGTAGTGTTATGAAGTTTAGTATATTTGACTCTATATTTACTAGAATCGTATCTAAAGACAACTTGGCAAAAGGGTTATCTACATTTGCTGTTGAGATGTTGGAGTTGAAAAATATTTTTAACCGTGCTAAAGTAAAATCTTTAGTTTTAGGTGATGAGATAAGTCACGGAACAGAAACACTCTCAGGGGTAGCGATAGTATCTAGTGCTATCATAAAACTTGTTAAGCTTAGGTCTTTGTTTTTATTTGCTACCCATCTTCATCAACTTTCAACAATGAGTGAGATAACAAAACTAAAAAATGTAGTAAATTTACATCTAAGTGTAGAGTACAATGAAAAACAAGATAAATTAATTTTCAACAGAATCTTACAAGCTGGAAGTGGGAGTAGTGTTTATGGTTTAGAGTTTGCAAAATCTCTACATATGGATAGTGAATTTTTAGAAGAAGCAAATAGAATCAGAAAAAGATTAGCAAATGATTTTGATGAGCTAGAGCTTTTAGTAAAAAAGAAAACAAGTAAGTACAACAAAAAACTTTATGTAACAAACTGTGTGATTTGTGGCAAAATAGCAGAAGATGTACATCATATAGCAGAAAAATCTTCAGCAGATAAAGATGGTTTTATAGGTCATTTTCACAAAGATAATAAACACAATTTAGTTCCACTATGTAAACAACACCACAATGAAATTCACAATGGAAAATTAAAAATAGACGGTTTTATGATGACATCAAATGGGTTGGAATTACAGTTTGAAAAGCAGAGTAAAAAACCTAAAGAGGTTAGTGTAGAAGATAAGACTAAAATTATTTTAGATGATTGGTAAGATAGACAGAGTATAATTTTATGAAGGATTAATATGAAAAAACTACCAATAGGGATACAAACATTTAGTGAAATAATAAATAAAAATTACCTTTACATAGATAAAACAAAAGAGGCTTACGAGCTTATAGAGAGTGGAACAAAGTTTTATTTTTTATCTCGCCCAAGAAGATTTGGAAAGAGTTTGTTTATAGATACTCTTCAAGAGCTATTTGAGGGTAATAAAAAATTGTTTGAGGGTTTGTATGTTTATGATAAATGGGAGTTTGAAACTAAATATCCTGTTATAAAAATAAGTTGGGGTGGGGCAGATTACCAAACATTGGATAGTTTAGAAGATAGAGCAAATGTGCTTTTAGAACAAAATCAAAAAAGATTAAATATAGAGTGTAAAAATAAAAAACAAAATAGTTGCTTAGAGGAACTAATCCAAAAAGCTTATGAAAAATATAACCAACAAGTAGTAGTTCTCATAGATGAGTACGATAAACCAAT